>Ga0315320_10000445_pt1 | contig 34066 bp, 50 predicted proteins | sample M140m21515metaG_FD_203458 | JGI IMG/M metagenome (GOLD analysis project Ga0315320, IMG submission 203458) | Ammonia-oxidizing marine archaeal communities from Monterey Bay, California, United States - M1 40m 21515 | ecosystem: Environmental > Aquatic > Marine > Coastal | place: USA: California... | reverse complement strand
TCACCCACTAGCCTTACCTCTTTGGTCTAAAGTAAAGGTGGGTAAGTTTGAAGCAGGTAACTGGCTTATGCTGGCTGTGGATTACTATGAGATTACAGATAGTAGTTTAGAAAGTACATCTGATGACATAGGTGAGGTATATGAAGATACCCTAATAAATAAATCATATGTCGGATTAACCTCGGAGGTAGTGCCTTTTAAGATCTTAGAGGATAATGCTATAGTAGATAATAAAGTATTACAGCTTAGGCTAACTACTAGTATGAATGAACTAGTAACCCCTTCTGCAGCCTCCCCTAAGTGGTTTGCCGCAGGAGCGGCTGCAGCAATACTACCTGACTTTGTCAGTATGGCAGTAAATTTCTTAGAGATGTTCAGGCAGTATCTGCATAGCTTACTAGATGACGCCCTAGATTGGTTAACTAACCTAATATCCTTATTAGACAGGACCCTACAGTATTTACTTAGAGTAGTTAACATAATAGATAGCATATTGCAGCTACTACAGGATTTAGCTAATCTAAACCTTACACTAGGAGCTAGCGTAATGAGCTTCTCTGGCCAAGGTGATGCTAACGCCTTAATTAAGGAGTTCGAGGAGTACTTGGATCCCTCCGTAGTCAGATCTACCGGTGACACGCCTGAACAGGTGGCTAAAGATACTGAGGGCTACGAAGAGCGGATGGCTAAAGCTACTATAACCGTATCAGCTCTGAATAGACGCATACCGGATAAAGACTTAGATACCCCTGGATCTATAGTAAAAGTAAAAGACCAAAGGGAGCGGATACAGGCAGAGGCGCTTAAACATTTGCGGGAGGGCACCGACCCTATGTTCCCCTCAGTAGCTACAGTAAGTCAGGAGAATTACAACGTAAGCCCTGTATTCACAAAGGACATGACTACCTGTGGACTAATCCTAATGGCTCACTCCCCAGCCTATGGCAGGATACAACTATTCATGAACCTATGGGAGTTCTTGTTTGGAGAAGATGATGATGATCCTAAAGAAACAGAGGAGGAGTCTATGAACAGGTTTAATGTAACTACAGATATAGCTAACTTGTATCCTGGGCTACCTACTATAGGACTTTCCTCAGACCCCAAGGCTTTATTCTCCGAGGACATGAAACTGGTTGATGATCCGTCCCAAAGCCCCTTTAACTTCTGCCCCTAAACTAGTAACAGCTCAGTACAGATGCACACTTGGTTTAGAAAGTCATACAAACATATCATAAGCTTAACCCCGAGATGGCTTCCTCGAAAGCCTCTTCTAGGTAAGAGCGTATTTCCTTAGGACAATCTCTTATTAGCTCTAAAGCTACTTTCTTAGCTAACTTAAGTTCGTGTAAAGCTATCATCTTATTTACGTTTTTCTCATCCCCGTAGTCTTTATCAGGGTTAAATATAGAGTCTAAATTAGGCGTCATATGTTTCTATCTCCGACCTAACAACTTCGTCGCCGGATGAGTCTTCTACTACTACTTCATCAAAGTAAGTTTCTATTTCATAATCGGCGTTAACTGTCCTAATAGAACCTCTTACTTTTATATCTAATTTTGAAATCAAGTTTACAAGTTTTTGCAAAGCTTCAATATCTTTCTCTAAAGTGTCACTCATTGCCCTACCTAGTAAGTTGCATTGCTAATATAATACACATAAAACAAGTAGCTGTTAGATTTAACAGACTGTTGTAATCTTCTGTAATCATAAGTATCGTTTCATTCTATCTCAAGGCTCTAAAGCTCTAACTACATACCACATAAAAAACATAGCTATACATGATGCTATAAGTGTATCCAAAGTAAGTCTCCTGAGTGGGCCCTCTGGGGATTGAACCCAGGACCTGCCGATTATGAGTCGGATGCTCTGACCACTGAGCTAAAGGCCCATACCTGAGTTTGGTATACTTGACCCTAATCCTTTATACTTATATAGTCAACCCCTAAATAAACGGAGAGTTCTTATGCATAGTATAGATATGGAACTTATGGTTAAGCAAGCCAATATACTAGGTAGGCTAGCCAGAGGTAGTATAGGTGCTATTAAGAGCGCACCTAAAGGAGCCATTATCGGAGGTACCTTAGGTATGCTAACAGCACCTCTAGGTGGGGCCGGCTTAGCCGCCGCACTAGGTGTCGGAGGAGCAGGTGCTTTCTCTGGGGCTATGTTAGGTGGTGGCTTGCGAGGAGCTCTAGGGGGTGTTCGAGGGCTTCTCAAAAACCCTAATACTGGTTTGTTACCTAAGCATGTTATGCGTGCTCCCGCTTATCAACAGGCTGCGTATAGAGCAGGCAGTGCTCTACCTGCTGTAGGTGTAGGTGGTGGTTTAGGGTACATGATGAGTGACGAAGATAACAAATTGATGGGTACTACGCTAGGTGTAGTAGGTGGCCTCATGGCTAGGCCAGCAGTGATGCGAGCCTTAAGTAAGAGAAGGGTAGGATAATGGAAAAGCAAGCATTTGTAGGTAGGTTTCTTAACCCCAATATGCTATCTCGTGCCGGACAAATAGCAGCATCGGATACAGCCGCACTCAAAGCCTTTGATAAAGCTATGACGGGTGCAGCCAAATCAGGTAAGCCTAGTGCCGCTTCTAAAGCCTTGCAGGGGTATGGTAAGTACTTTATGTCACCTGCCCATACTGCCTCTAAAATGGCTTATGGTAAAAAAGCAGACATGGCTAAGCTAATGGCTCTGATTGCTGGGTCGGGGGCAACCTTGAGGTACGGGGGGGAGTTTGCTAGACCAGTATATAACTCGCTACATAGTATAGCTAGACGTGTAAATCCAGATATAACTAAAACCCTGAAGGGTAGTTGGGCTAACCCTGATTCTACTATTAATCTAATAAAGCCAGGTATGGCTATAACCAGTAAGCCTGCACTTATGCTAGATGATGCCTTAGGTGGTATTATGAATTTAGCTGACGCTAGCCCTATACTGCCTACCTTAATGCTACCTGCCGCCATATATGGGGGAGTTCGAGGAGGATCTGCTTTATTAAGTAGACTTGGTAGAGGACGTAGGTTAAAATTACTACGCCAAGGAATAGCCCCCAAGGCGTACCAATCTCATGCACAACGATTAGGATTTAAATAATGAATAAGATAGCACATTTTGTAGAGTACTATAGAAATGCAGGCGCAACTGCTGCATTGCAGAATATTAACCAAGGTCATATTAAGCAGGCAGGTATCCAAGATAGACTAGCAGGGCTGGCCTCTGGTAGAATGAAAAGATTGCTAGGTGCAGGCGCCGCTGCTACAGGTGCTGGTCTAGGATACAGCGCTCTCAGTGGGGAAGAGCCAGGTATGTTAGAGTCTATGGCTGACGGTGGTAGGGAAATGTTGAATAACGTAGATCCTGATACATTAGCACAGTATGGTCAAATATTAAGTAGCTTAAGTGCTGGGGGTGGAGGTGGTTACGGTTCTATGAACTATGCCCCCACAGAGCCTAGCCCTATGGATTATGGTATGCAAGATATAGCGTATGATCCTTCTATGATGGGTTACGAAGCAGCTATGTCCCCTAGTGAAGCTTCGGTTTATTATGATTATAATAATGATGCTGGTGGGTATATTGACCCCTTCAGCAGCAGTGGGTATGACGCCGGCTACGGCGGGGGCTACGGGTATTAAATAAACCATGTTACTTAGCAGCAATTATAACAACTTAGCCTGGTGGCTAATTAAAGAGTATGGTCTTAGTAGGAAGTGGGCTATGAAAATAGCTTACTGCCTACGGAAAATAGACATAGAACCAGAGCTACTTAGGTACAAACCTGGATCTCCCCTACTTCCTATATGGGACCCTAGCAATGTTATGAAAGTTGTTTGTATTATGAGGAGTCAGACTAGGGAGTGCTCTGATAAAAAGAGATCTAGCTCACTGTCTGTATTCTGCGACTTAGTTTATTCTAAGTACAGAGCTCTAGGTGGTATTGGTGCTGTGTTGATATCTAAGTTTGGTGGGGGAGAAGTTCTATATTGGGCTACCGTTCTGTATGTAGAAAGTCTCGCAGCTAAAGAAAAGAGTACCTCTAGGTATATAGTTCTAGACTTACCCGAAGGCGAGTCTGTCTCTAATACCTGGTTTCACTCTTAAAGAGTAACTAACCTTATCGCTTTAGATCGTCTACTAAGAATCAACCTTCGGAAAAACCTCCACCAAGGCCAAGTCAATAACCTCCGGTTCAGGCATTTCTGACATAGGTACTACTAATTCTATTACCTCGGACTCTAAGATCTCAGCGATTATCGCAATACAATCAGATTTGCCTATTTTTGGTGTACGTGGACTGGTTTCTACCCTTCTACCAGTTTTCTTGGCCACTATAGGCATTAGGAGAAATCCTTAATGTAGCGACGGGACAAGTTGCCATTGCGTTTGTCTGTTAAACTTTTACCTCTAGGTTGCTTACCTCGACGACTAAGAGGGTACCCGCCGAAGTTACGACTAAAGCCTGGCCAGAAGTTTTGGCGGCGATTTAGAGATTTCCATGGATCAGAATCTCTAGAGTACCCTATACCCTCGGAACTATTTGAAGGATTAATAGATTTAAAGGTTGTTCGTTCTAGTAACTTAGAATTTAAATCCTCACTATAAAAATCCAACATATCATGTGGCCAATGATATTGAGACACTACGTCTCGGTCGTAAGCCAAACACCACAAGATGTGGTTCAGGCCGCCTTTTTCCGCACAGTAACCCAACCACTCGTTAGGATCTCTGCTAGCAACTTCCTCCAAACACACTGCCTTGCGCCACTCATCGGCATGATGTAATTGCAACCAGAGAGTTTCCTCTTTATCAATACCAATACCTAGCACTTTATTAATGCTACTGCCTTCCTCAGAGGCTTCGAGTAATAAAGTATTACTAAACGCCTTTTCACCAAATACAATATACAAGTCAGCATCTTTAACACTAACTGGTACATCGTAATGAAGTTTTCCTTCTAACTGTGCGGCACACTCTAATAGAGTCTTACCATTAGTAACAGAGCTCATATCATTCTCCTTTCAGAGATTAAGCCAAGGGATTTAACCTTGGGGTCCCGAGCTTACAGGGACGTTAAAAAACAGTACTGTACTCGTAGCTGTGTAGCCTTGAGCATATACTTATGACAGATAAGAGGAGTAATTTATGAGCAAAGAAATGCTTAGGACAATACTAGAAACCAAAGAGGCCTCTGCTATGGATATCTTGCGGGGTTCTTTAAAAAGAGCGTTAGGTGCAGGTGCTGGTGCTGGGGCTGCGGTTCCTACGCTGGAAGCAATGGGTCTAGATCAAAGCTCCCCTCTATTATGGGGACTAGTAACTAGTGCAGGAGTACTAGGTCACGACCTTGCGGGGGCTGCAGGCAAAGGATACTCTAAGCATTTACAAAAGGTAAGCTGTGCTCGAAGGGACAAAAAAATATTGCTCCAAAAATTGGGTAAGTGCTCTACTGGCCGAAAAAAAAAACTAGCAGCTATGGAAAAGCCGTTTAGTAAAGAATACTCCCTAACTAAGGAGGCTAATCTTATAAAGCAGCTTAATAACATAGCTAGTCAAAAAAAATTAGAACAAGCTCTTCAGGGAGCCCTAGGCACAGTAGGTGCCGGTGCGGGAGGGTTAGGTAGTTATGGACTAATACACTCACTGGCACCGGGGGGTTTTAGTAGACACGCTATATTAGAGACTACTCCTTTATTAGGTGGGGGGATGGTGTTAGGGGGACTAGCTGCTGCTTATGCCGGTAAAGGCCTAGGTAAGGGTATAAACTATATCCGCAACCCTAAAGCCTATAAAGCTAGGAATACTCTTACAGAAGCTCTTAGTAATTTAACTAAGACGTCCTCTCTTAGCCGAGCTGCTAAGGGAGCTATTGCTCTGCCCGCTGCTGCATTGGCACTGGGGCCACTGGCCGCTGCTACTCATATGCCTTACGTAGCTGATGACATGGTTAAACAGTTGGCTGGTGGAATAGGTAAACTGGATGATGTACCTGGATTCTTAAAGACTTTGTATGGACCTCTTAAGGTACCTGCTCTTTTTGAAAGAGAAGGACAGGTACTCTCCGGTAATGTATTCCCTGAGAAAACATTAGCTGGCATAGCAGGCCTAAGCGCACTTGGTGCTGGTGCTGGTAAGCTAAGTGAGAAGCTAGTTCCCATAGCTAAAAAAAGCTTTACAGAAGATCCTAAGAACAGAAGGTTAATGTTAGCCGCCGGCTTATTCCCTTGGATGTCTACTGCAGCAGGTGTTGGCTACCTAGCTAACAGAGCTATGAACTCTGATAGCTAAAAAACAGATTAGACCTCTGTTGTTGGTCCCCGCCCATTAACCCGGACGGGTGGGTGTATATGTTACATATCAAATTACGCTTCGGGCTGTACCTTTAACGTAACTGTTTTGGGTACTGTAACCTTAAGGTCTTGTTTGATTTCGAAAACTCGACGAACAGCCAAGTTTTCATAGCCGAAGACACGGTATAGATTTCCATACACAAGTGACCCAGGTCCGTTGACGTAGATTTTAATTTCACACGTCTTAGACTTAGGTGCACATTTAGCCTTTGCGAACAACTTCTTCTTGATATTCTTGCCTGCCTTAAGCGTAACGTAGCCTTGATTTACTGTAGCAAATGTACGATTAGATACAGATGCACTGAAGAAACCTGCTGAAGACTTCTTCACAAGCAGAACGTTTTCGCCTTGCGTTAATTGGATAGTGTGGTTCTTTGACACTTTAGCCTCTTTAACCTTAGTCTTAGTCTTAGCTCTCTCTTGTACCTCTGCGATAATCTCAGCCTCTCTTTTTTCTAATTCCACAATTTTTCTCTTCGAAGACTCCAGCTCCGATCTTACACTGTCAATTGTTGCTGCAGCTTCAATCAATAGCTGTTCAGTTGTGCTTACGCTCGCTTGCTCAGGGGTTTGAGCATGTACGCCACACGGACATACGAAGCCCAGGGCGACTGCGGCGATAGCCAGTATTACGAAGAATTTGACGATTGTGACGATTGTATTGATTGTTCTCATGATGTTATCTCCCATGACTAGTGTTTACCCCCTCAGCGACCGAATGTGCTTCGTGGGGTTTGAAATCAATAGAAGGTTTCCGATATCACTCTTCTCCCTTCATATACTTATGCCACATTTGACCCCCGAATTTGCGTGGTTATAATTAGGCTATAAAGGAGTTAACCGATGGATAAATTAGCAGCAGAGAAAATAGCATCCGAGTACTATGATCTAGGGATCAAACTAGCTCAGGATAAAATGGCTAGCGCCTTTCAGAGGGGCTTTCAGAAAACCTTGAACCTAGGTATAGGCGGTACTTCTGGAGCACTGGTTAATAGTCTCTACGGCCAACACCTAAGAGATGCCTTAGCTAAAAGCGAATACCTAAAAAATGTTTTAGCTAGGGGTGACGCTACTACTGCTATGGAGCGTGCCGCTGAGGGTCTACAGAAAATGCAGCAACGCGGCGTTGATGGTATATATGGCTATGGAATGAGAGATGCTAATCAAAAAATACTAGCTGAAAGTAAAGCTTTACTAGAAGGCAGTGGAGGAGGCATGACTGCTCTAGAGAAAGCTGTAGATGTAGCTCCTGCATTGGCACTAGCTGGTGGTGTGGCTCTACCTATATACAAAGGCTTAGGTAAGTTAGATAGAAAGCTAAAGGTATACTGACAGCTAAAAAACAGATAGCCTTGGTTTGTTCTGCTCCTAGTACCCTTACACTAATCCAGGTGATCAATCCTTCATAGTAGTAGTAGCTAGTCATCAGACTCCGCAATGCTTCTGAGTTACCACTTGACATAGGGCTCTCCGTGGTCTAGAGTTAATGCGGATATGCCTGCCAGGGCACCGCGCCCGATTGAATCCACTAAAGGTCAGTTGATATGTCAAAGTCAACTGGCCTTATTTTATACTGGTCTTTCTCGAATGTTTCGAGCCTGCCGCCGATTCTAGGCGAGCTTGGTATCCTAAGATACCGGAGCGACCCAGCCGCAGTGTAACGGCTGTCAATATGATCACCCATCACTAATCTCCTATGTTGGGTGTGGTGTTTACCATTTTGTTTAGACTGAGGTACAATACACAAACCTGTATAAACCTACTGGGTATCATTCTACTAATTCCGTCCCCCCGAATACCTAGGGTTAGAAATGGTACTACCCCGAAGGGCATCGCCTCACTTTCGAACAATGGTTCTAATAATGCTTGGCGCAACTCCACGGAAGTTTCCTTTTCCGTTGAGGGCTGTTCTCCGCAGTTCCCACCGCCTCCACTTACTTTCAAGCTAAGGTTGCTGTCATTGCTGTTCTTTATCTGCAACGTACGTCAGGTCATCTATAACGACTCCGAGAATGCCGGTGTTTTTTCCTTGGAGGTTTCTACTCCATCGAGGTTCGTTGAGCCAATCCGCCATACCCGCGGACTTTTTGATATCCCTCTGCATTTTCACATTGCTGCTACTTTGTACATTAGGACTGTATTTCAGAATTTCAATGCTTTCCCAGCAGGGGGTTTACCACACCCCTTTCTGGTATTCTATCTTCATCGTGTACTTCCCCATTTATAGCGGGTACTAATACAGTCATCCAATAGAAACATATTCATTCTTCCAAAGGACCTATGTGGCACCCCTTGCGAGGCGTAGGAATCCACATAGGCCATATCAATGGGGTCTGACACAGCACGTACGAAGCGTCAGAACCCAGTAGAGACTCAAGTGGGCACCCGCCGGGGAGCTACCCTTTGCCTTGAACCAGGGTATGGCCCCCTGGTCCCTCCTCTTTCCCTTATGTATTCGGGTCCGAGGCGCTGCTTAGATTTCTCGGCAGCCTTGTTCTCTACATATACTTATGCCACAAACGGACCCCGGATTTGCGTGGTTACTCTCGGAGCTAAAATGTAGGGTTAACGCCCTACTCGTTTTGGGCACAACTGCCCTGGTGATATCAAACAATATCAAAGAGGCGCTGGACCTCGATAATACCGTCTTCATCAATTCTTGCCATAACCTGCTCGAACAGCGTCGAGCTATCCTCCAGGTAATGGCGAATGTGGGCCTTAGCCCACTCAGAGGACAAGGTCCCGCTGGTTAGGACTAGGCCCTCTCCTAGCTCGAACTTGAGCTCTATGGGGTCAGGCTTTAGATCCCCCAGGTGGAGGGGCATATAGTTGAACATATTGAGTAGAGGTACCCCCCAGTGACCTCTTGCCCATAAATTCTTACCGCCATATTTTTTCCACCCTGTGGATCTCGGGCAGAGGGTGTACTCTACGAATGGTTCCCAGCTACGTCTCACAATGACTTGCTGAAAGGCGATGCTCCCCTTAGGGAGCTTTTTAGGATATTCTTCGCTGTAAAGAGTACGTATCTTCACCTCGTAGTGCTCCCCCTTTCGATTGTCTCGTTTGAGGTCCTTCCTTAGCACCCGGTGCGTAAGCACCTCCTTATGGTACCCCCGCCCTATCGAATCCTCCTCCTCGCTTTCCTGTTTTTCCTCTCTAATGAAGAGGAAACCGAGCTCCTTCACAAGGAACTCCTCAAGCCCCTTGGGGCTGCGAGGTAGTTCTCGTGGCGCGTGATACTTGTGAGGGGTTAGAAACCCCTTTTTAGTCAAGGTTAATGCCTTATGCATAATCTCTCTCCTTCAACACCTAAGTGTATGGGGCGGACTTTTGAGAGTTCCCGACCTGGCCGCGTGTTAAGCAGGTCTTGGCTCAGAACAGTTGTTCTCGGAGCATAAACTTATGCCAGAAAAGAGGTATTGTTTTGCGCACCTAACCCCCGCAGCTAAACCAAAGATCCCAGGGGGTTGTCAGCCCCCCACACCCGAAGGTGCGTGGGATCTTTAGTTCTTAGCGACGTCTATAGAACAAACGACGCAGGCCCGCGAAGATGCCTTTTACAGCAATATCGCGAGCCGCTTGAGCAGGCTCTTTACTAGCGTCATAGACGCTAATGCCTAGCTCTACAACGCGTTCCAGCTCGGTCACCGGACCTGGGCCACATGGGCCTGGTCCGATAGGGGGTAACGTAGGCGGTGCGTATCTCAGCACCGGATGGACATTCAAGTCCATAACATGAGCGTAATGCTCATGTGAATCCGGTAACCCACAGTTATTGCAGACCCCTTCAACCATATCTCCACCCTTAGGGCACTCAGACCCTCTCATGCACCAACTCATAATCTCTCCTTCTTTTAAGTGTTAAAGTTCTAGCGCACTTACTTATGCCAGAAAGAGGGTACAGATTTGCGCTTTGTGTTGGGGGTTTACTTTATCTGCCCGCGCAGTCTCTTATATTCTATGTCAGGCATGATGCCGCGGTGGAGAGACTTCTCCGTAAAATACTTGCTATCCATAATGTTGGTGTAAGTTAGAAACTTTTTTAATTTCTGAATTGTTTCTGTCTCTTCTAACTCTTCCTCTGCTAGACGTCTATAGAGTTCCCTACGGACCGGTATTAACAGGTCCATAGAAAGAAGAATTCGCCAGACAAAGGAATTTAGTTCCTTATCAAGTTCTCTTTCTCCTAAAAATTGAGGGGCTTGGGCTGGTGCAGCCGCTAAGTTTATAAAGAAGTACAGTAACTCCTCTATGGGTTGGTAATTATTGGCTACTAAGTATCTCGCTCCGATCCTACTAATTTCTACTACTGATTGTTCAATGAATGCGTAACATACTTCAGGAGGAAGTAAAGCCTGTTTCTCTGACTCTGGTTTCTTAACACGTCTTACTTTAGGCATAATAATCTCTCAGTTACTCTACACAATCTGGGACTGGTTACCCAACTATGATCTAGGTGTATAGAGCATATCCTTATGCCTAATTTAGTACTAGATTTGCGTAGCATTATAATTACCTACTACCTAGGAGTTAATTATGTCTGTATACGCTAATAAGATTGATAAGGGTCTACCTCCTGACGACCCTCTAGGGTGGCTGGATTGGCTACCACCCCCTGGGTACGAGGTAGATAAACTTAGAGACTTCACACAACCCATGCCTGAGGATGGTAGCTGCGCTCTATGTGGTGAGGTAGAATCCAAGTGCCCTTGTTATAAGCATCCGTGAGAGGAGACTCCGGTATGGACTATGAAGTAGAAATGAGGGAGACTAAGTTAGCTATAGTATTATTAGACATAATTGGTAGCACTGCCTTCGTGCAAAAATACGGAGCACAGAAAGCTGCTAAGCATTTTCAGTACCATGATAGGATGGCCAGAAATCTTATCTATAGATACGCAGGTAGAGAGATAGATAGGAGCGATGGTTTCCTATGTAGTTTCGATAGAACCATAGATGCGGTTAACTTCGCATTAGCTTATCAAAAAAATATACCCCGCCGTACTGGGTTAGGTTGCCGTATTGGCATCCATTGGGGGCCCATCATAGAAGTCAAACAAGATGATATATACGTAGCGGCTAACGCTAAGCGCATAGAACTAGAAGGTATTAGTAAGAACATTGCTGCTAGAACTATGTCACTATGCGGCTCAGGGCAAGTACTACTTACTAAAGAAGCAAAAGAAAATGTACGCAATAGAACTAATGCTTTTACGCCCAAATCTACTAGGTATGCGTGTGTGGGATTATATAGATTTAAAGGTGTTAGGGAGCCTCAGGTTATATATGCCGTAGGTGAAACTATAGAAAGCCTTCAACCTCCTAAAGGTAATAGTAAGGTTAAGAGGTTAGGTGGGCCTAAGAAGATACGTAAGAGAGCTAGGGACAGGCAGCTACTGGACTGGGCTACTTGGTTGTTCTACCGTGCCGGTTTTGTATCCTTTATATATCTAACAGTTACGCTATTTATACCTATACTTATTAGTCCTGGGGCTAGGCAGCTATTTGGTCTCGAGTGGTTCTCCTGGGTAGATCCTATAGTTGAAGTAATACGGAGGACGTTAGTATCATGGCGGTAGATGACCTAAAAAAGAAAAAGCTAGACAAGGCTAAACGCGGTTGGTGGTTCAGCGTTATGTTTCTGATGGTTATAGTAGGGCTGGTAGGCTTCTTGAGTAAACATCAGATAGTGAGCGACAATAAAGATATACTCGTAGGTATCCTAGGTGTACTCACGGGTAGTATATCTAGCATGATGGCTATTGCCAGTGGTAGAGACCCTGCGGAAGTTGATGAGCTGAAAGATAAATTGTCGGCTGCTAATGCGGACAGGTCCTCACTTATATCTAGACTCAGAGATGCTCAGATACAGCTGGAGCTAAGGACCCAACAGATATGTGAACTGCAAGAAGCAGTTATCGAGAAGCTCAGCATGTTTGCAGGGTCTGATGTTATTAAAACAAAGGATCCTAGAGAAGTAATACTGCCTCCTCAAGTAGAAGAGTGGTTACCTGTAGACAGGGACAATAAAGCTGGGAGCTAAAGAAACGCTGCAAACCGTGCAGCGCGGTGACCCGACTTATCCGTGCGGGTCCATTAACGGTTTCGATGAGACGATTAGTCTACGCTAAGCGTGAGGTATTAGTCCTCGTTGGTGTAGTCCACCAACACCCACCCCGAGGGGTTGGTGTCTGTGTACCAATAAGCCTTAGCCCGATTAAGCTCGCCCTCGGGCAAGGGCTCGCCGTTAATTAATTTTTGCTGACATCTGTGAACACTGGGCGGTGGTGCGTCGGGGACGTCACTCCCGTTAGCGATCACCGCGATTGCAAAGAGACGGCAGTTGCTCTGGATCAAGCGCTGCTTCTCAGCGAGCGCCTCCTGAGCCCCCCGCTCCCTCTCATCATCCTTGTCCATAAGGATGAAGGGGAGGCTGAACGTAATCACTGATGAGGTGTCAGCTGAGACCTCCTCAGTGACTAGTTGAGACTTGACCACAGGCATCACGTCGTCCCTATGCTCTACCCAAGACACCTCGCGTCCGGCTGGGCGAACCATGCCGATACGTGTACATGACGCCGCCTCCGTACTCATCGGCCAACGCCCACAGCCTGGCCGACCAAATGGCACGGCCATCTCCAGCCCCTGACGTACGTCCTCTCCGAAAGACCCCAAGAAATCGTACCCGCCGTCCCCCGAGTGGTAGCTGCCAACGCCGGTGAAGATGGTGCGCGCAGCGCCAACCGACACCTCGGGGCACTTCTTGAGACGGTCTAGAGTTGTGAACTCTTCGCCTTTGTGGCTGACCCAACGGAACTCACCACAAATGCTGCCATTCTTCACCACGTAGCGCTCGTGAGGAACTTCGCCGCTGAGCAGCAAGTTGCTATCCTTGGCCTTCGCGCCCTCAGCCAATGAATGTGTTACATGATAACGCTGACCTTTACGTCCCTTACATGTCGTGTCGCTGATAAGATCCATTACTGGTCGGATTGTCTGCCACACCCCATCCCAGGACTCCACCTCAACCTCACCCAACTCTACAACCACATGTGTATCACTCACCAACACACCTGTCACCTCTGCCTTCCCTCTCAACCCCGAAAACGCGCAGTGCTGCCACGCTGGCGAGAATACGACCGTACAATGATGGTTGATCTCCTCCTCCTTAGCGTCAATTCCAAGATCTCGAAGGACAGCGTTTATATCCCGCACGCTGTCTTCGTCATGGCGTAGGCAGAAGTATGCCGAACTTGTTGGCTTTGTTGTTGAATTTCCCATTTGATATTCCTCCTAAGAATATTTGAAAAGATTGGGATTGAATCGACCCTGTGTTTCCCAGGGCCGTACGAATTACAACAGCTCAAAAAGGTGTGGTTTTTAGGCCACTCCTTCTAGAGCGTATACTTATGCCAAATAGTGAGCCTGATTTGCGCGTCTTAGTCTCGGAGCTAAAAAAGCGGCCCTTACCTGGATTCCATACCAGGACCACCTGCTACACATCATGCAGGCGCTCTATAGTGGTTAAGCTATAAGGACATTAACTGGGTTGAGATTTTACTCACATCTTCTGATCCCTTATAAAGGGCCAGACGCTCTATTTAAGCTACCAGCGGTTAGCAATCAAAACCGTATTACAGTTGAAGCGGCTACCGAGCACTTTCATCTATAGTGCTATCATATAGTTCTCACTTTAACTATCAATCGCCAGGGTCTGGTGCCGACTCGTAAGCGAGTCACCTGCCTATAGTATTTCAATAGGTCAAAGATAATCCCCGGGCTTATCTCCATCAGGCTACTATGGGTGATGAAATCCATAGCTGTAGAAACTATTCTCCTACGTACATATACTTATGTCAAATAAGGTAGTGTTTTTGCGTGCTTACTCTGGGAGCTAAAATGTAGGGTTAACGCCCTACTTCGTTTGGACATAATTGTCCGGTTGTAATAAATATGAAAGCTTTTTAATTCAAAAGAGCTTTTGCCTGATTAATAAAGTCTGTAGGGTCTTCGCCTGCCTTGCGCCTGGCTTCTGCTTTCGCGAGAAGCTGAAATACTCGACCCTCTAATTTATTGCTAACGCCTGAAGGACGGGTGAGCACTACGTACTCACGCTTCTCGCCTGAAGATGTGCTGTAAGTACCGCCCTCACCATTTAAGGTCCAGCCCATATCACTGAAGCACGATTGTATAAATTGATTTCTTACTTTCATTTTAATACCTCCTAGGTATTTTAGTTAGCATGTGAATGTACTCTCTTCGGTACATATACTTATGCCATAATAAGGTAGTATTTTTGCGTACTAGTCTCGGAGCTAAAATGTAGGGTTAACGCCCTACTCGTTTTGAGCACCATTGCTCAAAGAAGTTACCTATAGCTCAGTCTCGTTCCCAGGGGGGACGAGGGTCTGAGTCCGCTGTAAGAGACATGGCATCGCCATTGGCCATAGCCTCTAACCTCTCTAGAGGAACCTCATGAGTATTTCTACTCGCTAGGTCTTCCAAGGGTATGGAAGAATCTCCAAGGGTGACTGAGAAGAAGGCATAGCCATACTCCTCAGCTATGGCCCTATATGGCTCTGCCTCCCACCTGTTGGAAAAGGTGTTGTGTACGATAACCCGCTCAGCTCCTGCCTCGCATGCATTGCGCACATGGAGCTGACAGTACATGTGGGCGGCAGGTAGCTGGTCAGGGTCGAACTGGTATTCTCCACCACGCATGAAGTAATCATCCGCTGCGTATAGATGATCGCCCATCGCTAGCAGCGTTGCTAAGAAGGTCTTGCCCGACCCGGGTAGACCTCCTAGGCAGATCAGGTGTTTCTTAGGAGTACTCAACGGCGTACTCCTGTGCCATGCCTAGAAGCACCTCCCTATTCCTCTCGCCGGCGTCCTGGGCCGCTTTCACCACCTTCAGGACCTTGCCCAACCCAGGCCCAGGCTTGAACCCCATCGCCATGAGGTCCTTTCCTGTGATCAGGGGTTTGGCCAGCTCCGCTGCCTCAGCATATTCCCGCAATTGTGTTTCAGCCTTTGCTTTCAACTCCATTATATCCCACACCCCCATCCCAACCTTCTTACCTAGCTCCCAATCGTTTGCCCGGGCCAGCTCCCAAGCTCTTTCTCCCAGCTCCCCCTCCAGAGAGGATTTAAACTCCTGAGCAAAGTTAGCTAAGATAGCTAGGGTTTGTGCACAGCCCACAACCTCCGTCCAGTGTTCGGGACGAGGGTAATGGATAAAAATCCCACCTTCCATCTCCCACCCATCTCTCGCTTTGATTTTGTCGTCGATCAAGATGGGTATAAAACCCTCTTTTACTGCTTTCGCCGCGTAAGAGGGTTTCATGTACGACATACAACACAGCACTCGCTCTGGGTTCATGTTGAATTTACGTGCGTACCACTCTTTCTTCTGATGTGCTGCTGTTTCTGCCTGAGGTGGACGTGGGGTACCTGTTAATATCTGAGACCCAGGAATATCCAGTAATTGACGAGCTAGCTCCTGTCCATAAGGCATGAGTGGTAGCTCTGCAAAGCCCCCCTCTGTCATGAAGGTGTCCCAAAACTCCTTGCCCTTCTTGGCCGGTACCTCTCCCTCAAAAATCTCTTGACAGCGAGCGTCGAAGTCCGCAAAGACCCCGTCGCTATCTAGGAATAGTTTAACTCCCTTAGGAAGTGATTTGTTTAAAATTACTAACGGCATGATTTACCTCCATGCGTTATGGTTAAAGTTTGGTAGTGTTAGCACTACCTCGAATAGAACATTTACTTATGCCAAATCTGGAGGTCTATTTGCGTGGCTAGGTTGGGAGCTAAAAAAATAGGGTAATAGCCTCCTTTCACTCTGTTATAGTTGAGCAATTTCTCTTACATTTCTCTTATCCTGAAGTTTCCCACTTCTATCTGGTTATGCTCGGTGCTGTGGCAGCACCCAAACCAGGTTCCTTTCAGAGAGTCGAAACCCCCCATATCAGAGGCTTTGTAGTAAAGCTCTCTAAATATTTTGTTGTATTGGTCTTTGATCTCCTTCTGCTTTAAGTATGCCTCGTCCTTTATCTTTGTTAGCCGTAGTTCTAGCTCTTTGAGCTTTTGCACCTCAGACTTAACATACTCTGTCTCCACCCACGCCCGGGCCTCATTGTTCAGAGCTTTATCGACAAGCTTCTCAAACTCTTCTTCTATTGAGTGGTGTACCCAATAGAGTCCATCCTCGTTATCAAGTTCCCAGTTAGTTATTCTCACCTTTTCACAATTATCCCCTGAGTGCAGGAACCCCGTTCCCGAATTTCCTATTGTTATTTCAAACTCAATGCCTTCCGATGTTTCCAACTGATGCTTTGCCATGTTTACCTCCATGGTGTTTATAGAGGGCATGCTTAACGCAATGCCAAGGTTTAGTGTGTGGTAATGTTTTTTAGCACTACCTCTTCAATAACACTTACTTATGCCAAATCCGGAGGTCTATTTGCGTGGCTAACTCTGGGAGCTAAAAGAAGCAGACATCATGTCTCTTTGGTGCAGCCTCATGGCCGCTCTTCTTTACCACCACAAAACCCCGTGGTGGAACCTTAATTAAGTACGCGTAGTCCGCAGTACTTAAATACCGACTTCTTAACCACGCTGCCATTAGGCATTGTGGTATCTACCGAAACTCTATCAGTGACCGCTTCCACTACTACGTGTGTGTTGAGCAACAACTCACGCACATGAAGCATTAGAGTAAACTGACCTCCGATCAAAGCTATCGGCTTATTAGCCTCAGCATTCAAATCATTAAGGTCAGCCAGTTGCTCAGGGCTTGGATCATGCATCATAATGATTGCAACATCCGCGCCTTCGATTGAACGAACGACATCCGCCGCTTGCGCAGCGATGTCTTGGAAAGTAGCTGTAGTTGTTACGCTTAGTAGTGACGTTGGTACTTGTGTAGTAACCATAATGTCCTCCTTATAATAAGTGAAACTCAGGATTAAAACCTGAGAGCCTCAGCCGGACAAGCTTTGGCTTTGTAAAGGAATGTTCTTACACCACTCGGTGTTGAACATAAACTTATGCCATATATGGAGGTGTATTTGCGCACTTAGTCTCGGAGCTAAAAGAAGAAACCCTGAAGCTTAACTTAGTGTTGCTCATCCCTAAGGAATCGCTCATAAGTGTAACTGCAGTTGATCTTCTTTTACCTGTCTAGACCGCCCAGGGGTTTTAGGGTGGCTTCTCATGTGATCAGGCTACAGGCCTGTCCCACGTGCCTCGCGCCTCGCGCCTTGCGCCTCGCGCCTTGCGCCTCGCCTTGCCCTTTCGGGCTTTGTTTGCCGCGGCGCGTTCGGCGGTGACCGCCTCGAGCTCTAGCTGGTCAGCTTGCTCGCTTTCCGAGGGGCTTTCCCCCAGCCCCCCCAAAAGGTGGGAGAGCTGACAAGACCTGTCGTCTTTGTTGGATACCCAGCCCTCCAACAGGCCGCTAGGCCCAAAGACCCACTCCCCTGTTACCTCCGACCCTCCACCTGCGAATCGCGTCAGTGACGCGCCGGCGGCGGAGAAGATAAACGTGGTGCGTCCGGACCCAGTGGCCCAGATCAGGTCGCCCCCCACAGTTTCCCACTCGGCCCAGCCCCACGGGCGGCGCCCGGCCGCCTCGTCGTCCTCCATCTGGAGGTGGTCGAGGGCCTCGGTGATCGCGACCGCCTGGCCGACGCTCACCCCGCGGTCTACCAGGTCTAGGACCCAGTGTACCGCCGGTGCGCACGAGATCTCGCGCAGTGCCGTCACCAGCGCTGAGGGCATCACCACATCCCCCAGCTCGACCTCCAGCTCAGCAGCCATCGCAACGGCGCTATGCGCTTTGAGGCGCGCCTCGCACGCCTCGTCGTACCACTCGGAGCGGCTTGAGAACCACTCCTTCTTGGGGAGGAGTTTCGAGGTTAAGACGGCTCTTGTCTGCTCTTGACTCTTCATGATGTACTCCTTTCATGAGTATATTTCTCATCCCGAGCGAGGGACGCGTACGACCATGGTGGCCAGAGACTTGTTGCTGTACGCTATTGGGTTATTTGTGTGAGTTACCCTTCTCGTGTACTTACTTATGCCTCATTTGACCCCCGGATTTGCGTACTTATTCTGGGAGCTAAAAGAAGCAGACAACCTGTCTCTTTAACGCAGCCTCCAGGCCGCTCTTCTTTTAGGTAACTGCTTAATCGTCTAGATACACGATCTTGCAGTCACCACTTATACTGGCGTAGTAGGACGGCCTACCTAAGGATTTACCGTCAGCGCCTATATCAATCCAACGGGCGAAAAACCCATCAGAGTTCTGCTCATTACTAACTTTACCTGTGCTCTTTGCGTGGAAGTAAACCTTCCCCCCAGAGTAACAGGTTACCTCAGCGCTATTACCTAGCACTGCGTACTTACCTCGTTGGGCGTCCGTACACCCAAATACCGTTAGGCATAACCAACCTATCAAAATTAAAATTCGCATAAGTACTCCTATGCTGCATATAGTTTTCTGGGCTACCTGCTACTACTTACTTGGGATGAAATGATCCTTCAGGTCAAATTCTCCGGTGAGGTATTTGACGTCGTACTTAGCCGTTGTCAAAGGCCAGTCTTTAGCTTTTTCCCTCCACTCTTGTATTCCAGCCTCATCCTCACAGTACTCTACTACATCTTCTTGTATCCAATATTCTATGTCGCCAATTTCTGCTAATCTATATTGAGAATAGTTAGATTCTATAAGAATACCTGATCCACCTACACCATCTGCTTTCAGCTTACCTGCAAAATCAGATCCGCCTTCTTCAAATTCTATATCCACCTGTAATTTATACTTTAAAGCTACCCTAGCTACCCAAATTAAAGGAGGTCCCCAGGGAGATGAGAAGCTATAGACTAACTGGTCCTCTGCTTCTTTAACTACATCCAGGTTGAAATCCCACTTGCATCCTACCACCCACTCAATCATCTCGTTATACCCTATAGAGCTATAGTCTAAACCCAAACCCATTAGTGTTCTAGAACAAACCTGCATGTAAGGGTCCAATACACTTTTCTCTAGTTTCTCCTCCTCGGTCCAGTACATACCCCATGGAGGTGTCTCTATATCCACCTTTGATAACCACCCTGTTCCATTTGATATTGAGAATACGGGCTGAGATAAGTCTAGGCGTATCTTTTCTATGTTGTCCACATCTCCACTTATAGTTAGTGAGTTAGAGCACCAGTTAGGCATCTACTAGACCCCCATGCTTAATTATTACACGGGCTAACACATAGTTAGGTACGGAGCTATAGGATATAGCTTCCGGACTATCAGGGTTATCCCGATAAGGCTCTAACAAGCTATCCTTGCTTGCTGGGAAAGACAGGTAGTACATATGACCATATTCGTCTTGGTCGTAAGTACCTACCGTTAGAGAAAAACCATCTATACATTCTAGGCGACCAGGACCGTAAGGCATGTGAAGTAGTAGTTCCAGTACCGCTACTCTATCTTCTAAGTCTTTACTCTTACTATAAGCATTAGCTATGGATTCTATAGCTGTTACTAATCTAGGGAAAGTACTATTAAAAAATCTGTCTCCCATTTGGGTTTGGAAAAATTGTATCACTTAGGACCTCCTTGGGAGTCTAAAATTGTTGTTACGGATTCTCCTATCTTAATTAGATCCTCGCAGCTTGGTACTAGATATAAACCCATACCAGCCCTAGCTATTACTTTATTATCTAGTGTTATAACTGACTGTAAAGTTCCTTCATGGAATACTAGTCTACCTCTACTTAAAAATGTCCAGACATCTAGGAGTTCTAAGCCTTTACGGGTTTTAAGGAAGCCTATGTTCATAGGTAGTGTGGCTCGGAAAGCATCATCGAGACTATTCTGGCATTTACGCGCCGTATATATAACTAAGTCTGCTGGGGAAGGCTTAGTCCCATAGGCTACTATTACAGCTACTAGTAAAAGTAACAGGGTACTTATAGATAGTTTAGTAGTAATCAAGTTCTTACCGCCTCATCTATTATGTTTATGTACTGTATCAGCCACCCATACTCCTCACTCAGCATCTCTACTATCTCGTCAAATGAGGACTGCTCAGGGTCATCTAAAAAATCCTGTATATCTACCACGGTAGGTACATTATTATCTTTAGCAAATTGATCGTGGGACTCCTCCTCAGGTAGGTCGAACTCCCATTGTATTTGTAACTTCATGCTTTTACTCCATGCACGAAGACGTCATCGTCATCGTCATCGTCATCGTAGTCTATAGGTACCTGAGCATTGTCGTCGTCGTCGTCGTCGTCGTCATCTTCTGGCTCGTCTAGGTAACTGTCATCATCTGGTTCAGTCGGATCTACATGACACCAGTCATACCACCCTTCAAATCCACCTATACTCATTTTATCTCCTTAATATATTTGAGTAAGGCCCGTTCTTTCATCTTAGACTCCAACATAATGTCACAGTCTAGATTAGGTAGGGGCATTGTTTTATAGTACCAATCGCTATGGGCATTTACCTTACAGTCTTTGTCTTCATACTCTTTTCGAGAATTAGACCAATGAAACGTAGGTACAATGCCACTAGGCCACGTCCTATAAGCTGCTAGCATATCTTCCTTATAGCTACCCGACTTGGCACCTACTTCCCAGTGGTGTCCGTCGAATACTATGGGCACCCCCGTAGACTCATGTACTTTGACCAGATCGCCTACTGAATATAGTGACTCTCTGTCGTCGTTCTCAAGGGTAAATCTGGATCTTAGATTCTCAGAGCACCTAGGGAAGTTCTTTATAAATCTGGCTATTGTAGCTTCCTTATTCCCGTAGCTACCACCTAAGTGTATGTTTATCTTAGACCAGTGATTAGCGGGTAATCCCATGTAATCCATAATCTTCGAGTGAGACTCCAGCTCTACTATGCTCTTTGCTACTACGTCATCCCTAGGACTACCTAGATTGTTATAGGGACCCGGGTGGAAAGAAAGACGTATACCCTTACCTTTAACATAATCACCTATATCTTCTAGTTTACTTTTTAACCTATACCATTTAGGCAGATCCTCCAAAGCATACTCTGTCATCCAAGGGAATAGCTGAGAAGACATTCTGTATAGTAGTATGTTGTTATCTTTATTCCATTTAAGGAGGGTATGTAAGTCCGTCAGGTTGAGTAAAGCCAGCTCGCTACATTTAGGTAAGCCTTCTCTCTCAAAAGTCTTTAGTTGTATACCTCTATTAGTTACTACCTTTTGTTCTGCTAACTCCATATTTATACAGGCATAACCATACCTGTGTATGTGTGGCAATTACTAATCTCTCTCTTCCTCGTACCCATCAAACCATGGGCCGAAGTTCTTAGTTAGTACTGTCTCTACCAAGCCAATAGCTGTGCTACTAGAGGTCTCTGGGTCAGAGCAGTGTTCTTGGGCTTCCTCTAAGGTTAACCCTGTAGCTATGGTCTTGTTATTAGAGGTGTCATCTCTAAACATTCTAACTATTTTATACCTAGCACCTTTATGTTTTGTCGTCATCTAAGAACCTTTTGAATTTTGAAACGGCACCTCCGTCTTCGTCGGAGTATACTAGATACCCTTCGAAGGCAATGCCTATACTAACTAATACCATTAATGTAGTTTCAGGTAACAGCAGAGCTAGCAATGCTACTAGTGCTGGTGCCCAAGTCTTCATGTCTCTATCTAAGTTGTACTCTATATCCTGGGGGTTATCGTACTTAGTACAATAAAAGCCATGTAAAAAAATACCGGCCGGTACCCAGAATAAAAATACCGCTACTAAGGCGTATATTAAAGATACCATTAGTTTCCTTATGTCCTATAAAGAAGTACTATAACTACTACAGCTAATAGTAATAACATAAGCTCCTCCTTTATAGTATAATTTCATCCCAGTCCTCATCGTAGCAGTACTTGCTACGGAGGCGGGAGTAGTCGTCTAATAACTTTAATAGCTTAGCACACTTCTCTTCTTCCTTGGGATCTATAGCCAAGTCTTCCGAGCATGCTAGGCCCTCATGCAATACTTCCATAAATAGGTTATGGTATTTATCACATAATTTCTTTCTACCTCCTGAGTCTAAAACTACTTCTTCAAATGTAATAAACTGAATCTTAGGGAAGGTAATAGAGGCCCCTACTGTGGCTAGGGACAAGAATACTAAGGTGACTGGTATTAATATAAATTTCATGCGCTCTCCTTTTATGCGCAATGTTAACCCCAAGCGTCTTTTTCTCCAATCTCTTCTGTCAATTTTTTCAGATCAGGATACTGATCTAACATCCAGTCGTACGCTGCCCAAGTTAATTTCTGCTCGCTTTTGCCCTGTAAGGCTAGGGTAAGTCGGTATAGCTTGGGGTTGTGGTCTTCTGAAATGACCATTCCCTCATAATCTATATCTCCGGTATCTACCCACTTTAGGACATATCGTCCTAAAATGATTTCATCACTATGAGATAGATCCCAGTCTACCTCAGGTGGGTATACTAGATCTTTTATGAACTGCATGACCTCCTCTGGATTCTTATCTACTTTACGTTTGAACCACCAGTCAACTAGTTTTCTCTTAATAGCTTTAAACATTGTTACCTCCTAAGGCTTTGTTAGTTACTTCTAGCACTACTACTTCTACTCCCTCAATAGAGTTAACCGCATCTCGCACCTTATCTTTAAGGTTATCAGTATCTACTTTGAGGGTTAAAAGAACTACGCTACCTGTCTCTACTACTGACTCTGTAGCAGGAGCTACTGCTCCTTGAGCCACAGAATCAGAGTTCATATAATCTATACCGGCTTTAACTAGTTGTTCCGCTATGGGAACTAGTAGCTGCCAGCTCATTTGTCTAACCTTATAGCTATATTATAGTATGTACGTATTGTTTTAGCGCTTACCGGACTCAGGTGACTTAGGTTTTCTAGGGTTTGTACTAACTGCACCCAACGGACGTAGTCTAGTCGACTTACCTGTGGGGCTTTACTAGCAATAGCATGTATTGATCTCGCTGACGAAAATGCAGTTGTCTTAAATACTTTATCTAACCAATTAGTAAACTTGGTTAAGTCCCCTTCCCTTTGGAAGGCAACCATTGCATATTCCCACTCCACCTTACTCATTCGGTCCAGGTCCTGTACTGGTACTAGATCACCCGTAGACTCTACCTCATCTATCTCGATTGGATAAGGTGCACTGAGTACCGTAGCTGAACTACGTGTGGATAGTCTAGGCTCATAAGTACCTAAAATAGACTTCAACGTGGCCTCTAGACTACTATCTGCAACCTCGTAAATATCAATATCTATTAACTGACTACCTTGTAATTTAATTTTAATCTGCATTTGTCTTGGCATATTCCTTTAGCTTATTGTTTGAAACAATTTCTGAGCCCCACATGTATACTGAGTAATCAGTAGGGGCTTTTAATCTATTGGGAACCATAGGGGCAAGTCTCTCACCAGCAAGCTGGCAAATCCACTTATCCTCTATTAGTACCCAGTCTAAACTACCAATGGGATTATCGTCTAAGTCGTCTAAGACAACTCGTTTTCTCTCCGAAGAGGTGATTTCCCTATAGTACTTAAATCTAGATTTAGCATCATAGCAAGCTATGTACCGCTGTGTTCTACCTCTAACCTTAGTGCGTAGTAGGGTATCCTGATTAACATACCTGATACCAACTACTTCCGCATCTGGATCTAACCCTAGTGCATTCATAATAACCCCCTCTATGAAAGCATTGTGTAGGGGCCACTAACTTATAACAGATTAGTTGGAATTTTTATGTTCCTCAAAATACTCCTCTGCCAAGGTTCTTATCTGGTTACCTATGTTATCTGCAGTCCAGAAGAATCTATTCTTGGTAGTAACCCATAAGAATATTTTACTTAGCAGTATATTATAACTGGAGTCTTCTTGTATGAAGTTTCTGCAAGATACATAATCAGATTTACTACCTTCAGTCTCTACTACTAGTATCGTTGTATCAGAGTTACCTAAATAAATAGGTACAGCTCGCCCAGTCAGTACTAGGTACGCAGATATTAACCTTACGAAGATTTTTCTAAGAAAGGCTGGCATCAATGTACCGTCCTAAAACCTAGATCTATAACAGCAGTACTTAAGGTCTCATATACTTTATGTATTATAGAATTCACCAGGCTTAATCTAGGTACATCCTCACATAGTGACTCGCCTATACCTTCGTTAATAAACTCAGCAGGGTAGCAGTTTCTAACTAGTAGCTCATGCAGCGAGTCATTGTGCTCGCGTAACTTAAGTAAAACTAAGGTGCGTACTAACATTAAGCCTGTCTCTGAATCTGTTAGATCCATAGACTCCCAGCGTTCTATAGCCTTGGTACTTAGAGTGTATACGCACTCATGAAGCCTATCACCATCCTCTACTACTACTAGTAACTCTACACCTTCGGTTTCGTAGTCTAGCTCTTCATCCATAGTGACCACTCCTTATCTATTTTGTCATATAGTAAATTATAATTACCTATCCTAACTCTAACATCCTCCTCAGGTAAAGCAGCTTTAGATAGGTCTATTGAATTACATTTACCACCTAAGGAGAACAAGCTTCTAAGGAAAGTTATATCCATTATAGCAGTGGCTAGCTTTCGCTCCGGCTTCATCTCACCGGTTGCCACAGGCACTAAACTATCTAGGGTATGTAGGGTCTTTATGCTCTTAATTCTCTTAGGTGAGGCTTTTATCTTTACCCTACTCCCACTACGTATTGCGGTGTATAGGATGTATTCTTTACTAGAGCCCTCTTCTATACTTAGTAGCTCCTCTAGGAAATGTTCTACCTTATTGCGGAACGCCTTAAGGCTAGGGTCTAAGTTATAGTATAGGGAATACTCTGTAACCGAGTCATACTTGCCAGGCAAGTGGCAACCTAACATAGGGTAGGAAGGTACTAGGCTTTTTCTAACTTTATCTCGAGTGTAACTAATAGCTTCTTTTGTTAGTAGAGTAATCATTTCTCTCCGCTCGTATATTAAGTATGCTTATGTCTGACCTATCTAGTATCTTAGGCTTATCGGTATATAGATTAGCCTCTTCTTCAAAGGCCCATAATATATTGTCACCTAGATTTAATAGAGGCGAAAGCACCGCTTCTCGCTTACTAACTACTAGGAAGTATTCTGGATCCCGTAGCTTAATAACCAGGCATTCGCCCTCACCTAAGGCAGGTCTTAAATCAACTAATTTAGCTAGACCTACGAACTCAAAGTCTTTAATATCTAATGAGTTACATAGTTCTACACATCTACCTACTCTACCTGCTTCACTCAATGAGCTTGCTTTTCGGGCTTGTCTCTTTTTTAGGGCAGCCGGGGCTGCCTTTACCTTTGTGATAGTACTCATGTCCAACCTCCGTTATTAGAATTTTTCGGAGGCCATAGTGTTTCCATACTTCCCGTATAGTAAAGCCAGTACATCTGGTATGAGGCTGACTTAACCTCTTAGTGGTTCCAAAATGTGTAGCTTTATTTATGGCTGCCTCCGCTTCTATAGTACCACTCAGAGTCTCTAAAGCAAACTCAAAATGGAACCATCTAAGCCATCTTTCTCTCTTACCAGTGCAGTTTTTATAGGCAAACTGATAAGGCCGAGTAGCCTCCTCTATAACTGAAGTACCTCTGTTCTTAGCCCTATTGTATACTACCCTAAGTACCCGCCTACTCTCAGCTTTGTTAGTACCTGCCTCACTGCAGGCTAACCTAGCCAGTAGTAGCATATCCTCGGGCTTACTATCTTTAGGGACCCGCCCTGTAAAACTGAGTAAGCTACCTAGTATAAGTAGCTTTATCAACCTAAGGACCTCACCCTATCAGGGCTAACAAACTGATGATCACACTCAGGACATGAGATACTCAATTCAGGAGGCAATACTTCTATCTCCTCTACGCTATACGTAACAAAGCCGCCCTCCTCAGGACCTACTGACTTTATGAACGCATAAACAGCGCTCTCAGAGTTGGCTTTGAAGTAGTCTACCTGATTACCTACTACGGGTTTGTAGCCGGTAACCTTAAAATAACTGCTTGTCGATAAATCTTTTACCATTATTTACTCCTCATCTGGAAAAGGACTTAAAAAAGTCTGTAACCACCGGATCTTACCTACTCTTTGAGCAATGTACCAAGTGGAATATTCACAATCTAACTCTAATTCTGTGCCCGAAGACTCAGGTGGCGACCAAAAGATACCTTCACGACTAATTTTTAGCGTAGTTTTGTCTTTAAATATGAAAAAATTAGACTCGCTACCTTTGTTTTTGTGCGAAAAGTACTTTTGAAAGGCATCCAACACTACCCAGGCCTGTGGATTGTCGTCATGCGCTCTGATCCTAGCTAAAATAGCAGCCTCAACCTTAGAGTCCTTTAAAATCCCACTCAAGTTGCGCTTCCATCTCAGCATAGTTAGGCCTCGTAATCTTATAACATATTTACTATAAATTTTGCTCTCTTTTATAGTACAAATTTATACCGTTTGCAACCCCTTTTTACTAAAATAGCTATTAGAAATTCTCTAGTGTAGGATATGTAGGTCCTGTCTTATCCTATTAGAAATAACGCTAAATTTCTACGTGGCTATTGGACTATAAAATAGCCTCTATTGGCTATTGGACTATAAATATTTGACCAAACGGTGCCTTTTTAGGGGGTACTGGGTGCTGGGTACTGGGTACTGGTCAAAATAAAGTGCTTTAATATCAACTACTTACAAAGGTGCTTGACCGCTGGTCAACGGGTTTCCTTAATGATTACATGTACTTAGCTAAAAAATTGACCTTGGCCATCACTATAGGGCTACTTATAAACTAAAAAACTAGGAAATATTAAAATAGCTATTAGAAATTCTTCAAAACCACTACTTTTGTTAAAATAACCACGTAGATTGTGGATAAGACACGAAGTTAGTTTTTCTCTCCACATATAGGCCTGTGTTGTGGGGCTTGGTCAAATATTTGGCTAAGTGTATGATATTATTACATAAAGCATTTGACCATTGGTCAAGCCCCTTCGTAACGTATTGTAATCATTAGGGAAAAATTTGACCAGCACTCGAGCGCTTGGTCAAAATTAGCTAAAAAAGGGAGCGCTTGGTCAAATATTTATAGTCCAATAACTAATAGAGCCGAAATTATAGTAAAATAGTTAAATACGAAGAGACAAGATTATTTGCAAAGTTGCTTTTTTACCTCTCGAGCCTTCTAAAAAGTATTAAAATAGCACCATTGCTATTTTAACATAATTCTGATATTATAGACCAATAGTTATATACGATATAAACTTCTAATAGTTACGTGGCATTATTGAATAAAGTCACTTTTGTCGAACTTCTATTAGAAATTTTAACCTGTTTTTGTGTTATAAGGGTAGGGTTAAGATTCTGCTCTTAATCTGTATTTTTTTATTAATCTGGAGGTGAAAAATGGGTCGAGGAACATTGCCCAGTTACACTAGAATTTCACATGTCCCTAATCTATTAGAGGCATATAGGTATCTTACCCGTAAGAACTTAACTGTTATCAGTTCTGAGTTACGGATGAGCTATCACACAGTTAGACGTTTGTGCACAGACTATTCTACTCCTCAAAAGAAGACTATGGTTAAGATCACTAAGGCACTTAGCTTCATAGACAAGATTACTTGGGGATTGTGGAAAGAATACTGCGAAAGTGCGCTATATGCTGAAAAGCAGAATGATATAGCTACGTTGGTAGAGGTAGAAGCCAAGCTCAGGCAGCTAGTACCAGTTGAGGGGATAGTGGCTCCCGTCCACATTATTACGGACTGCACTATAGAATCAGCTATTAAGCTGCATGCTAGTGCTCTCAGTAATAAAACTTATTCCTATTACCTAAGCGACCTGCACAGTGATGCTATGGATTTGTTAGCCATCCGCAATGGTACTACTAAGTCGGAACTGCTTAGGCAGTTGATAGATAAGGCACTCTCTGAAGAACCTGAGGTATTAGAAGCCTTAATTAGACTTACGACAGGTGCTCCAGTGGAAGTGGTTCCGAAATCTACTGGTCAGGTAGAAGAGTTAGATATAATTGAAGTACACTCAGAGGAGGAACTGGCTACATTGGTGCCTGAGTTAGAAGTCCCAGAGTTAGTAGCGCAACTTACCGCTGAGTTACCAGAAGAAGTAGAGGATAGCCCTGAAGATCCTTCCCCTGAGACTACTTTACCTCTAGCTGAGGTGGTAGACTACTCGTCCGAAGATCATAGGTTAGATGTAGAAGAGTGGTCCCCACTCGTTAACACTATGGGTTCTAATTCCAATCTAAGTGAAGAAGAGATAGCAGCATTGTTTAGCGGAGACACATGAGCCAGCAGCCCCTACAAATCTTAGTGCACAAGTCGGATATGTTGACCTCTAGAAACAAAGAGGACCTAGTAGATCTGGCCTATGTAGTAGTAGATATGTTAGCGGGTGTTAGTTCTTTACCGGAGGTGTGGAGTTTACTTAGACGTAGGGCGGAAGGCGTTACTAAGAGTTCTACGACCAGAGGTATTACTCAATTTAGATTAGCCTACCTAGCAGCCGTAAGGGAGTATAGGGTTCTTAATAAACAGAAGGAAGAGCCGCACATAGTTAGTGAGGATTACTCAGGGAGGCAGTTATCCTTTGAGTATAGAGTAGCTAACCCTTCGTATTTCGTTAGAGATACATCTATAACCTCTGTTAAAGATGTTGAAACAGGTGAGGGTGAGACTATCATTGAAAGAGATAGTTCCTTCTACCAAGGGAGAGAGAATGAGTTCCGACATAGACTTAGAGACCCAGGCCGCTTTAGACGCGGCGATTAAAATGCTTTACAAGAGCAGGCCTGCTAAGGCTGCTGCTTTATTAGGCTTGGTGCCACCTCCTCCGGAGGAAAGTACTTTAAAGCTAGGCGCCGCTAATCCAGGCACACTCCCGAGTATGACTATGTTTCCCAGTAAGGTACCTAAAGATGCGGGGCTCCCCCAAGGGGACAATGCTGAGATGCAGAACCAATTAGGTAGTAATAGCTCTATAAACCTAAACACAGCCATTGATCCTAAGAAAGGTCCCTTAGGGCCGCCTACGTCAGCTAGGAATTTGGGCCCTTCCATAGCGGTAGGGGATGGTATTAACCCCAATACAGGTCATACTAATACTGCTTCTCTGTATAAGAGAGCAATGTCAGAAGCCGAGCTTCTCCAATATTACGGAGGAGCAGGTGATCTGATGGAAGCCTCTGGTGACCCTAGCTTAACACCTAGTCAAATGGGTATGCTCACCGCAGGTGGGGTAGGGGTAACAGCGGCTAATAGAGGTCGTGCCAAGAACGTAGCGAATAGAGAGCTCAGGAACATCAGAAAGCAATATCTACAGGCAGTTCAAGAAGGTGCATTAGATAAGCAAAAACTCAAGCTCTTAAACAAAGAGCTCAAGCTACGAGGTGCCCGTCCTACTCTTTCTTTAGCTCCCACAACTGGTATTGCAGACGCAAGCATGGCTAGAGCCGAGAGAGACCTAGGATCTAAGATCTTGAAGAAGAGATATAAAGGCGCTATTCCTCTAATAGCAGCATCACTGTTAGGCACAGTAGCTTACAACCAATTTAATTAGGAGATTATTATGGATAGATTTGAGAGAGCATTTAAGTTAGGGCAGTATCAAGCTCGTAATCATTTCATGGATAAAGAAGCCAGCGCCAAAGACATGGCTAATCTTCTTAAATTTTTAGGTGAGGGAGCCTCTAAGGGGGTTTCCGGGCTGGGTAAAGCTCTTAGTAAGGGTATGGGCGGGGCCCAAGCCACAGGTCAAGGCGCTAAGTATCTAGGTATCACAGCAGATCCTCGTATGGCTTTAGCGGCTGGCCTAGGTATGGCGGGCCTAGGTGCTAGTCTAGGTGATGATATAGCTAAGCATGTCTTCAAAGATGGTCTAAGTTCTAAAGCAGTAGGTGCTGTGCCTGCCCTCCTAGGTGCAGGAGGCGGTTTACTAGCAGCAGGTGCCAACCCTGGTTTGATGGGCGGTTCTTCTATTAATAGAATTACACATGAATTAGCTATGGCCTCTGCTACACCAGCAGGTACTGTAGCTACTATGGCAGGCCTAGTAGGTTTACCAGCAGCTTTAATTGGTTATGGTAAGTTGAAGGGTAAAGAAGAATCTTCCTTATTTTAAGATAGATAGGAGTTAGTTATGTCCCTAAGTAGTGGTTTCGCGCAGGGGCTTAGCACTCCTGTACCAGTAGCAGGTGCCGGGTTACCTGATGATTTGACCTTGTACGCAGGAGGTCCCTTAGATCCTCTCAAAGCACACGAGGCTAAGTACAAGCAGTTAGACCGCATGCAGCGTATGTCTGATAGAGAATCAGCTAAGATGCTAGCTGATTTAGAAAAAGCAGAGCGGCAATACTACGGAGATAAAAACGAGGATGAGGACTTGGACAAAGTTAGCTTTGTGTCTAACCACCCTCACCTACGTAGACAGTATCTTCTGAAGATGGCTCAGGGACCTGCTTTAGAGGAAAGTACTGTAGTTGATAATATAGTACCGGGTGACTCCGTAGCTCCTTTCGAGATTGAAGGAGCTGGCTCAGGTACTCCTTACCCAGTTAGTTTCCAACAATATGATACTCCTGGTAAGCATTTTTTTAATAACACTAAGGGGATTAAACAAAACTACGAAGAGGAGAAGCGAGAACACCAAGCGTTTAAGGGAGACATTACCCAACTAGATGACCCGCAGCTAGCCGGTTTTAGGGATCTTACTACAGGCCCCATAGATAACTTCGGCAATCGTCTCCGCTACCAAACAGGGGATGATGCAGGTAAATATACTAACTTAGCGCACAGGGTAGATAATGAGCGAGCGCGTAGGGACTTAGCGAAGTATAGAGATACTTCATCAGCCGAATATAAAGGGATTAGTTCTTATACCCCTAGTTTAGCTGACAATTTCGATACTGGCAGCCTTAGACAGTTACAGGACTTCCAACGACGAATGCAGGCTAATAAAGTAGATGAAGTACCTACCACTGCTAAAGAGTACTATGCTCAGGGAGATAAAGGTAAGTTCTATCCGGAGTTTATTAGAGGCGTAGAGCGCAGAAGAGTAATGCTGCCTAAGGTACAAAGAGACATAGATGCTCTTAAGGCTGGAGAACTATCGAAAGCACAAGAAACTTTAGCAGGTAGGGTAAGAAGAAATTTAGCCCCTACGAGCTTAGATAGTAGGGGTCGGTCAGTAAGAAACGAAAATCCCTTTGCTACTATGGATAGGACACGGTTGGAGGGCTTGAGAGATAGTTTAGGCAGTACCACACCTATTACATCCCAGTACGGGCGGCAAGAGTTTGGCCAGTTACCTGAGGCTCAAAGAACAGATCTAGGCGGTAGTTTCGATGCCTACTTAGATAATAAAGCTAGGACTATAGCTAATAGACGTAGATTCGTTACCAGAGATAGTGAACTACGTGCGCAAGAAGAAGCTGCTGTAAGAGACCAAGAGGAACAAATAGCTCAGCAAGTACGGGCTAGGCAAGTAAGAGAGCAGCAAGTACGGGCTAGGCAAGTAAGAGAGCAGCAAGTAGCCGAAGGCCTTCGTCGTAATATGATGGATAGCGATGCTTACACTGACGCTGCAGGTGATGATGAAATGCGGGCGGCCTTACTAGCGGGAGGTAATGCAGTAACTGGTCTCAGACAAAGAAGAGCGGACGCGTTAGCTACAGAGAGACAGGGTAGGGACGCTAGATTAGACGATAGAGCAAACATGGCGGCTGGCTTTGCTAACAACAGAGGAATTCGCCAGGACGTAAACCAGCAGCGAGCTAACCGAGGTATGAACACTGCGTTCCGAAGAGCCCAATCTTTAAAGGATCTTAGCGGAGCCTACCAAAGACAAATGTTGGTAGAACCAGGTTCTGCACCACCAGCACCAGCACCAGCCCCAGCACCAGCCCCAGCACCAGCACCAGAGCCTAGCTACTTAGACCAAGCCAAAGGCTTACTTAGTGATGCGGGAGATAGCTTGAAGGGTATGGGCGCTAGGGTAGTTAGGCAAGGTACACAAGGACTACAGCAAGCAGCTAACTATGGCCTGCGTAATTCAGAGTTTTTAGAAGGCCTAATAGACGACGATGAAGAAGCTCGTATCTTAGCTTCTTTAGCTCAAGGTTCTACTGGTGCTGATAGGGAGATGTATCTAAATCAGTTACAGGACTTTACAGCTAGAGGGGCCGGAAATAAAGGCAGGACCTCAGAGCAGCAAACTAGGATGGACGCTCTCTCAGGAGGCAACTACCAGTCCCTTAAAAACATGCACTTAGAGGAACAAGCACGTAAGAGAGGTATTAACCCGGCTACGGACCCAGAAGCTTTTTCTAAAATAGAAAAAGACTATGGTCCAGCTTTCGATATGTATTACGGTCAGGGGTCCGAGGCTGAGCGTTTAGGTATAAAGCCTCTGCAAGAAGATAGCTTCGGTGCTATGTATGGTGAGGCAAAGGATAGATTTAATGCTTTCAGAAGAGCAAAGAAAGAAACAGCACCTGCCCAACAAGCAGTCACTGACCCAAGCAAAGTAGTACCTCCAGTAGATCCTAAACCAGCACCAGCACCAGTACCCTTTGAGCCCCTAGAGACAATCCCTGTAGGGGATTTAAGTCCAGACACCCAGAGTTATTTAACCCAACACTTTGAGGGAGTTGACATATCCAAACCCGCAGAGCTAGGTAATGCACTGCAAGAAAAGCTTAGGGCAGGAGACTCTGAGGCTATGAATTCTCTAAAGTATATGGCAGCTGATTTAAAGCCTAACCAAATGACTAAAGTACTAATGACGGCTATGCCTGAAGCGCTTAACTTGGGGTCCGAGATAAGTAACCTAAGTGACGAAGAAGCTATAGCTTACATAGAATCTATGTCTGAGGATCAATTAGCTCAGCTAGACAACTTCACTAACTTCACCTCAAGATTTATAGCCCCGCAGTTCCAGGGACAGTATGACGGTATATCAGACAATCCTAACCCTACTATTAACCGCGTCCGAAAGGCTAGGCCTGAGGAGATACAGCAGCATGGTGGCTGGCTAGATAGAAACATACAGAAGTACTTAGGAGATAGCTTCAATACTCAATACATAGATGAGTCTAAACTAGATCAAGACGGTGTAGATAAGATAGACACAGAGTTCGGCTTTACGGGGCTGGGCTCAGGTAAAGGTAAATTCTTTGTAGTACCTGGAGGTGGAGCATTAGGTTCTACTCTTCTATACAATCCTCAAACAGGTGAGTTTAACAGAGAGTGGGGAACTTTACGTAATTACGAGGAATTACCCCCTAGGTACAACGATGCCCTAAGCAGGTCTTTCCAACAACAAAACAGCTCAATAGGACCTTTGTTCTAAAAAAAAAGGATATTACTATGAATAAGCACGCAGCAGAAAAAATTGCAACTAAGTAAGCAACTCAACCCCATTGCTCTTTAGGTACTCAACGCCTTCTGGCTTATATCCCTTAGAGTCATAGATAACTAGCTCTATACCCGCATGGTGTATTAATTTAGCACAGAGCAAACAAGGCTCACAGGTTATAGCTATGGCCATACCTAAAGTACTAGACCCTTGACGAGCAGCATTACAAATGGCATTCATTTCAGCATGATGGCAGCCTATTTGTATCTGAGTTCCTGA
>Ga0315320_10000444_pt1 | contig 34080 bp, 26 predicted proteins | sample M140m21515metaG_FD_203458 | JGI IMG/M metagenome (GOLD analysis project Ga0315320, IMG submission 203458) | Ammonia-oxidizing marine archaeal communities from Monterey Bay, California, United States - M1 40m 21515 | ecosystem: Environmental > Aquatic > Marine > Coastal | place: USA: California... | reverse complement strand
CAGGAATACGAACACGTTCTTTCTTATCAGCATCCCAATAGTCAAACCAGCCATCACCATTTTCAGACCACGAGAGAATGAGATTATATCCAGCGGCGTTAGCATTGTTGTGCCAAGAGATAAACCCGCCAGGTGGATAAACAGAAATCAATGTGTTTTTCTTAGCAGATAGTTCTGCCATCAATGTGTTATTCAGCTTCTGACTCTGATCTCGATAGTTGATTATGGTATTCATATATTCTTTACTGCCATTCCCCAAGTGGTTGTCTGGCATTAGGTCTGAATAAGCTTGAAGTTTATCTGGAAATCCTTTGTGACCTCTGCCTTCATCAATAATCTTATGCATATATTCATCACACAAATAATCATTAGGTTTGTTTTCATTACAGTTAACACGAAGCTTTTGTTTCATCTCTCCAGAGTCGTGTCTTGTCTGAATAAACTCTCTAAACTCTTCCAACGCATCTAACACAACGATGTTGTTTAGTTTAATATCGTGAACTTCTCTCATGCTATAAATTCCTTATTCATTGAAGCAGAATGATGTATCAGAATAGGATGTTTATTAACTAGATGATGGTTTCCATTTTCATCTTGTCTAAAACTTGTAAACCAGTTCCACCTGTAGTTTTCTTTAAATATACCTATACTTAGTTCCTTATACTTAGGGACTTTATTCACCAGCCACCAAAGGGTGAACTGGTCCCATCGTAGCATAGTGGAAGGAGTATCTTCTGGAAACCATCTGTCTTCCTTTGGTCTATTTTTTCTACCTTTTGACCATTCATAATAGTTATCTTGTACCACAAACATATCCCACCAATCTTGCATAAAGTTCTTGACAAGAGGATTTTTCATGTTATATAGACAAACACCACCGCATAGTGTCAGATCAATCTTGTCTCCTGTGCTAGGAATAGGAGCCGCGACCTCTACAAAACTACCTTGTGCTCTCTTGTCTTTGGTCAACTCAACGAATTTCATATCATCGTCACCAATCTGATCCCAGATAGTAATGATATCTTCGTGTTGACATTCTTGGTCAGCATCAATATACATTGTCAAATCAAAAGGTGAGTTAGCCATACCATAAAGCTTAGATCGTATGTGATCTTCACAATCAAAAACTTGGATGTTGGGATCTTCGGCTCTTTGGTCTAAGAATCTTTTTTCTGTAAACAAAGCAAATTGTGCATCTGGAATATAATCCATGATTGATTCGATTAGATTGATTGCTGAATAGTAGAACGCAATCCTCTTTGACGCTATGATTACAAAGCCTTTACTTTGTTTTGATTTCATTATTATACTCTTCTTGCACTAGCATACCAAGAAAGGCTTGCATTTCATAAATGTTTTTAGCTTTTCTAATCCTAGATTTTAATTTTCTATTAGTAGAGTTCTTAATAGAATCTATCTCGAAAACCTCAAGCTTTGCATTAAACAGATGTTCAAGTTTTCTAGCTTGCTCAGACTCACTTCTTTTTCGTTTTTCAGTTTCATGTCTTTGTCTGTGCCTATCTTCTCTTTCCTTGGTATTTTTATCAATTTTCTCAATACCATTCTGAGCAATGATAAGTTCATAATCTTCTGTAAGTTTACCATCACGTGTATATTTACTTACTGTCGCTGTTGATGAACTTGTTTTACCATCCGAGTGGTTTATAATCAACTTAGCTGTAATCCTATCCTTCTGGTAATTTTCCCAGAACGGGTGTTTCCATTCTTTATCCATCACAATCTCCTAACCTTAATTATTACTATATATACCTCTCTAGGCTGTCCTTACATATAGTGTATAGGTCTCAATATTTGTATTTCCAGATTCTATCAATGTGCCTGTATAGTTACCCACATAATCTCCGGTATAATCTCCGGTATAATCTATAGTAGAATCACGAGTTGACTCTATAGCGGCACCCTCATAAGCTCCTTCATAATCCCCAGTAAAGTCTCCTACATAATCGCCAGTAAAATCACCTGTATAGTCCTCTTGATCATCACGTGAATATGCCCCTTCATAGGTTCCAGTATAGTTACCTGTATAGTTGCCCGTATAATCAACAGTGCTATCTCTGGTGGAGTCACGAGTAAAAGCATCCCCATCAAATGCGCCACTATAGGCACCAGTATAGGTTGCAGTATAGTTACCAGTGTAGTTTCCAGTATAATCCGCAGTGCTATCTCTAGTAGAGTCACGAGTAAAATCGGCACCATCATAGTTACCTACATAGTTACCAGCGTAAGCGGCATCATAGTTTCCTACATAATTTAGAGAATACTGACCGTCATAATTACCTGTAAAATCCCCAGTATAGTTGCCAGCAAATACAGTAGTACTGTCTCTAGTAAAGTTTGCTTGATAGTTACCTGTATAGTTTCCAGTAAACACCGTTGTTGAGTTACGAGTTGATACACGAGTAAAGTTTGCTTGATAGTTACCAGTAAAATCGCCAGTAAAGTTATTAGTTGAATTACGAGTTGATGTTCTGGTTGATGTTCGTGTAGATGTTCTGGTATAAGCTCCATCGTAGTTACCTAAAAAGTTACCAGCAAAATTACCAGCAAAGTTGCCTACAAAGTTACCAGCAAAGTATGCACCCGCCCGGCCGCCATAGTAAAGTATACTGGTTCGAGTACTTGTACGTGTGCTTGTTCGTGTAGATGTTCTGGTTGATGTTCTGGTATATTGGCCACCATAGTTACCTACAAAGTTACCAGCAAAGTTACCAGCAAAGTTACCAGCAAAATCTCCAGTAAACACCGCTGTTGAATTTCGAGTAAAGTTTGCAACATAGTTACCAGTGTAGTTTCCAGTAAAATCACCAGTATAGTTTTCTGCAGCGGCACGAGTGAAGTTTGCGGCATAGTTGCCTACAAAGTTACCAGTATAGTTTTCTACTGCAACCGCTGTACTATTACGAGTATATTGACCATCATAGTTGCCAGTGTAGTCTCCCTCATAGTTGCTTACATAGTTGCCAATATAGTTGCCATCATAAGTTCCAACATAGTTACCAGTATAATTTCCAATAAAGTTACCACCATAAACTTCTTGATCATCACGAGTAAAAGCAGCACCATCAAAAGCGCCGTCATAAGCACCATCATAAGTTCCAACATAGTTACCAGTATAATTTCCAATAAAGTTACCACCATAAACTTCTTGATCATCACGAGTAAAATTGGCACCATCAAATACACCATCGTAATTACCAGTATAGTTTCCAGTAAAAACATCAGTTGAGTTGCGTGTAAAGTTGTCAGTTGAGTTTCGAGTAAAGTTTCCTGTGTAGGGTGTAAAAGCACCTAGGTAATTACCAATAAAGTTTGCATTATACTGCACTTGTGAATTTCGTGTAGATGTGCGAGTATATGCTGTTTCTGTAGATGCCTTTTTCGTATCTGTGGCAGTACCTTTTGCTACCCAAGTCCCTGTTGCCGTAGGTACACCTTGAGTTCCAGTTCTCACCAAGTACTTGCCAATGCCGCCTGACATAATTCTATTCTGAGCAAGCTTACCGAGAGTGTAACTAATTTGACCTACGGTTGCTTCCTGTAAGCCAGTGTAACTACCACCTTCGTCTTGTGGCGTACCTTTTATCCTAACATACTTAACAGTTGTTGGGGCTGTCATAGCGGTTCGTTTCCAAATGCTATAGTTTAGAGCCGTACCATCTGTACGATTATCTGTAAATACATTTGTAAGTGCAGCGGTATAATCTCCACTCGGTGCACTTGTTGCTAGTTTGTATGTGCCTGGATAATCATTTTCGTGGATGATTTTGTTTAATCTATCCATAAGGATATTAGAATCAGAGTCTGCCATTTCTCTAATATCGCCAGAATCATCACTATCAGCAACCCTAACAAATCCAAAGGGTAAGCGAAACCCATCTGAGTCTACTAGATCAGCAGCCCCTGATTTTTGATAAAGTATTTGGTTTGTAGTTGTCGTAGTGACATTTTCATGTACACCCACTGCTTGATCAAACTGAGTATCAGTGAAAGTACCGATAGCATCACCACCAGCACCAGAGATATTTAAGCGACTTACAGAAGTGTTTGCAATGGTAGATAGTTTTAAGCCAGCACGATAGGCCAAATAGTTTTCTTCAGCCGAATCATTGAAACGGATAAGAGATGCATCACTATCTCCTAACTTGAGAGGAATGTTTGTTGCTGTACGTGCCATAGATATACCTTATGCTGTTCGAACATATAATGTATAAGTATCTATAGTAGAACTACTTGCCTGTATAGTTTCGCCAGCATAGTTTCCAGTAAAGTTGTTTGTTGAGTCTCTTGTATAGTTACCATCGTAGTTACCCAACGAATTTCGTGTATAAGCTCCCTCATAGTTGCCAGTAAAATCACCTGTATAGTTACCAGTGTAGTTTCCAGTAAAATCACCTATATAGTTACCATCGTAGTTACCTGTAAAATCCCCAACAAAATCCCCAGCGTAGTTACCTACATAGTCACCTATAAAGTTTGCTGTACTCTGTGTAGCTGAGCCATCGTTTGTTCCTGTATAATATATTTGTGTGTCTCGGGTTGAAGTACGAGTTGAAGTACGTGTAAAATTAACTGTAGAATTTCTGGCATAATTTTCTACAGCAGCCAAGGTACTATTACGAGTATATGCAGCAGCAAAAACAGTGGTAGAGTTTCGTGTATAGATACCAACATAGTTACCAACATAGTCACCGACATATTGTCCATCATAGTTGCCTATAAAGTTACCAGTGGACACTCTAGTATAATTTTGGTCTGCAGTTTGCTGTTTAGTATCTGTAGCAGTACCTTTCGCCACCCATGTACCAGCAGGTAATGATTGACCAGATGCAAGAAGTTTATATGTACCAATACCAGTTAAAGTGATTCTTGTCTTGGCTCTTTGCCCAAAGGTGTATTGGATCTCCTGCTCATCCATAGCTTTTAGATCAAAGTCATTGTGTAATTTTTGTGGAGAAACCTTGGTAGGTGCAGTTCCACTGGTTTTTATCCAAATGCTATAGTTGATTGATGTGCCGTCTGTTCTTGTATCAGTGAATACGTTGGAGAGTGCTGCAGTCCAATCACCACCAGGAGAACTAGCAGCAAGTCTACGACACCCAGGATGTTCGTTCGCAAAAGTTTTTAAAAGTATTCTATCAACAATATTAGTGAATTCAGGAGAGTTTGCTGCTTTGAGTGCCACAACATCACCTGTTGCAGACCTATCAAAAATCACAGGTTTATGAAAGTTTGCTCCGTTTTCAGAAGCAATGCCAGTTGTCTGTTTCAGTGTTACATTGGTAGTTGTAGTTGTAAGAGATCCATCGTGGCTTCCCACGGCATCATCGAAACTAGTATCAGTAAATGTGCCAACTGTGGTACCAGATCCTGATGCTTTCAAACCAGCATTACTGGTACCTGATGTATCAAGAGAAAGTTTTAAACCTAGTTGATAGGCTATATAATCCTCTTCGGCATGAGTTATCTTTGTTAAGTTACCGTCACCATCGGCTTTTAATAAGGCATCCACAGTATTAATCCTTTAGTTAAGAAGCGTCCCATCAGAATCATATATTCCAGGAACCTTTCTGCCCCATATAAAGTTACCAGAACCATTAGAAGCAAGTGCTCTATATTTAGTTCCGTTACTATCTATACCTGCCATTTCTGCCACTGCTATAGAGTTATTTGTTACAGCAATTTCACCATTGGCGCTATTGTATGTAATTGAGTTACCGCCACTTAGTACTGATCTTGGTTTGGTTGTTTCTTGCGCTTTGAGTTCGTTGATAGCCCCTACCAAATCACTTGCAGATGTATTCAAAGATCCGCCAGTGATTGTTCCAGCAAATGTTACATTTGCGCCTGAGAAGGTTGCTGCAGTTGTGGTACCTGATTTAATAATCAAGTTTCCGCTTGTATTCTGAAAGCGCCCAAAGTTGGTGCCACCATCTTTAAGTGATACATCACCACCATCGGCATCGAGTGTAATATCACCTACGGCATCTACAGTAAGACCACCACTTGTTGTAATGGTCTGAGTAGCTGGACCCATTGTAAACTTCATCTGCCTTCCAGCGGAGTCTGTTGTAAAGAATACATCACCACCTACAGGTTCAAGTTTAATATCACCACTTGTAGTAGTTGTAAGAGTTAAAGCTCCACCTGCTCTTGTAATGGTGTTGGCATTTATTGTAGTATCATCAACGACAACCGAGGCAAATGTTACAGCATCAGTGTGTCGAGCAACTTGCTCTTTATCACCTGTAGTACCGATGACCCAATAGTCTAAACCTTCATCCCAGAGTGCTACAGCAGAATCTTGATTACCACGTCTTAGGCTTATACCACCATCTAATTCAGCAGTGTTTGGATCAATTGAACTACTAGTACCATCCATAAGTAGGAGGGTTGGGGAAGTCAATTTTTGAATACCTTGGATTATTACGTTACCACTAACTGTAATGTCAGAGTCAAATGTTACATGTCCATGGAAGTTCGCATCTGCTTTGCCGCCATCTGCAGAAAATGTAACAGCGTTTGCATCGGCTGATGTGCCAGAAGCAATCTGGAGATTGTTACTACTTTTCTTAAATTGTGCGTATTGTGTGCCATCATCTTTTAATAGAACATTACCACTTGCGCCAGCATCAAGTGAAATATTGCTAACAGCATCAAGTGTTAATGAATCGGATGCTAAAATAGATTGATTTGTTGCACCTAGGTTAAGACGAATCTGTTCTCCAGATGTAATGCCTTGGAAAAATACTTCATCTCCTGTTGGCTTGATATAAACATCACCACCAGCACTCAGAGTAAAATCGCCACCAGAAGCAGTGATAGCAGAGTCATCAATGTGCATATTGTCAACATCGATACCGCCATCTGCAGTTACAACTCCTGTCACACCAAGTGTGCCAGCAATAACTGTGTTACCACTTGAGTCGATTGTAAAATCACCACTCTTGACAAGTAGCTCATTAAATGATACATTAGATGCTACTTTAACCGCTTGGTCAAGTAGTTGATCCATAGAATCGAGTCTGTAATCAACCTCATTGATAGCTTCGATGGCACTTGAATCTGCACCAGAAAATGTTTTTACAGAGAGTGGTCCAGAACCTTTACCAACGAAACCGCCAGTAGTTAAGGTAGAAATATCACCAACCTTATTTGTAAGGTTGTTAAACTCATCCTTGAATGCGTCTACCCTGTTAGTTAACCGTATATAAGCTTTAGCCATTTCATTGCTTCTCTATTAGTTGTTTCAGCAAGGCTTTCATTTCGCTCATTTCATTTTCTAATGCTTGCAATTTTGCGTCTTTATTTTTTCTATCACGTCTAACATTTCTGAGCCTTTCAGCTTCACTTCTATTTATATTGATTAAAGCACCGTTTTTTACATCTCTAACAAGATCATCTCTACCTTTAACTTTATTATAAGTTTTCATTATGTACCAAGAGCAATTATAGACAAGTCACGAATCTTTGGAACACGACTTTGCTCTGTAGAGTTCATAACAAGTTTTACTTGGAATGCATTAAATTCTGGTAATGTTGTACCTGCAGTTGCACCAATATTATATTCATAATCTTTATATTGATTATCATCAATAGATTTTCCTGGATCGGCATCAACAGTTGCCGCAATAAAGTTTGTTGTTGAAAGATCTGAATCATCGCCAATAGCACCAGTTCTGTAATACAGATCTACAGAAGTGTTGTTTAGAACATTGGCTCCATATAGAATCCTTAAACCTGTTGAAGGTTCCTCTAATCGGACTGTTTTAGTAATATGCTTTGCAAGAGATGACCCACTTGTTGGATGTGTTTCTGGAACAAAATTAAGTGGCACATTAAATCCTACAGTTGCAGCAGAATCTTGATTATCAATAATGTTACCGATTACCGTAAGACTAGCTCTTTGAGCATCAATGAATGGAGTGACAAAATCATTTGATATATCGGTTGACATAGTTGCACTAATAATAGTAGATTGTGTAATGGAATGCAAGTTCTCGTTTGAATCATTCATAATAACGTGTGGAACATCCAATTTAGTATCTTGGTCGTTGACCATTGCAAGATTTGATGTTACACCATAAGGTGTTTCAGTACCAGCAAAAGATTTTGATGTAGCTATATCACCTGTAAGTGAGACAGTGGAAGTATTCCTTGGATTATATATTTCAATACTAGGTTGGATTACATCATATTTAATTTGTTTAGATGCAAAGATACCGGAGCCACCAAATTCAACAGATGCTGTTGCATTCCCACCTGCATTAAATTTATATCCAGTTCCATCAACAGCTGTAATAACACGTCTACCATTTAGGTTAGCCGCTGTAATACCATTTACGGTCCCAGTTACACCAATGATATTGACCCTATCATTGATCTGAAATCCATGGTTGGGATGTTGAACTCGAATAACAGCACTCGATGCAGTACCAGTAAATGGATCATCGATAAGAGGATCTTCATCAACATTAGCATCAAAGAACTTAGCTATACCGCTGGTAGAAGCAAACTTTGCAACATATAAATTATATTTTAAATCTACATCCAAATTCGGTGCAGGTGCATTACCGGTGTTACCACTAAACATGTTTCCAGGTGCAAGGTTTTTTACAATTTTTCTTGTGGTAGAACCTAGATTAAAATCAAGAACCTTTCCGCCCCAAACCTTATATGTATTAGCCTCGGAACATGCAAGAGTAAAAGCATGCATTTTACCTGGGTGTAAATAAACAGGTTCATCAAATTCGAAGGATGTTGCCACACTTGCGTCGGTTGAAGTAGTAATAGAAGATGCGTTTCTTGTTACTTGAGATCCTGGAATAATCTGATAGGTATTAGGCGCACCTTGATCAGCATTTCTTATTGCTAAAGTAATAGGATATGTTGCGCTTTTTTCTTGGAAAAATACCTCAACCTTTGTTAAATATGCACCATGAATGGACCCTAGCGCAAAAGTTTGCGCCATAGGGTTAACATGAATATCTTGAGGTACACCTGACTTTGTACTATATGCCATTTATTTCGCCTTTATATTTTAACATTTGTTTTTGCTGTCAAGTACTTGCCGATCAATCGACATATTGGGTAACCAACAGTCATTATCATTTTTCCAAAGATATTAGATTTATATTCAGTTGGGTTTAATTCATGTGCCATTTGTTTAGCCCAGGAACCAGCAACTGGTCTCGCAAGAAGATGAAGAACTAATTTATTACCAATACCACTTCCTTGTATATATTCAGCAATTGGTTTACCCCAAACATAATAACCATTGTAAAGATCTGGATCAAGTCTTTGTGTAGCTATACCGTATTCTTGGTCAAGCCTATAAACACCTTCACTAAGATATCCAAGATTATATAAGGCAGTACATATAACAGTACCATCGCCGCCGCCACCGCCGCCACCGCCACCTGGAGCCGCGCCACCTGGTGATGGTGACGGTGAGGGACAGGCATCTCCCATGTCTACACCACAAGGTTTGTTGTGAACTAAAATACCGTTTGCATAATATGTGTTGTTACCAGTTAAACTTAGATTATACAGTTGAAGTTCTGGTTCTCTTTCTTGTGGTACCCACGATTCAATTTTTAATTTACCTTGTTCAGTTACAAGAGTTGTTCCTATATTAATATCAACCAGAGGACCGCCATTATCATTTACAACATTTGCATATGCTTGTGGATCATGTTGTTCAAATTCTTTTACATTTATAGCTCCCCACCCTTCTGTGGTCATCAGAGGATGTTCTTCAGATAAGAATGGTTTCATATCATTAATACCATTAATACCATACAGTAATCTTGAACCGATAGGAACAATTTCAATAGCAGTTACTTCGTTATTCCAAGTATGCCCTTGTTCATCTGGCATACTTTTCACCATATCACCACGTCTTACTGCAGAGATATGCTTCTTTGTTCCATCAGACATAGTTACTAGAGTATCAGAAGTGAAACAAGACGGTTGTGCATAAGGTGGGTAAACTTTATTTTCTACATATCTTGTATCGGTGGCGACAGCAAAGTCATATTCTCTTGTTACCAAGAACTCTTCTTGTGATACTCTTAATACACCAGCAGATGTAAATATACCTTTTGTATATGATGTAGCATTTTTGGTATTATGCGTTTCAACATCAGTAATAAGTATCTCACGTCGTCCTGTGTTAATTTTAATTGTATCATTATTTGGAATAAGAATATAACCAGACAACGCACCATTAGCATCAGTAGTGTGTGTTGTTGCTCCACCTAATGTTGCCGGATAGCCAGTTGCATTTTTCCATTTCTTACCAGCTTTTCTGTAAATAGAGTCACGTGCAAGAGTAGCTTCGGGAACATATGCGCCAACACCTGTTGCTGTAGATGCATATGCACTTATGTTAACTTTGCCCATAAAAATAAAGTGTTTTGTATTTGGTCTAAGCCCAGTTGCTCTGATGGAGACAAATCTTGCTCTCATCTTTTTAATTTCACTTGTTGAAATAATTTTTTCGCCAAGAGATTCAACAACTGTTTCAGAATTTTTAAATTTCCAAGTTTCCGTTTCAGTTGTATTTCCCGCTGCAGTACCTGTTGTAGTTGAGTTACTACCTAGGACTTGACCTCTTTTATAGGTATCAGCATCATCTGCAGTAATACCTCTCCAAGAAGTATTCCACTCTTGATATTTGTTACCATTGACAGAGATTTTATCTTTACCTTGGATAAGCTTATCTGGTTTATCTACATCATCATACCAACTATCAGACCGTGGAGACATTTGTAACGTACCTGTCATGGTCTGAATACCAACAGGATTTACGATAAAGGCTCGAGATGCTTTTGTCTGTGACTGTGTAAGAAAATGTGTATATTTCAAATAAATGTTATCACCAACTAAACGAGTGTTTGTGGATGTATCCGAATCATATACAAGAGGCACAGAGTATGATCTAAAATTAGGACGGATCTCGTGTCTAATCATATCACGTGATGATTTATAGTTAGAATCAATTGTATCAGTACCTATATCATTGAAAAAGTTATCAGCGAAGATGCCAGATTTAAACCTGTTATTACCAGCACTATCATAAACGTTTACGTTATCTTGTTTCAACTCAAGCATTGTAAGCGCAGTAAGTTCCTCAAGATCATTGATCTTTTTCTCTAAATGCCCAATATCTCTCATAGTATATCGGCGGTTATCTTTATATGTAACCGTCAAGTCATCGTCTGTAATCATATATGGATTGAGTTCAACAGAGGCAATTTCCATAGTACCCTCACCGAGTGTAGGATACTTTGGTTCAAATGCTGGATCACCAAACTTAACACCAACATAACCATCTCTATGAATAAATGCCTTACCTCTTTTAGGAAGGTAATAATCTACATCGAGAGTAATAATGTCTGTATTTTTTGGTAAAGGAAAAACAGCCGCTCCAGAAGAACTAAAGTTATCTGCACCATTTGCTTTACGAGGTCTAAAGTCTAAGACGTCATACAACGGAATGGACTCTCCATTCGCTTGTCTGTGACCTGGAATATCTTCATATGCTACTTGACCATCATATGAGTTTACTGCAAAGAAGTCTCCTGTAGAACCATGATTAAAAAACTTATATGTTACATTTATGTTACCAGCAGGCGCAGCTTTGCCACCTTTCAATATAAGCTTACCTCTTCCATAGAAGTTGTCAGTTTGACCATTATCTAAAGTGAAGTTTCTAGTAATATCTAATGATGTAGTAGCATCTATAACTGACGTAATAGAATAGATATCACATCTATCTAAAAGAACACCTCTTGAACCAAGAGAAATGCCACTTTGAGTTCTATCCTTGAGAGTCTTAGATCTTACAGTAGCTACCTTTTTCTTTTGATAATAGTATATTACAACACTTGCACTTGCTGTAACACCCTCTAAAACAGTAGTTGAAGTACCAGCAGTTTTTACTGTAAAGTTTTCAAATACTCCTGTGGTGCTATTGGCAACAATCCAGCTAGTAGCATTGACAAGATCAAAGGAACTGCTAGTTCTAGTAACTGTAACTTCTCCATCACCATCAGCGGTCAACGTGGCTGATGAGTATTGAGCTATAACCGAGATGTCGCTGATTTGTTCTGGTCTATTTTTAGGCAATGCAAAAAGTAAGTTGTTATTTTGCACATCTTTCAGTTGAGCAATGCCTGTAGGTTCTAATGTCACATCAAAATATTGTGTAGTGCTATCGCCAAGTGATCTTACAAGAGATATATTTTTACCAGAGTTCATTTTGACTTCGAACAAATAAACTCTATATCCACTCCCTGCTTTTTCTACTGCCCTTACTCTTGCAGTACCAATAGTAGATCCGCCATATGTAATAGCACTTCTAAGCTGAACAATTTCAAAGTTAGTAATATCAAATAGAGTATCTAGTTTACCTGTAGAACAGTTAAAGTAGTTACCATATTGAGCAACTGAGGATGTATTTTGCACATTTCCTGTTGTTCTTGGTTTTGAATAGAATGGTGAAACAGCTCCACGAAGATAATACCGATGCCCCTCTACATATGCTTTACCTGGATTAAAAGTAATATCTAGATTTGTATTGTCTGAGTCATTAGTGGCAAAATCAAGAAGAAAGTTACCGATTGTATAGTTACCAGATTCTTCATGAGTTCTTCGAGCCATCTCCTCACCGATATCTGAATATTTTTTATCAAGTGCTGTTGTGTGTGATAAAATTCCATCAGAAATACCAGCTATTGGGATAAATCGTTCGTCGCTATCTATTAAACTATTCAAAGTGAGTTCTAATTTAACTTGATATCGGTCAGCGCCTGGCGCAGCTAAGTTCAAGTTTGGACCAGAGTTATCAAAAAGATTTTGATCATCAGATGATGTAATGATTTTTTCTGATACTTTAAAACCAACCATTTCAGTTGGTGTAGCATCATATTTACCAACAACAATATCTTCAGCAGATTTATATATGGCATGGCCATCAAGATAGAATCTACCTTCACCCTGCGCCACAACACATGACTTACCGAGTGCGGGATTTAATAAAGTGTTTGTAGTTTGAATATCAAGAACAGTTCCAGAAGTAGCGCCTGTAAGAGATCTACCTGGTGTAAGGTTTACTGATGCTGTTGTATCGGTTGGAACTTCTCCATTTGCATCAAGGATTTGCACAAATAATGTTGCGGGATCTGATCCTGTTGCTGTAACAACTTTTAAAACTTTTATAATAATACCTGATGTACTCTCAACAAAATTCTCATTTTGAATGCTGGTAGGAGTTGCAGGTAAACCGTTTGTTGAAGTATCAAGTTTTACAAATTTTACATCTTTTCGTACATCTATATCACCGCCAGATATAGAAGCGCCGGCACGATAAATCCCACCTTGCATCGCATCTTGATCACGATTGATAATGGTCTGTAATTGGTTTAGTTCTCGGTTCTGTAGACCACGCCCAGAGTTAAAAAGGATCTGATAATAGTTGTCACTATCTCTGTAGTCATCCTTATATTGTGTAAGGAATAGATTTTTGATTACTTCGGTTGCCATGGTTAGTCCTTATATTTCTATGATGACCTTAATGTCTTCAGTTTGGTCTGCAGTTCTCAATACAGAAGCTCTGCTTTCTACATATAGCAAATCACCGCTAAATGGCATTGCTTTTGGATCCAAATGGAAATTAGCAGTGTTCAATAATGTTCCTGTGTTGTTATCAGAATCTGCAACACCTTCACCTTGTGCAAAAGAAATGAAACCAGTTGCTTCTGTTTGGTGATAATACAACTCATCTGAATCCTTTCTATCTATAATAGCTTTAGCAGCCGATGTGGCACCTGTCAGTGTGCTACCAATAGTGAAGGATAGACCTGTGGCTGTTGACATTTTCAGTCGGTTTAAAGAGTTGCCCGAGGTAGCAGTAAATGCAACATCTGCAGAATCAAGTGGATTTCGAATAATACCGATTTGTCTAAAACTAGTACCGATAGGAAATTCTGAAGAGTCTCCAGTAGTTTCTGCACCAGAAGGTTTTGCATTGAACATAATAGCTCTTGACCGTAGATCATTTCTAGGATCTTTACCAAAACCACCTGTCGGTGATAATCTCACTCTTGCTGTGGCAGAAGTTGTTGGTCCACCACCTGATAATACTGCTTCTGCGTAATCATATCCAGATCCAAGAACAAGAGTTCCAGCACTCTCATCCATTTCAATCTTAGTCACAGCACCGCCAGACACTGTTGCGATTGCTCTTGCTCCAGTACCGTTACCTTTAATTGTTACTGTAGGTGCCGAGGTATAGCCCGCACCACCTGTTAGAACTTGGACACCAGCCAACGAATTGTTAATGGCTGCATTTTGAATACCTTTTTGTTCTACCAACTGTGACAAAGATGTAACATTACCAGATCCGTCAGAATCAAGTTTGCCTTGCAGTAAGACAGGGTGAAAATTAGCGGCAAGAAAAGAGGACAAGTTTGGTGTAGTCATGGTGTATAGAAATTTCCAAGCATACCCATCAGCATAGGTCTTTGTAATAACATCAACACCTGTTGGTTTTATAGTAGAAGCAACGGCATTACCAAGAGCATTTCTCCCTTGTTTGACGCAGAGATAAACAGCATTGGTATCTGTCATTGCATAGTAAGGTGTTGTTGTATGACCACCTAGATTGTCATTATATGCAGAGTATGTGGTACCTGAAATCCAGTTGTTTCTTGGCACAACAAAGCTAAAATCTGCAACTCTTTTCATGGCTTGTAAGCCAAGTCTAAAGTTTCGAATCTCTCTTTCAGTTTGCTCTGGTGTTGGTGCAAGATCTGAGTCATTCCATTCGTCTGACTTGCTTATACCAATATAATATTTTGCACCAGCGGAGTCTGTAATATCATCGAAGATATACTGGATTGCTGCTTTTTTCAAGTCTTGTGTGATAATTGCTGACATGTTTTTCGCCCTAAGTTATGCTATGATTACTTGACTGCCTAGTCCACCAGAGGAGTCTAGACCAACCAAGTACCAGCCAACAGTAGCACTGCCAGCAGTTGTTGTGTTATATACGGCATCGATTGCCGCCTTACCTTGTACTGTAAATGTAGTGCCTTGAGCAAATGTTGCAGGTGTAATTGTTACCGCACCGCTGTTGATGTTTACAAATCTCATGATCTGCCCACCAACACCATTTGCAAGAGTATTAGTACCTGCTCCAGAATTATTTAAAAGTGCTACAGGTGCTGTGAGTGATATATCAGCGGCACCACTTGCCGTATAATCTGAGTCTTCAAATCTGAATGCTTTTGTTTTTACAGTACCAGTTCCCTTTGCTTCAAAAACCATATTGATATTTGTATCAGTGCCAGATGCTACAATACTAATATCATTCCCTGTGGTATTACTGTTGATTGTAGGAAAGTTTACCGCAGAAGCAACTGTGGGTAGACCTAAAATAGGGTTACCACCAGAATCTTGTATCTGAGAACCGATATGAGGATTTCTCAGAATAGGTGATACATACCTTTTAGTACCTGTGATAATAGATGTTGAGGTGTTTGTAATAAGTGTATCACTATCGGCAAGTGTAGGAATATTGAGATTAATATTTTTAGTCATACCAGAAGCAGTTGGTGGTACAAGTTCATAAAAGTTGTTTGCGCCAACCGAGTCATACAGATCAGCGTTTACTAGAACTGGAGACACTAACTTTTTATTTGTAAGAGTTTGGTGTGCAGTTGTAAGGATCATTGTACCAGTAGAGTCTGGCATTGTGATGACGTTATCTTGTGTAGGCTGTGTTACAGTTAGTCGAGTTTCATGATCATCAACTGAACTTCCTTCAAAGACAAGATTATTAGGTTCAAAGAAAACGCTTGCATTAGTAGCATCTCCACCTAAAATGGTATACAATTCACTGAAGTTAGCATTGATTTTAGTCGTGGCACCACGAAGCGTATCGCCCGTGCCGTCATTAGCAACTGTGCCACTCTGTAATACTTGTCTTGCCATTTTCTATGTCCTGTTGATTATCTATATTTATACTAAAAACTCAAGGCTTTATAAGGAAGAGTCTTTAAATTTTTCTCGGTCAAGAGTCTCGTTTGTGTTATCAAGACTGATAGACGATTTCAACGACGTTCCATCTGAATCCATGTCCATTGTTGGTGAAGTCATTCTAATCATATCTACCATAGATGGATACTGTTCTGCGTTGAACTGCAGCGAACCAAATCCAGTTGAGTCTTGTGTAAGTAATGTATGTGCTTGTATTGTCATTCTATCTAGGCTCAAGCGTCTTGTTACTTCATCGGTAGTAACAATAGCAGATGGTTCTGTAAGTGCTGCAGGTGCCATAGAGCCAATATCTAAGTATATGATTGGTTGAGGAACATCTGGTATTGCAATAGGCATATTATCAAACGATATGTCAGCATTAACTGATGTAATCTGAATCTCTGATGCATAATACATTCCAGCAGGGTGGGCAAAGAGTTCATACAACTCTTCCCAAGTACTTTGCTGAATACCAATTTTAAATAGCAAACCCCAGTGCTGATACACTTTATCGTTCTGGATCTTTCTGTCGGTATCAGGTCCAATGATAGAGTTATTTGCTCCATCATTTAGATTGAAGATAAGATCCTTACCATAAATGACTTGTGGATCTTCTTTAAAGAATGAACGGAAAAACCTTTCAAAAGAATACTTGGTACCCTTTGTTCTATAATAGTTGTTCGCAAGTTCCGCACCTGTCCGTTGATCGAGAATACCTTCTAGGTAGTTACCACCAAGTAAAAGTTCATCTTCAAGTAGTGTAAGATTATCTTTTGCTGTCTGAGATATATCTCTGCTTGATGGAAGATCCTTAATCTTAAAACCAAAGTTGCCATCCGAATCCAAGTGTTCGTAATACGCATCAAGAAGTTGTATGAGTTTCGGAAACTCTTCTTGAAAATATTCTGGTAGTGCCTTGTCAATTTGGTTATTACCAAACTCAAGTTCTCGTCTACCAATATCTCTTCTTGTCTTATCTATGCCCATTAGTTCGTTGCATCCACAATGACAGGTTTAATGGTAGATGCAACTGCATCGAAGTTTACAATTTCATTAAATGTTGGTGTTATAGCACTCTGGTTAGCAGGTGTGGCCGATAATTTTATAAAACCAGCACCGCCTGATAACCCCGTTGGTTTGAATGAAACAATATCTAGTTTACCAGTGAGTGGATTAAATGATCCAATATTATTTGTTTTTACTTGACCCGTGCCAACCTCAACCACTCTCAATGTATTGTTAGCGGGAATAACTTTTCCATTAGTTAGTGTTCTTGCTGTTCTATTTTCTATTCGACATGTTGTTCCACCTTGAACAAAGTTATTACTAGTAACAACAGGGTCAATAGAATCTCTTGGATCAAGAATGGGAGTTGGATATTGCAAATTAAAACTATTGATAGCATTTACAACAGGTGCTATACGCAACTGTGTTTTTACTTCGGCTCTGCTTGAAAGAATAGCTGGAGATACCTCATCAACTAAACTGAGAACATTTGATCTTCTAAATGATTTACCAAACTTGCCTATATTATCTTCAAAGTATTTTTCTACAACACTTTTTACTGAAACACCAAGTGCGTTAATAGAGAGCGGAGTTAGCCTTGGGTTGACTTGGAAGTGGACATTGATTTCAAGAAAAATATCTGCTGGGTCAACAAACTCTGCTTTGAAAGATAGGACAGCAAGTTGATCAACAAGGTTTAAGATTGCTGCCTTTGTATCGACAATCTGTTGATCAGATACATCATCTTCAAATTTAATAGATGTGAAGACGGTACCAAATTTAGGTTCTGGGTTATCTTGTCCACCCCATGTAATAATATCATCAATCAAAGATGAGAAGTTACGAAGAATGATTGATCTATAATCATCTGCAGTAACCATTCTGTTTTGTGTAGCATATTGGAATGGCGCATTTCTACGGATAGATTCTGTAGTTTCTTTAAAATCTCCACCAGCGGCAACCGCTGTAGTAGTTGCGTCAATATCATAGTTAACACCACCAATGGATAGCTGATCAACTGCAGTTAGTCCATTTGCAGTATTTGCATCTGGTCCAACTGTACTGATATAATCTACAACAATCTTACCACCTGATGGGGGTGATTGACCAAGAATATCATTTGCACCAAAGGTAAGCTGGTAAAATTCATTTGGTGCTTCTTTAAGGATATAGATGGTAGAGTTTTCACTTACTGATGTTGTATCAATAATATTTGTATAGGCAGTAAATGCGGATGCTGTTGTTGTTTCATAGACATTAACACTTACTGTATCCATGTCCATATTTTTATCTGGTATGGCATAAACATCTGCTTCATCAAATTCGCCCACAAGAAATGTTTTGGTTTTTCTAACACCTTCAAATACGGGGATAGCTTCAGAATCACCTTCTGTTTTAAAACTGTAAATACCAGATCCATCATCTTCAGCCGTATAGACTTCGGTTGTTTGAAATGTGTAAGTGATCTCGTTTACAACTGCAGTAAACCGAGTAAATTTTGGTAGGTCTATACTAGAAGGTCTGTTAGTTACACCTGATAAGTTAACACTAATTCGTAATAGTGCACGTGCGGCTGTTCTACTGTCAGGAACATAACCAATACCTGTTGCCAAAGAGACCAATGATGATCTTAACTGTGCAGTATTTAAAAACGATTCATTAATAGAGAAGTTAGCAATCAAACCATTCAAGTGTGTGTTATATGCCAACACATCAAGAATATTTGAAAGTCCAGATGCTTCAAAATCATAGTCTTGAAACTCTGTTTTATTTTTTAGTTTATTTTTTAGACTTGCTTTTATGTTTTCAAAGTCTAATGCCGATGATGTGATTGCTGTTGCCATTATCTTAGCCTTGCCAGTGTTGTTGTTAATGTAACCATTTCATTAGTATTTATGACCTTAAACGTAACTGATATACCTAACTGATTTCTTTCTGGTATTGATTTAGCCACAACATCAACCACTTCTGCCCTTGGCTCATATGATTGAATAGCAAATTTAATTCTGGTTATAGCATCAGATTCTGTAAATTCATCAGCTAGGTCAAATAACAAATCTCTAATGTTTCCACCAAATCTAGGTCTAAAAGGTTTTTCATTATAGTTAGTAAGTATTAGATTTTTTACGGCTTGTTTAACAGCGGCAGATTCCTTTTTCTTATAAATCTCGCCACTAGGTTTTGCCGCAAGCGTCAAATCAACATCAATATATGGTCTTTTACGTGTGCCGAATATTTTAGAAACACCGAGTGATCCATCTTCTGCTGATAGTTTAGTTGCCATATCTAAAATCCTTTTCTGTAGGTATTTATATGGATTTATCTGCCTTTCATAGCATTAATAAACCAAGGGTATGCACTAGACTGCCAAACAACAGTAGTTTTTCTGTCATATTTTCCACCGCCAAGATGGGCACCAAGCGTGTCCATATGGAATATATTAGGTGCCATTGTGCCGTAAGCAAAGCCAGCGCCAATAATACCTCTTGCCGCAGCTTCTCTTGTAAACTTTGCCATAATTGCTCTATCACTCATGTTATTTGGCCTCAACTGCCTATTACCGACTTTGAGCTTGAAATCAGCAGCATCCCCTGTATCATGTCTTGGAGTACCAACTCGTGTACCTCTAGATCCTGGCTGTGCGCCAGATGTAATCTGCACAACATCAACTCCAGACGCTCTTGCGGCTGCAGCTAATAGTTGCTCAAGACTTCTGTTGACATACTTGTCTCGATTTTTACCTGCAATTTGATATTCAATTCTACCACCTTGTGCCGTTTCTCCAGCCTTGGGTGATTGTCCATCCCTTGGCACAATTCCAGATTCATCTACTTCAATAAGATCGTTTCTCGAAATAACAGTATTATTATATGTTGTTGCTACTTCAAATGATGGCTGCGTAGTTGCTCCACCACCAATAATATTAAAGTCCTCATCAATCTCTGGCATGATTACAGTAATCTGTGCGTGAACCCCATCTTTATCAGGATCGATTTTATCGTAATCGAGTTGGATTTTATCAAAACCAAATAGATTATCAGCAAGTTCTTCCGCAAACTCGAATGTATTTTCAAGGCTAATACTACCATCTTCGTCATACAGTTCATATACAATAGCACGACCTGTTTGTCTCAAGCTTGGAGTAGAATCAGGTGCCATAGGTGGTGCACCGACAAGTGGTTTATAAACACCCTCTGCTACAATAATTCTAAAGTCCTCAAACAAATCTTCATTTAACTTACAATATTTAATCACCTCAGCTTGAAGAACAAGTTGTCTCATTAAAGCAGCACGTTCATCAAACGTTGCAAGGTGACCTAGATTTGTAGCACCTCCTGCACCAGAAAGAAATGTTGATATAGAAATGCCTTCTGCTACTAATGTCTTTGCATTAATAGCTTTAACACCTAAACCTCTTGGATCAATTAATTTTGGATTGTATTTTGGATCTGGATTAAATTTTGTATATGTGCGAGTGCCTTGTATAAAGTTAGGCGAAGAAGTCGATCTTCTGCCTGTAGAACCTGTCCCAGAAGATGTTCTGTTAATTCCTGGAGGTGATGGATTATTGTGTTGAGAACTAATAGATCCATCCTTCAGCAATGCTTGAATAAACTTGGCATTTGCTGCGTTGTTTGGATCTTTCAGTTTGGCTCTCGCTTCTGCAGCAGATTGTTTTCTGTTTGCAATACCATCAAACTCGCTTGCTCTATCAATGCCATTCTTGAGAAGATCGCCTGGATCTACAAGAACCTTTTTAACACCTCTGCTAGAGTTCTTGAGTGCTATACCTATTAGGTTGGCATCTGGTACAACAGTTGCTGTGTTATCAAGAGCAACAGATGCTGTAGTATATCCACCTGGAGATGTTGCACCTTCTGTTGCCGTAGCCGCTCTGTTTGCATCAAGTGCTTCTTTTGCGGTACCATTCAAATCACCATGGAAAACATTTGCTGCCATGGTATCAGCATGAACAGATTTAGTGGCATGCATATTGTAGGTGTACATAATCATATTCTCGCCACCGATTGTACCACCAGCACCAAGTACCGACATATCTCCAGCCATCAAAGACATGCGTGGACTTGATCCAACAATCTCTGCTTGAGAGGATGTTTTGTGCACACCCTTTGCTGAAGTAGTCATAGAACCCTCAACAGAGATTACATTATTACCTTTAATAGATGCAAGAGATGCACCAAGTATTGTGGAAATGTTTTGACCAAGTACAGTCTGTTTATTGAAACCTTTTACCGTAACGGCTTTCTGTGTTGATGTTTCATTGATGTTACCCTCAACCGTGGTAGTCTGATTGCCACCAACATTGACATTGTAATCTCCTTTTACATCAAGATCAAGATCGCCTGATACATTCATTGCCAAGTTTTTTGCAATGAGAGCAAAGTCACCTTCACATACAATAGCACCATTAGCGTCTATGGATATCACACCATTATTCTTGGAACGAATTGTTACAGATCCATCAGCGGTCATCTGAATACCAGCGCCAGATGTGTGTTTGATTACAACCCTTTCACCACCTGGCGTATCATCATAAACTGTAGTGTGACCACCTTTTGTCTGTTTAACTTGTACATCACCATATTGTGGAGATACTTCTGGCTTTTTTGCTTTCGCAATAGTAATCTTAGCATCAGGTGATGATGTTCCCATACCAGGATGCCCACCTCCAGTTTTAACCTCTGTGGGAGTAGCGCCTGTAGCTTCTTTGTTTATACTTGGAAACCCATGATAAAGAGTGTGTGGAAATTCGCCACGAGGATCTGTAGGTTCTGTGCCTCTTTTGGTTACTTTATCTGGTACTCTACTAGTGCCTTCGGGCAACACGTCCCATGTATCAGCCATTAGTCTTCTTCCTCACCTTTGGTTTCAATTCGAGCCTTGAGTTCTTCTGTTGTAAAAAATTTGCCATTAGATATTACTTCACCCATTCCAATAACATCCTTATCTATATGTGCTCTAATAGCTTCAACACTCACACCAGGACCTGATCTAGAAACAGTTGTTCTATCAGCACTCAATTCGTTTATGCCATAAACTTGTCCGATAGGCAATACATCAGTAAAGGCTCTTGCTATTATCCTCATTCTTCTAAATTGTTGTTTTGTTACAGATGCTGCCGATAAAGTGCCTCTCTGAAACGCTTCTTTAGGTGCAGGTGTATCATAGCCTGCCACAATGCCTACAAAAACTGCATTATCACTATACCCACCACCTATAAGTGGCAAATCATCAAGAAACCTAGCAAGTTCCATGTAACCATTCTTTTGAATTAATATATGATATGGTATACCACCAGTTTTACCGTTTGCTTTATAATGTTGATGAACATCGTGGGCAGTCATATTCTGATCAGCGTAAGTACCTGTCCAATCAAAAACCAATGTAGTAAATGATCTCTCAGCAGATTTAAAGTGTGAAATCACTTCTTTATGATCGTAAAGTTTCACACTTTCTTGCTCATCAAAATCATCAGTTGAAGTGGTCAAGAACTGATCTTGTGCAGCCCTTCTTTTTTCTATTTCTGCTTGGGTTGCTGCAGTTTCTTCAGCCGTTGCGTCACTAGGTAATGATGCTGAACCATCATCATTAAATGTTGCTCTTGCTAGAGGATCTGCTTGTGATGTAGTTGCTGGGGCAGTTTCTGTGACAACTTGACCCGTAGGTGTTTCTGTAGTAACAGTGTTGGGTACAACAGCGCCAGAGCCTTTTAAATCTGATGTCTTAGAAACCTTTGAAACCACAGGAGCCTTTTCAACTTTTATACCTGTAGCAGTTGTTGTTGTTTTAATATTACCTGCCGAAGTTGCTTTGGTTGTTTCTGTAGATTTTATACCACCTTTAGACTCTGTTGTTGCCTTACCACCTTTAAATGTTACTGTATCGACAGTTGGTTCTGGCAGTGGATTATCTTTTTTCAATAATGAGCCAGCGGTTGGCAATGTATCTGGAAATGTAGTTTCTATATTATCAACAACACCTTGAAGAGATGCTACCTCTTTACCTAAAGCACCTGTAAAGGAACCTTCTGTTTGGCTAATGATGCTCTGTAAATCATCTATAGAACCAAATTTTGCACTTATACCAGATGCTTCCAATTTCTCTTTAAGGTTATCAGATATTCCTAAATTTTTAATAGCAAGTGCTCTACATGCTATAGCATCACCCGCAGAAAATGCGTCTGTAAGTGCTCCGAGTTTCGATTGATCAAACGATGGTATCGCACTAAATACAGTACTGGATATTACAGATGATGTTGATTCCAGTATGCCCATCAATAGCCCACCTCCTGCGAGACCACCAAGTGCATTTTGAAATCCTGCTGTTGCTGCCTCAGTTGCAGCACCCAAGGCATCTAAAGCCGCACCGCCTTGAAAATCTTGCATCATTGAAAGTGGATCAAAAGAACCCACACCAAGGATATCAGTTGGTACTAGATCTCCCATAACGTCTGATAAATCTTCTAAAGGAAGATCTGGAATGGCAGTTTGTAGTGCTGTGGTAATGCCCTCTAGATTAGCGGTTGTCACAATATCAAAGTTCATTTCAGCAACATTTTCTACAGTAGCTTGTATATCAGGAAACATAGCTTCAATATCAATAGCAGTATCTCCTGATGTTGCAGCGGTAAACATCTTTTCAGCATTTGCTAGATCTGTATCTGATATAGCTTCTTTCATAGCGGGTAGTTTATCTGCAATCTCTTGAGATACTGCAGCAAGTTGTGGCTCAAGGATCTTTGCTTTATCAGCTAGATCGGCTGCGATAGGGCCAACCATCTGCATACCACCTTTTACTTCCCCAGCCAAACCTTTGAGTTTAGATTCGAGTTCGGCTGGAGAGAATGCTCCAGTTGGTAGTTTTGCTAGTAAATCTGGCGCAGAGAATTGTGCCGTAAGTGATTCTTGTAAACCATCAACATTTTTAAAAATACTTTCAGAAGATGCTTGAAGCTTGCTTTTCATATCTTCAGCGGCACCTAGTAGATCAGGTGTTTGAAAATCTGCTGCTAAACTAGCAAATTTGTTATTAATAGCTTTAAAATCAATTGACATTAAACTGGCCCTGCTTTGGGTTTTCTGGTAAAGATATCATGAACACTTTTAGCAAAACCTATTCTTTCACTTTCTCCCAGTTTTGCGATACCTTTTTTACCTCGTGTTTCATTTGGGAAGGCACTTCGTGCAGAAGTATCTTCTGGATTCTCATAATAGTGGTGAACATATACAGTTGCTGGTCCAAGAGTTTTGTAGTTGTTTAATCTTGCTAGATTATATTCGCCAACGGTTTGCCATTCGTGTACAACAAACTGTACTTGTAGTTCGAGATCCTTAAACGACATGCCCTTGTCTTCAGCAAATTTAAAAAGGTTATTTTGTCGTTCTGAAGGCCCATACCACTGAGCAATACCGTAAGAAATATCTTCTTTCCTTCTCAATGCCTTATCACCATCTGCAAACGGACGAATATCAAGCTTACCATTAATATTGCCACCTGATTCTTTAAGAAAGTTTCCTATCAGTGCTGCAATAGCAATAGGAGTAAATATTCCTGTTTTTGAAAAATATTGATAAGCATATTGTACATTACCACCATACTCTACATCAGGATCTACAAAAAAGCTTTCTGGTGGACCCGCTAATGCAGCATCTGCACTTGGTGGAGTACCAACGCCTGGTGATGCATCATTACTAAAGGCAACACCATTTGCAATTTGAGTTAGTGATGGCATATGAACAACAGGAATAGATCCCATAACCAGTGGCAATTGTGATTGTTTACCATCAAGGAATATACCAAAAACTGTTGCAGATGGTTCAAGTGCAGGGTTCCAACCGAGACCAGATGTTCCTGGCTCTGTGGTGGGTATTAAGACTTGTGCATATGGCAAATCTTCGTTAGTAACATCAGGTCCATGCACACCTGGGATTCGAACTTTTACCCTGCCGAGTCTAGGCTCATCGGCTCCTTTTTCCACAACAACACCAACAAACCAACGCATAGGTTGATCACCATAAAACTCAGATAACATTGGACCTGAAAATGTATTACGAGTACTCATTCTTTTGGATTTCCTAATTTCATTAACTGTGCATCAATAACATGTCTTTCATCAGAAAATATGTGCCGACAAGAATGAATCACATATTCGCCAGATCTTTTTAAATCTTTTGTTTTCTCTGCAATGATACCTTCTGGATCATTGTTTGGAAAGTACACATTAATTTTACTACCAATCGTTCTATTTTCATCACCTGCAAAAAATATAGCGCCACCTACTCGCATTACACTCGATGATTTACCGACAAGGTTTCTTAGTGCTTTTGCTGTAGCATCAAGAGAGTATGAACCACCGCCATAATAGTTTGCCACATCACTGTATGTATTATTAGATACAATACGATCATATGTCTGTCCATTTACTTCGCTTAGTTTACCAACTCCCTCAAATTCACTTTCATCATCCATGATACTATTCATGTTTTTAGTGTCTTCGCCTAGTAGATCATTTTCTTGTATGACGTCATTAAAAAACTCATTTACGTCAAACCTAAAGTTTTCAACAGTGCCAGTTGTTGCATCAAAAACATTATATGAACATCCAACTGCACCTCTCTCCATAAGATGTAATGTATCCTCATTATTTGTCACTTTGAATTCTTGTATGTTATATAAGTTGGTATCAGATATAAGACTTGTTTCTTGAGAATTTTTAAATTGGGAAAAGCTAAATAGTATGTCTTCATTCCACACAGGTTGTTTAAACATTTTTTCCATGCTTTTCAGTATTAAATTCTCATCAAAAAGTGTAGCATAAAGATAAAAGGGAAACCCAAATGAACTTGTTGCCCTTTGAGTAACCCACTGTGCTGCTTGAATAGGAGTTAAAAATGGCACAACAACACGCATCGGTTCTTGAATAGGTAGTACATCGTCTATGTCAACTTCTTTATTTAAGTTATCAATGAGAATCTTTTCAACAATTTCTTCTGGTGTTCCTTTATAAGCCTTACTAAATCTTGACACAGTATCAATGAAATATGTTTCATCAATAATATTCATAATAATAACTTCTGTAGTCTCATTTGTTTTGGTAGCAGATTGAACCCTACGAATAACAAATCTCTTTTTAATAGGGTTGGTTTTATCTTTATTTGAAAATACTATTTTAAGTCTTTCAGTACCCTTAATGTCAAAATATTGATCATATACCCGACTATCGTCCCTAAGTGTTACTGTACCTGATAAGAAAGGTCTCTCAATATTTTCGAATATGTCAACTTGGAAAACGGATTTACCAAGCGATACGTTTGTTTCATCTTCCTCTTCACCATTAGGCATATACACAAGTTCATCTAGACCGTAGTCAGATGCCGATTGTTGTGCTGGGCTGTTTATAGGTGGATCTCTTGGTTCTGGCATACTATTCTTTCAATAATCTATTATATTCTGCTTGCACTTGAATAACAGCAGATGGTTTCAATACTTTTAGTTCACGTAAAGAATCATTCTTTGCATAAACCCTGTCTGAATATGTTACAGGGGTAAGTCCACCAAGAGAGGGATTAAATGGATCTATATCAACATATTCCTTTGAGGAGTTTTCATAATGATGGACTGAGTTGTATTGTTCTACTTCACTATTCACTGTGATTGTGTCAGCAATTCTATCTTCTGGAACAACAAGTTCACCAACACCAAAATTGTCAGGTGACTTCACAATAATTTGTCCTAGATCAATGTATTTTTTAACAACAGTTCCAATTGATCCAGATGATTGACCAACAACTGTATCACCAACAAGAACTGTAGAGGCTATAGGATCCTGAGTTGTGATAGTTCTATGTGGGTAATCAGATTTTAGCTTATCCTGTATTTCCAATTCAGCAAGAGGCCAACCTGATTCTCTTACATCATCGTTCATATAATAAAATGTCCAATAAAAATCAGTTGTACCATACAGTTTAAATGACATGGTATCTGGTCTCTCAAAGTCATTAATAAATTGTGTTTCATAGAATGTTACATTATCTTTCATAACGTCAATCAATTTTATATATGCGGTAATGTTCTGAAATAAAATTCTGTCAGGATTGTTACCAAACGCATACGTTATAACTGGGAATGAGTTAAAGAAATTTGCCATTAGTAATCTGCCTGTATGTGTTGCTTCATAAGTGCTTTCGACTCAGTAAATTGTAAGGTAATAGCAGTAGATGTAAAGTTACCGTCTGAGTGAAAACCCATACCTTGTGTGTTATATGTAGAAGAAACTCCAGTTAAATATGCAGGTAGAAATTTAAGACCTGGAATTGTCTTTTGATCATACTTGGTCTCAATAATAAATCTGTTTGGAAATTTATAACCGTAGTTAATTCCAGCCATGTCCAGACCTGTGGGATATAATTCTTCTCGGAAGTGTCTAACTATACCCTTTACAATCTCAGCCTCTACTGCACTGGTTGGTACCATTGTAAAGGTAAACGCAAAACTTCTTAATGGTACACTTTTAAATAATGCTCTTGTATTAGGATTTAATTGAACACCTGTTACGCTTCGAATAGCACCTGCTGCTGGAGCACCGATGGACTTTGCCTTAGATGCAACATTAGCGGCAATCAATGAAGCTGTTTCATTATTCAGATTTAAAGCTGTTCCCGCAAGTGCTCCTATATCACCAAGTGCCTCAAAACTCTTTTTTATACCGCCTATAGCAGCGGCACCTACTGATGCTCCGTCTTGCAAGCCTTTTTCAATACCAGCACCAATAAGACCAAGATCAAAGTTTTCAAACTGTACTGCATCTTGTAATTGAAATGCTGTAGGAAGATATAAACTTATATAAGGACATACACTAGAGTTCTTTGTTGGCAAGTTTGTATCACTTGCAATACTTGTAGCTTGCGCTGCTTGGTTTCTTGGAGGAACAGTACCGAATGCTTCTCGCTGTTTTCTTGCTACAGCAAGGCTTGTTGCGCTACTTAGCCTAGGATCTACTTGACCATCAGCATAGCCTGTATTCTGCGCTAATTCGTGTAGCACTTTTTTAGAACTTTCCGCAGATGCCTTTGCTTTTGCAATACCTGCTTCAATTTTTGCTTGAGCTGCTTCCTTTACGGCTTCTTCATCAACAACTTTAAATACAATAGTGCCTTTATAATCACCAGGATCGTCATTTGGATATCTGAGAGTGTTCGCCATTTCATACCTTATAAATAAGTTGTATCGTTGATGTTATTTATATTGGAAATCATGGCTTATTCTGGCAAATATACTGTTAAAAACCCCAAAAAGTACCAAGGTGATCATACCAAAGTTATTTATAGAAGCATGTGGGAAAAATGGTGTTTTAAGTGGTGTGATGAAAACTCTGAAATCAAGACATGGAGTTCTGAGGAAGTAGTTGTACCATACTTCTATGATGTTGATAAAAAATATCATAGGTACTTTGTTGATTTAAAGGTTACATATAAATCAGGAAAAACAGTACTTATTGAGATAAAGCCAGACAAAGAAACAAAAGCCCCTACATATCCCGGAAAGAAAACTCGTAGATATATCAACGAGGGTTTGACGTATGTAAAAAATCTTAATAAATGGAAAGCAGCACAAAGGTTTGCAAAAGACCGTAATTGGGAATTTGTAATATGGACAGAGAATACTTTAGAGTCCATGGGTATTAAACCAAAATCCACAAAACCCTTAAAGCCATATAAGAGAAAGAAAAGTCCTAAAAAGTGATATAAATAACACTATTGGATACTAGGACAAATAAATGAGCAACCTTTTTAATAAACTAGAAATGGAAGCATTTCGTAAAGGTATTACGTTGAGGACAAAAGAGTCCCAGACGTGGTTTAGAAAACGTATGGCTAATATGCGTAAACCTTCTGCTGAATCTCTTATGAAAGACAATCAGGTTAATCTGGAGTCCCGCATAGGACCAGGTACTATGGCAATGTTTTACTACGATCCAAAACATAAGAAAACACTACCTTATTATGATAGGTTTCCACTTATTATTTTGGTTGATAAAGTACCAGGTGGTTTCCATGGACTTAATTTACATTATCTACCTCCAATGTTAAGAGCCAAATTTCTTGATGGTCTTATGGATAATATGAACAATAGATTATATGATGAAACAACTAAATTTAAGGTAAATTATCAGATGCTTCAAAGAGCATCCAAACTTAGATATTTTAAAGCTTGTTATAAAATGTATTTAAATGATCACGTCAGATCAAGATTTGCTCAAATTGAAGCACCTGAATGGGAGATTGCTACATTTCTTCCTATTGCAGATTTTGCCAAGAGTTCAAGAGCCAATGTCTACAGAGATTCAAGGAAAAAAATAAATGGGTAGAATTGATGATTTCAAAGGCACCGTATCTGGACGTGGAGGTTTTGTAAACCCAACTCTGTATAAAATTGAGTTGCCGCCGCTACCAGGATCAAATGTAAACACAAGAGATTTTTCTACTCTATGTTCTGGTATATCGATTCCAGGGAGACAGATACAGACAATAGCCCGTGAGATAGGTACTGAGAAGCAGTTTGTTGGTGTTGATCACGAGGTTCCGCCTGTCTCACTTACCTTTAGAATGGTAAATGATTTTGCTGTTAAAAAATATTTTGAATATTGGCAGAACCTAATCATAAACCAAAAAACGCACGAAGTAGGATATGCAAACACATATCATAAAGATGTAAAAATATCACAACTAGCAAAAGTTGAGAGTGCATTACCTGTTGGTGGTCTTGGTATTATTTCAGACATATTGCGTACAGCACAAGCAGATAGACAATACCCTAGTGTATATGAATGTACACTTATAAAAGCATTACCCACTTCAGTTACTGGATATCAGATGGGTGATGCTCAGACTGATCAGATAGTTGAATTTACTGTTGAATTGCAGTATAAAAACTGGGTAAATAATGATACGAATGAAGGACCAGACAATACTTACATACCGACTACAGTTGGAGATATTATAGAAAATAAAATCAAAAGTGCAGTCAAAACAAAAGTGGAGGGTGCCGTCCGAGGAGCAATCGGCAGACTCTTTTAATTATTTTACAACATGAGGATATAATATGTTACCTAAGTTAAATGATGTGCCCAAGTATGAGATTAATATTCCATCAACGGGTGATACAAAAAAGTTTAGACCATTTCTGGTAAAGGAAGAAAAAGTTCTTCTACTTGCTATGGAATCTGAAAACGCAAATGAAATGCTTGCAGCAATTGTTGATACCATTGGTGCTTGTGTTCAAGATATTGACACAGAAAAGCTCACTGCATTTGATGTAGAGTTTCTGTTCATGAAAGTTAGGGCAAAGAGTGTAGGTGAAACAGCTCAAATAAAAATTAATTGTAGTGAGTGTGAAGAACCAAATGACTATGAAGTTAACATTGAACAATTGCAAATGGATGTTCCAACTTTAGATCCTATTATTAAATTAGATGAAAATATTAGTATTGAAATGCAATGGCCTTCATGGAAAGATTTACAAAACACTATGGCTAATGCAGGTGAATTAAAGGAAGTTGACTATATGTTTGCTCTATTAAGAGCTGCACTAAAATCTGTAATGACAGAAGATGAACGAATTGATTTAAGAGATGTTTCAGACGATGAGATTGATGCATTTGTTGATTCTATGAATACAGCTCAATTAAATATGATAAAAGAATATGTCGATAAAATGCCGGCACTGACTGAACATGTTAAATTTAAATGTGGAAATTGTGGTCACGAGAATGATAGAGAGATCAGAGGGCTACAAAGTTTTTTCTCATAGGTCTATCTCATGAATCCTTGATGAACTATTATGAAACTAATTTTAATTTAATGCAACATCATAATTATTCATTATTTGAGATAGAAAATATGATACCTTGGGAAAAAGAAATATATTTGTCATTGCTAGTGAATTTTTTGAAAGTAGAAAAAGAACGAATAAGAACCAATAAAGGCTAATTTAATGGCAGAAGCAACTCTAAATGATGTAGTTAAAATTCTGGAAAGAAATAATAATCTACTAGATGATATGGCAAATCCAGAGAAAGATCGAGTTAGTGGTCTGAAAGGGTTAGTATCATCTGACGAAAAAAGAGACAAAGCTACTAAATCTGCTTTTATTAGTGGGTCTCCAACTATTAAAAAAACGGAGGGTGGCGGTAAAGCACTAGGCATAGGAGCAGGCATAGGAGCAATGGCTGCTGGTATGCTAAAAAGTGCTGCTGGACTCGCAGCAATGGGTGTTGCTATACCAGCCTTCTTTGGCGGATTACTTGTAGGCAGTGGCGGTCTCGACTGGATGCAGAGCACTCTGGGTATGAATTACGATGGGCTAAAAAATGCTGCTTTAGGATTTTCTGACATTATTTTAGCTATGGATCCACAAGCCTTTATTGTTCTTGGTGGAATCATGGGAATATCTGCTCTAGGTGGCGTAAAGGGAGCTAAAGGTCTTGGTGCTATGGGCTTTGCTATTAGTGCTTTCTTTGGTGGTCTACTTGCAGGTGAGGCAGTATATGCTGGGTTTAGTGCACTTGGTGGTGATTTAAATTTTGCGAATACCAAAAAAGTAGTTACAGGATTTACTAGTATATTTGAAGGAATGACCGCAGAAGATCTAATACCATTAGGTGCAATACTAGGTGGCGCTGCAGTTCTTAGTGCGTTTACGGGCGGCGCAAATGCGGCTAAGGGTTTAGGCGCTATGGGCTTTGGCATCACCGCTTTCTTTGGTGGTTTACTGGCTGGTGAAGCATTATACGCTACCGCCGCCAATATAGTAGATTTAGACTTCGGCGCAACTAAAACAGTTCTTACTGGATTTAGTGATAGTATAGGTGCACTTGACAAAGATGCTGTTATAGCTTTGGGAGCTTTGATGGCCGGCGGTGCATTAATTGGTCATTCCAGACTTAAAGCAAGATCATTAGCAAGAGGCCTATTTGCTCTAGGTGGCGGTATTATAGCAATCATGGGCGGCATGGCTATTATTGAAGGTGGTGCCACATTAGCGGAGGCTGCTGGAGTAGATTTTGGCGCCGCGGCGGGACTTTTTAAAGGATTCTCTGATAGTGTCGGACAATTATCAGTCGGTGCTGCTACAACACTGCTTGCACTGGTTGGCAGTGGCGGTGCATTAGGTCTTATATCAAGTGATAATATGAAAAAGAATTTTATCCTTGGTGCTGGTACTCTTGCTGGTTCTATTGGCGCATTTATGGCAGTGTTTGCTGGAGTAGGGGCTGGCGCAAGTGCTCTTGGAGTGGATGGTAGTAAAATCAAAACTCTTATAGGTAACTTTGGAGAAGCAATTGATTCATTAAGCCCAACATCAATGAAAACCTTAGCAGTTTTGGTTGGCGCTGGTGCTACACTTGGTGCTATTACTGCTGCGTCAGGCGGTGCTGGTGCAATGGTATTTGCTGGTATTCCTGCCCTTGGTGCATCCATAGGGGCATTCCTTGTAGCAATTGATGCTGTTGCCTTGGGTGGTGGTATACTTGGTGCAGATGGATCAAATACCAAAAAACTTTTAAAGAATTTTGGTGAGGGAATAGATCATATTGCTGGAGTTGACTTTACTAATGCTATATCTGCTGGCGAAGGTATGAAAAGTTTAGCTGGTGGTATCGCAGCGTTCTTTGCTGTAGAAGCTATGGGTGCTGTTGGGGAGGTTTTTGGTGGTGCTAAGGAAGCGATAATCGGTGGATGGAATTGGTTAACCGGGCGAGACGATGGCAATGAGTCCCAAGGTGGCCCTATCCAGATGATGATAGATGCAATAAAACCTTTGGAAAACATAGATCAAACACTCTTTGATTCTATGGACAGATTTGGTCTTGCTATGGCTAAGTTAGGAGAAAGTTTTGGAAGTTTAAGTGGGATCAATACTAAAGCAGCAAGTGCAAACCTTACAGGCATGCTTATGGATATAGGCGGCATGATGTCATTGGTAGACAACGTTATAGAAGGTGGCGAAGTTTATGATGGAACAGAAAACTGGGCATCGTACCTGTTGGGTACAAATAGGGGGTTTGTAGGTAACTTTGGTCCAGGTTTAGACAATGTTGACTTTGCCAAATTTAAACTCATGGCAGATGGTGTAGATAAAATACGTAGAATAATGAATGGTGGTGATTCAGGTTCAGCAGTAAGTAATAGTGAAATGTCTAAGACAGAAGGCACACGGCAGTCTCTTATAAAATCAGCGGTAGTAGAAACCATGATTGTAAAAAATATGCTTTCATCAGCGCAAGGTAGTGGTGGTGGAACCAATGTAAGCAACCAAGATAACTCTAGACAAACCAATAATACAACGAACCTAAATGCTACTAGTGGACAAGTCCAAGATCCTTTCTACGGACCGCGATAATAAAAAAGAGGGGCTAACCATGGCCCCTCACGTGTGTATTACGGCACAACCCGATCAAATGAAGGTAAGAATATTAACCTTCGGCTGCCAGTTTGGCAAAGTATGACATCGGATCATCCGCAGATGTATCTGTGCCACCATCACTCACATCATCAACGATATCCGCTGTGACCTCTGTGATTGATTGAGCAGGCATCTCCCGCATAGGAGCAGCTGCTGTTTCTGTGTTGAGTTTCATCTCATCACTCATCGACATCATGCCAGTTGTACCTAGTACACTCTCAAGTTTTGTCTTGAGTTCTGCATAGGATTTGTAGTGTTTAGGATCAGAATATTCTCCTAGGTCATGCATCGAGTTGTAAATGCCTTCACAGTATTCGTCGGTACCAAGATCTGACATTCCTTCAAATTCAGATTTATCATAGTTACGATAACCTTCTACTTGACGGATTTTTAATTTGAAATTTGCACCTTCCCAGAAATCAAATGGATTGATTGGTTTCTCATCTTGGAATTGTGGTTGCATAACATCCATAATCTTGTCAAAGATTTTCTTACCGAACTGGTACATAAAGACCTTACCTTCGTTAG
>Ga0315320_10000443_pt1 | contig 34090 bp, 30 predicted proteins | sample M140m21515metaG_FD_203458 | JGI IMG/M metagenome (GOLD analysis project Ga0315320, IMG submission 203458) | Ammonia-oxidizing marine archaeal communities from Monterey Bay, California, United States - M1 40m 21515 | ecosystem: Environmental > Aquatic > Marine > Coastal | place: USA: California... | reverse complement strand
AATGATTGTTCCATTGTTTATTTCACCTTTTGAGAATTTTATTGGAGTATATTGTTCCAATGGTAATGTCCAATTTGAACCTACTTCTGTAATTACATCACTGGACTTACAAAAAATTGGCCTTTCGGGGGCATATATGATAGAAAATTGTTTATTTTCTGGATTTAGCCATGAAGGAATTGTCCATTCTGTACCGGAGATATATACAGTTGGTTCAGTATTTTCAATTGGCATCGACCAATAATATGTAGAGTTATTTTCTCCAATAAATTGGATTGTCGGGCCATAATGGCGGAATTGTTGGTCAGTGTTATTTGAAGAAAATAAAGCCCCTTCGTGGCCAATTAGACATAATTCACTAACACCCTCTGTTACAATAGAAGAGTTTTGAAAGTTCCAAAAGGGACTACTTAAAGATAAATTACCGCCATCACCAGGTAAAATATTTATATCTATACAGATAACAGGGTTATTAGTATTTTTAGAAATATTCCAAAAAACATTTTCTGGACCGGAATATAGGCCATTGTGTAATAGTATCAAATGATCTTGTTCATGACCATTGATGTCAACTACTATTCTCAAATATAATTTTTCTTCAAATGAATAATTAGGTGCATGAATATTTATTGTGATTAATTGGTTATTATTTTCAGTAATATTACTAAAATAGCACAGGTTGGACAACTCGCAACTAGAATTGATTTCCCAGTCCTCCGACTGGCTACCTTCAATACTAAATTGTAAGAATCCAGAAATAGGTAAAATACCTTCCGGGCGGATATCTAAACTAATATTACCTTCTCCAAATTGAGGAATTTCTAATTCTGAGGCCCAATTATTCGTTGAAAGTCCAGAATCGTAGTCTTCTAAGGTCGATATGGGATTGAGTCCGGGAAATCCAATAATTATTACAGATACCAACAAGATTGTAATTTTTGAACTAAAGTCTTTACTTAGTTTAGTACTTCTATTCACTACAAACGGGATAATGTTATTCTCAGGGCTAAATCGTTGCCAAGTAGCAAAGGCAATTAAGAATAACCAGGGCAAATAATTGACAAATGCAAAAGTGAACATCATAATCGTTAGAGAAATAATAAATAACGAAGTTTGGAGTTGCCCTTTGGACATCTCAGATGTCCCAAAGAGAGAATATAGTAATCTATCACCAGGAAAACCAGGGATAGGCAATAAGAGAATCCAGGCGATTATTGAGAGTCCTATTCCTGCTACTCCAATTGGATGTAGCCATTGAATTTTTGAATCATAATTCTCAATAAAAAGTGAAGAAAAGGTTTGTGTGAGAGGATTTAAATCAAATATAATAGGGGCGTTGGCTAGATCTGGAGGTTCATTGGAAGTTATTTTGAGCCCTAACAAAGTTAAAATTGCACCCATGAAAAATATGGATAATGGGAGTATTGACTCAATGATGGCTAATCTTTTGCGATTTGTAAATGGTATATTATCTACTTTTTTTTGAGATAAGATACCAGTCAAACCAAAGGGCCATATTGGATATAGTACTGGAAATATTATAGGTATTACATGACCACTGTCGATATCATAATTTTTGGCCACCCGATATCTTAATTGACTACAAAATAATAATGAAAAGATTATTGGAAATGTGAAATAGTACAATGATTGTTGAATAGTATTGGCATTCATAATATCAATACTATCATCATACAAACTAAGCCATTCAGCACCAACGATTGTCAAGAAAACAGACATTAAATTCCAAATTAGAAATTGTTGCAAAGGACTAGATACATTGGAGGAAATTGGCAAAGAGATAATACTCAGTACAGGTATTCTCTCACCACTTAATATTCCTATTAAACCTAATTTTTCTAAGTGATTATTTAAGGATATTAAACATTCATCTATTTCCATATCATTTAAGCAAGTAACTTCCCATGAAGATTGTCGGTTGGTTTCTTGCCCTAATATAAAATATCTTGAAGCGATGACTTCAGTGAGTTCTTGACTACTCCAAGTCTCAGTATCCAGAGAAATTCGCTGTTTACCTTTCATTCAGAGATTTCTCCTTGTATCATCCGTCGATGTTGACTGATAAGATACCTCTCACTAAAATTATCAATTTCAAATAAAATCACTTATTCTTGAAGCGTTTTAGCCTGAAGGTTTCTTCTCTTTCCATTTCTTCCAATCTTAATTGAATAAAGGTCTGAGCCTCTTTCATCTCAGGAATTACTACGAATTCTAATGCATTGACTCTTCTCTTGGTGGCTTCAATCTCCTCCAATAATCTCTTCAAGGTAGCTTCCATTTCTGCCGCTTTAACGATTTTTGATATCAGAATGGAATAAGAATCGGCTGATTCATCGATGTAAGGAGAACCTCCAATTATCCCAGTGGGCCTTGTTTCGACAGTAGTAGTAAGGTTATTTCCTTCTACCTTTGGAACTACAACTCCCATAATATTCCTCTTTGAAACCATCACTTCTGGACCGGATGTTGCGGCTATTGCAGCACTTTTTACTGCTAATCCACCTTCGATTGAAGAAGCTAAAGCTATTGATTTTAGGGCGTCACGATATGTTTCTACGAGTTCTTCTCTCGCAGCTATCATTTCAGCCAGTAATGTCCTGAATTCAAAAAATAAACCATCTCTTTTCATTTTAAGAAGATTATATCCACTGGAGGTTTGTTTGATTCTTCGTTTTAAATTAATTAATTCTGATCTGGTCGGCTTGATATCTAACGCCATTTATCTCATCTCCTAAGTTTTCTTAATATCAATTTTTTTTATCATTTGGATGATATTTATCAATCCATTTTTGATCTAAACGGACAAGATATTTAGTATCTATATTTGAGAGCAATTCCCATGCATAATCCAGCGTTCCTTCTCCTATAGGTCGATCTTCATCCCTACTTTGTCTAAGGAATTGATTTTCAAAAATATCTGCAAACTTAAGCAATTGCAAATCACGTTCATTCAGAGCATCTTCACCAACAATAGCAACCAAGCCTCTTAATTCTCTGCCCTGTGCATATGCCGCATATAATTGGTCAGAAACGGATTTATGGTCTTCCCGAGTTTTGCCATCTCCAATACCTGCATTCATCAACCTTGATAAAGAAGGCAGGACATTAATAGGAGGATAAATTCCTTTTTGGTGTAATTCACGAGAAATTACGATTTGGCCTTCGGTAATATAACCTGAAAGATCAGGGATTGGATGAGTTATGTCGTCCCCGGGCATAGTCAATATGGGAAATTGTGTGATTGAACCTTTCTTGCCCTTAACTAATCCTGCACGCTCATATAGCATTGCTAAATCTGTATACATATATCCAGGATATCCTCTCCTACCCGGAACTTCTTCACGTGCTGCACCTATCTGACGCAGTGATTCACAATAGTTTGTCATATCAGTATAAATAACTAAAACATGATAGTCATGCTCAAATGCGAGATATTCGGCAGCGGTTAATGCTAGTCTAGGAGTTATTAATCTCTCAACCGCAGGATCATCTGCTAGGTTAACAAACAGACATGCGTTTTCAAGAGCGCCTGTTCTTTCTAAATCATGGACAAAGAAGTTATATTCTTCTGCAGTAATTCCCATAGCGCAGAATACCACTACGAAGTCGTCGTCGCTATCTACCAATTTTGCCTGTCTCGCAATTTGTAGTGCGATATCATTATGAGGTAACCCTGATGCACTAAATATAGGTAATTTTTGCCCTCTTACTAGTGAAGTACAAGCATCTATAGCTGATATTCCTGTTTGAATAAAAGAAGAGGGGCTCTGTCTTGAGTATGGATTTATAGCAGCACCGATAATGTCTACCATGTCGTCCGCAACTATAGATGGGCCGCCATCTCTAGGCCTTCCGGCACCGTCTAATATTCTACCTATCATATCCTTGCTTACAGGCAATTTAAATACATCACCGAGGAACTTTATGCCTGTTTTTTTATCTATTGAAGCGGTTCCTTCAAAAACTTGTACAATCACCTGATCGTCAGAAGTATCAAGAACTTGGCCATTTTTCAGGGTACCATCGGAGAGTCTTAATTCAACTATTTCTCCAAAGGCAACAGGTTCAGTCTTATTCAGGAACACTAGAGGCCCTTTTACATCGGTTATTGTTCTGTATTCTTTTCCAGTCATATATATCACTCCTCAGTTATCCTCCATGGTATCTGCAATCTGTTTTCTCATTACATCTAACATATCTTCAATTCTATCTTTATAACCTGACTCAAATCTACCTCTCATTAGTTCTGTTCTTGCAGGAACGTTTACGACGTCTTCCAACGCAGCACCTCCTGAGAGTGCTTTCTTAGATTCTTCTTGGAAAGACAAAATAGCCTTGGCCATCGTATATTGTAATTTTAGATCGCTGTAAGTATCTACGTCATGAAAAGCATTTTGTTGTAGGAAAAATTCTCTAATCATACGAGCTACTTCTAAAGTTAGTTGTTGATCTACTGGAAGTGCATCAGAGCCAACTAATTGAACTATTTCTTGTAACTCTGCCTCGACCTGTAAGAGTGAACTTATTTGAGTCCTTACTTCTGGGAAGTCGGTTTTTATATTATCTCTGTACCATTGGTCTAATGAAGGAGGGTATAATGAATATGAATTAAGCCAATTGATTGCAGGGAAATGACGTTGTCGAGCAAGGCCTGCATCTAGCCCCCAGAATACTTTTACAATTCTTAAAGTTCCTTGACTAACTGGTTCAGAGATATCCCCTCCTGGAGGAGAAACTGCCCCAATAACAGAAACTGAACCATCATCACCTGAGAGTGTTTCGACACGCCCGGCCCTTTCATAAAATTCAGCTAAACGGCTAGATAGATAAGCAGGATATCCTTCTTCTCCGGGCATTTCTTCTAGCCTAGATGAAATTTCCCTCATCGCTTCCGCCCAACGACTAGTAGAATCGGCCATCAAAGCGACATCATAGCCCATATCACGGAAATATTCTGCAATAGTTATTCCGGTGTAAACAGAGGCTTCTCTAGCCGCAACTGGCATATTAGAAGTGTTAGCAATCATTGTAGTACGATTCATTAGTGCTTCTCCAGTTTTTGGATCCATTAGATGGGGGAATTCATCTAGAACTTCTGTCATCTCGTTTCCTCTCTCACCGCAACCAATGTAGACAACAATATCGGCATCTGACCATTTCGCCAATTGTTGTTGCGTGACTGTTTTTCCTGAACCGAATGGCCCGGGGATACCTGCGGTTCCTCCTTTTGCCAGTGGAAAAAGGAAGTCAAGAATTCTCTGTCCTGTTTGCAGAGGGACTTCTGGGGCATGCTTTTTTGTGAACGGGCGTGGAGTCCTAACTGGCCATTTTTGCATCATTTGTATCTCTTTCCCGTCATCTAATGTACAAATCGTTTGAGTAACATTGAATTCGCCAGATTTGATTTCTTTAATTTTTCCTGAAATTCCAGGAGGGACCATTACTCTATGTTCGATAGTAGTAGTTTCCTGTACGGTTCCTATTACGTTGCCTGAATTGACACTATCTCCAACTTTTAAAGAAGGATTAAAAAGCCATTTTTTCTCTAAATCGAGGCCATCGGCATCAACTCCTCTAGTGATAAAAACACCCATTGTTTTCTCTAGTTCTGGAAGAGGTCTCTGTATGCCATCATATATTTTTGTCAGAAGACCTGGTCCGAGTTGGACAGATAATGTTTGACCAGTCCTAATTACGGGCTCTCCTGGTCTGACGCCCGAAGTTTCCTCATATACTTGGATTACTGACTGTTCTCCGTGCAATTCAATTACTTCTCCCATCAATCCTTCATCTCCTACTCTCACGACTTCATACATTCTTGGCGATATACCTATTGCTGTCACGACTGGTCCAGAGATACGATAAATTACTCCTTTTTCTTTACTCATTTTTAATTCACTTCCATTTTTTTTTCTAGGATTTATTTCCACAAATCGACTCCTAGTGCCGATTTGATCGATTCTCTGAGAGTATTATCCTCTTCTGTGCCTATACCCAATACTGTGGGAGTTATACTCTCTGAAAGACGTACTCTTAGTCTTTCAGGTAGTTCTAATAAATCAGAGTTATCAATGACGATAACTCCAATTTCTTTTTGATTCAAGAGACTCTTCATAATAGATATAGTCTCTTCTGTATTCTTTGGATTATATAATTTCAAAACCCCTGCTAACTGGAAGCCGAGGGTAAAGTCCGAGGAACCTACAACTGCTATTTCCATATCATGCACCTCTTAGAAATCCATATGCGCTTCTATAACCTCAGAAGACAGTCCAATTGCCTTGCCACGTACGAGGAGTCGAAGGTTTTGTATTTCCAATACCTTCTTTTCTATGTAGTGTATTACTGGAAATGGAGAAACTGGATTTAGATATGCAAATTTTTTGAGCAATGCATGCCTTTTATGTGTCAATAAAGACGCAATTGGGTCTAAAGATTGATTGTCCTTAGATTTCATTAAGGCTTCATCGAAGCCGACGTCATCGAAATAAATACTTCTTCTAAGTATATCTATCAATGATTCTTGAGTAGTAGCTTGGGATGCTTGTAACATTAGAGAATTTTGGATTCTACCACCTGAAATAATTATTTGAGAACGTTTATCCAGAGGAATATTCTGACGTAATTCACGAAACTGATTAATTATATTACGGTGGTCAATTTCGGTCCTAATATATTTCAATAATTGTGCGTTGGAATCTTTAGATTTCGAAGTTTGTATTGCATTGGAATAATATTGTCTATCTAGGGCGTCTTCCATCTCTTCGAGAGAAGGATTGGTTCCTTCTAATTTTAATAATTCTTTTCCCCATTCTGTTCCCGCCATCGCATTGGCGGCTTCTGAGACTGTTTCTGTATTCCTCACTATGTCTAACCAAATAGCATTCATTGGGTTTTCAGAGGGCAATATCTGAGATTCAATTAGATCATCTGAACAACCACCATTTACTGACCTCAGAACTGTTTTGGCCTTTTCATAAGAAAAACGTTCAATATATATTGACACAATAGATTTTAACGGTCCCTGGCAAAATTTAAGTATTTCACGGAGGTCATTATCTAAATTATGTACCAACGCAGCCTCTACAGCATCAGCTCCATCCATCCTAGATGCATATATGTCCATTTCATTCCTGTATCCTAATTCTCCTATACTTGCCCCTATTGATTCTGGGCCTAATTGAAGTAGTTGCAGCATCCTAGTGGAATCGATTAAAGATGCTTTACGTGCCTTGGCACGTGCTGCAGCATTGTATATATTTGATTTTCCGCTAGTAATCCTTACCATAAAAACACCACTTAATTGTCAAATAGGGCCTTGTTGACTAAGCCTAAGTTTTCTTGCCAGGCCTTTTGTAAACGGCTATCAAATCTGTAATCATGTACAATTGAACCATCCTTGGATTCTAAAACAAATCCTCCTATGCCATCAATATCTTCTCCGATACTAAAATTACCTTTTTCAAGCTCTTTCCGATCCATAGAAACTGGCCTTAAAATCATCCCTTTACCTGATTTATTAGCCTCAGATAAAAGAGACTTCAGGATATCAGAACGCCCCTCTAAATGAATAGAAGATACAGATTCTATTACAGAATTCCAAGTCTCATCCAGTTCTTCCCTTTGTGCGATCAAAAGATGTTTTTGATTTGCTTGTTTGGCAGACGCGACAACTTCTACGGAAAGTTTAGTTTTTTCTTTTTGGGTACGATCTATCATTTCTCTGGTCAAGGAATTAGCTTCAGCTATTGCTTTATCCTCAATTTCCTTGGCTTGTATTTTTGCTGAATCAATGATGGACTTAGCTTCTGCTTTAGCTTGTGCATCGATTTCATCTGCTAGTGCATCTAATGTCATTCAAGTTACCTCATTTTATGTTTATGGTAGTTCAAGCAATTCTGCTTAGAGCAAGAACAGTGCAAGAAATCCAAAAAGTACGATTGTTTCTGGTAGAGCTGTGAAGATTAGTCCATTGACGAACTTACTGCTATCTTCAGCAATCATTCCCACAGCTGCTGCTCCAATTGGCCCTTGACTCATGCCTGTTCCAATTCCAGCTAGTCCAAGTGCTATGCCAGCGGCTATTTTTCCATATGCCTCTACCGTACTTTCATTCGCTTCAGCTTGTACACTTGTTGCGATCATCACAATCGATGACAATGTCAATAGCATACTTATTCCTCTCATTTTATTTTTATTATTCATTTTATTTCCTCCTTTATTTCTAAGCATTTTGCTTGGAATGTGATGTCAATCGACCTCCACGTGTTGTGAGCGGAGGCCGAATGGTCTAAATTCTTCTCCACTAGAATCGTAGTATTGCCTCATCCACTCCACAAAATGAAGTCTTGCTGCGTGAATATTTGGGCTGAATACTCCAAGCCCCCATGCAAAGAATTGTACTGATAACCAACCAACGAGTAAAAATGGAACGATGATGAATTCGTTGTTTTCAATTGCATGAACCATAGGCTCAAAAAGTTTTAAATTTCCTGTTTCTGCTATCTTAACTCCTACAACGCCGACTGCAAAAAGTCGCACATACGATATAACGGATGGCATCATTCCGATTGCCTCGATTGGCGCAAGTATTAGACTAATAGCAAGTGGAATCCCGTGATAATAGAACAGTGTCCAAATCAACATAATCACGGCTGAAATAGCAATAAACATTCCTGGCATCATCATATATTCTGCTTCACTTGGTCCTAAAAATCCATAAGAGAAGAAAAACCCTCCAATTAATAATACAATCCAAACTCCATGTTCAAAAAAAGCTGCCACTATTCCAATATGGCCATGGTCAGTACCATAAAACATTACATCTCTAAAGCCAATTAAACGACCAAAAATAATGTGAATTAAACCCATATATATAGTTAGAACAACTAAATGTTCAAGATTTCCATAGTCTTCTACTAAGACAACTCTATGGAATGGGTAAGCTAATTCGATACCAAAGGGATATGATTCGTGCCAGACTGAACCGTGACTATCCACTGGAGGATAGAAAACAGAAAGTGCCTCGGCAGGATTACTGTGCCCGTGAGGGAATATCTCCCATCCTGCAAATTCAGCATAAAGATAACCGAAAACAAATGTTCCTAAGCCAATATAAATCAGAAACTTACCCCCTAAACTCATTAGATTATTGGTTCCTGCTTGGCCCATGATAAACATGCCAAGAGATATAGTAATGAGACCATATGCCATATCGCCCAACATCATTCCAAAGAATATTGGATAAGTCACAAACATGAATAGTGTAGGGTCAATACGTCCATAGGCTGGCCTACCAACCGCATCTGTGAGTAACTCCATTGGTCTTGATAGGTTTCTATTCTGGTATGCAATTGGAGGCATTTCTTGATTATGAGAGTGATCAGAATGACCATGTCCCCCATCTCCTGCTTTGATTTTAAATGGCGATATGTCAATGAAAATACAACATCCTTCAAGAGCTAACTTAATCTCTTCTGATCTAGTCATCTCAACCCAACCATCTATGAAGAATGCATGATTGGAAACTGCGATTTTTACTGGAGCAGTCATGATATCATGTTCTCTTTCCAGCAATTCTAAGCCACAAGTAAGAGATTCTCCAAAGTCATTGTTCCAAGTTTCTAAATCATTTTCTATTAAAGATTTTTCAGACTTTAGAAAATTTAGTTTATCCACTACTTCAGATAGTAGGTCGGTAGTTTTACCATGTAGGTTTTCTTTGATACCGATCATCTCGAAACCGCAGGAATTTAGCAGTGATTGAGTTTTGACAGAATATTCAGTTTTCACAAATAATGCTATCACATTCACTTTTTTTGATTTTCCAACAAACAAAAGGTTGTGGTAATCCATTTTTTTTACAGAATCTATATCATTAATTGTACCAACAAATGAAGAAACATTTTCATAACCTGATAGTAAATCGGCATCCAAATCTAAAGAAGCTATTAATTCTAGAACCTTCTCTTCTTCTTTAAGATTGGATATTTCATCTTCAATTGAATCTAACCTTGCCCTCTTCTCTAGTAATAAATCAACTGCATCCGGGAGTGAACTATCTAGGTCAGAGCGGACTTGTTGTGCAGGTACTGGCTTTTTTGGGCTTTTACCTTCAATAATTGATGCAGCAGAACGAAGTTTATTTAATCGCCTGCCTGTAATTTCTGCATCATCCTTTGGAGTTCCTAGATTGAAGCCTTCTTCAAGGCCATCGTATTCTATGAAATGAAGTGCGTTTAAGTTGGCTAGACAATCAATCATTTCATCTATCCTATTCTTATTCCCTGCTGCGGTTAAACGGCCCATTTGCTGAGTGTGGACCTGTGACATGTTTTAAGACTCCAAATTTTAAAATTTATTTTTTGAATGCATCGATTACTATCTTTTTTGCTCTAGCACGATTTTTCTTTCCAGAGTCATGAAGTATTTGTTGTGCCGTATCTCCATCATCAGTGACTAATTTAGCTTCAGAGTTTGCATTATCTCGTGCTTCGTTGATAAGATTTTGGTTATCAGACTCTGATTTTGAAAGTTCTGAGTCAATTATTTCTGATGCATTTATACGGGCTTGTGATATTATTGACGCGGCTTCTTTCTTTGCATTCAAAATAGTTTCAGAAGCAGTTTTTTCGGCATTTTTTATTGCGCGTAACACTGATTCTCTTGACATACTCTGCACCTTATTGTACCACCGAAATAAATTTAGTTTATATTAATAACCGATACAAGGGTTGAATTAAATTTTCCAAGATGTGACTTTTATACCCGTACTTTCCATATACTTGTTACTTTCCCGTTATGAATATGGACTCTGAAGTAATCAGTCAAGAAGATTGGAGGGAACTTCAAAACAATCTCGAAGCGACGATTCCAGTTTATGATAAAATTAACAATTTTGCCACACTCGGACAGGTTTCTAGATGGAGGAGAATAGTTAGAGAAAGACTGCCAGAACAAGGTTTGATATTAGAAATAGGATGTGGGCCAGGAAGTTTTGCAGAAGATGTTGAAGGTAAAAATTTAGTTTGTTTAGATCCTATTCCTGAAATGTTAAGAATTGCAAAAATACGTGTTAAAGAAAAACGATCGGAAAGAGGAGATACGGAAGCAATATTTGTCGAAGGTAGGGCTGAAGAATTACCATTTGAAGACAATCATTTTGATACCGTATGTACTCTTTTCTCATTCAGAGATTGGTTCGACAAAAGGAAGGGGTTGGCCGAAGTCGTACGTGTACTCAAGCCAGGAGGAGAATTAATTATTGTTGATCCGGCGAAAATTAATTATTTTCATGGATTATTAGGTCACTTTTGGATGAAATATTGGGTAGGAACTTATGCAAGAATTGTATGTAAACAAAAAGATCATCCCTGGAAATGGTTGACGAAAACCTATGTTAATTTTGGAACTACAAAGAAATATACAAAAATGATGGTAGAAGAAGGTTTCGAGGATGTTAAAGGAAAGGTTATTTTTCCCGGCATGGCAACTATCTGGACAGGTAAGGCCCCAAAATTAGAAAAATTTGAGTAATGGCCTACATGTAATAGCTTTCCAAATAAATGGTTTTGTAACCTTATTGAAGGCAATATTTATGAACCAATCTGGAAATCTAAAAAGAATACTACCTAACTTGAATGACCTTTGAGAATTCCTCATAACTTTCCCCATCTGATATTCCCATCTTTTTTCGTATTCAGATAATGGAGTGCCATATTTAATATGTTCTGAGATTACTTGACCTGCTATTCTGCCGCCTATCATGGCGATTGTAATGCCTGCCCCATTTGAAGGCAATACCATTCCGGCGGAATCACCAACAAGTACGTAATTGTCTTTCACAAATTTTTTGATTGAACCGGACATAGGTAACGAACCGGCTCCTTCAAAACTAATTTTTCCCGTATACTTTGAAAAGAAATCATTTGCAAGGATATTCAAACTTTTACCCTTTGCAAATTTTCTTTGTATTCCTAGTCCGATATTTGCCCCTCCTTTTTTTGGAAATACCCATGCATACCCTCCTGGCGCGACAGATCCGAAGTGCAATTCAACTGCATCAGAGAAAATACCATCCATAAGGACAAATTTTACGGGGATATTTAGAGATTTAACTTTCCAATGTTTCTTCCTCAATGGATCATTGTGGCCACCTGCTCCTACAATTATCTTGGCATTGATTACAGAACCATCTTTCAAGTATACTGAATTATCTTTAATATCACGAACTCTTGTTCCGGTAAGAAATTCAGCCCCATTAATTTTTGCTAGGCGTACTAATTCTTGATCGTGTTTAACTCTGTTTAACATTAAACCTTCAAAATCATATTTCAATGGTTTTCCTGAGGGAGGAATAAGATGCATTTCTTTTGTATGTTGAGAAATTGCATTTTTAGGGGTTTTAAAAAGTTCATCTATGTCTGGAACATTTGGGCACAGTCTTTTCATCTCATCATTTGAAGGAACTAATTCTCCACACTGAAGTGGTTCACCTATTGATTTACGGCCATCAATAACTAACACACTTAGACCATTTTTAGCAGCAAATCTCGCGGTAGTACTCCCTGCTGGACCTCCTCCGATTATCACTAAGTCCCAAGGTTCTTTTTCGGCCACGGATCATCACCATTAGATTTTGAAATAATTTATAACTTTCTATTTTGCGAATCTGTAGCTATTTCCATCATCATTTTTTTCGCATTGGAATCGGGCAGCGTTCGTAAACTATCTATTGCTCTATTGACATGATTATTTATTAATTGCTTAACATACTTCAATGAATTTGATTTATTCAGAAGTACAGTTAACTCTTGCCATCTGTCATCGGAAAAATTATTCAGAATATCCTCTAATTGCTCCCTCTCCGGACCATAAAGAAGAGTTAATGCGTGTATTAACGGGAGCGTCATTTTACCATCATGTACGTCTGTTCCTTTTGGTTTACCCATTGAAGGTTTACCAGTTAAATCTAACAAATCATCTACTAGTTGGAAGGCTCGACCTATTTCGATACCGAAATTTTCCAATGCTTCGATAATTTCTGCACTGGCTCCTGCGATAATCCCAGCACAAGCGCATGCTGAAGCAAATGGTCCAGCCGTCTTCCCATCTACAATAGCATAATAATCCTCTGGAGTAGTACTAAAGTTTCCTATGTGTTCAAATTGCAATAGCTCTCCTGATGCTAAATTAGCTGCAGATTTACCTATTTTTTCTACTATTATCTTGTCATATCTCCCCCCTAGTGAAAAACCAATCACAAACAAATAGTCTCCAGCAATAATTGCGTGAGAAAGATCATGACTGGTATGTAGAGTGGGCATACCTCTCCTAGTTTTTGATTGATCATAGATATCGTCGTGGATTAAAGTAGCAGTATGAATTATTTCAGATGCAAGTGCTAAATCCATTATCATAGAGTCGTCATCGCCACCTGCAGCCTCGTGTGCTAATAATGCCAAAACTGGACGGAATCTTTTTCCTCCGGAAAGTAGTATATCCCGTGCTAAGGCCATTGCTGGCGCTTCGTCACCTGATAGTTTTTCAAGTACTAACTCTTCTAATGCTTCATCGAAACGATCTTTAATTAAAGATAAATTCGGATTTACGAAATACTGAGTTTCCATGGACTTCGTTCTAACTAAAAGGGGTCGCCTATATCAACAAGTGTGTATGCGGATTGAACGAGTATAGTGTGTACTCCCTCACCCGAGGCGGATATTATGAAAGGCAAAATAAAAATTGTTACTCTAGATACTCCGCATTGTGATATTACTAAATACTTCAATCATTTACTACAATTTGAAGAATTTAGTGGTTTTGAGAAAGTAATTTCAAAAAGTTCAGACATTGATCAATCCATTAGAGGATTGAGTGAAGGAGAACATGATGTGATTGCCATGACAGGTCAAGAACTTCATGGAAAGGAACTAGAGATGCTTAAATATGAATGTCACGTTTCCGGTGCCATTACCCCCAGGAGGCCAAATATGCTATTAATTTCTGATAATAAAATTGATTATCAGCCTAAATCAGCGATAATTTTATGCGAACAGAAAAACATCAGGAGGCAACTAAGGAGATCTCGTAGTGATTTACGCATACTAAGCATAGAAGCTTATCAATCAATTTATGATTTGGAAAAAAATTATTCGAATGAATTAGACAAAGCTAGATGGGTAGAGAAAGAAAGACAAAGTGGTAGAATTGATGGTTTCATCACATCAAAAGAAATGTTTGAGAAACTTAAGTTGAATGGCAGGAGGCATACCTTACTTCCTGATCCCAAAGAAGGAGGAGGGAATCGTTTCTTACCAATGCCCTATTCTGATTTGATAATTTTATTGACAAGGAAAAGTTCACCAAAATCGTTGATTAAAAAAATTACCGAAAAGGAAGGTGAGACAATTTGGTGGGTTCAAAATCAAATAATAGGTAGCTTAAAGGAAGAAGAATTATCAAATCTCTCCATTTTAGTGAGGCACAGAAAGGTGAAATCATTAATGGAGGAGGCTGAAAGATTCAAAGATTTGACAATGGAACAGGCTTGTCATAATTCCGAAGGAGAAGTTGTGGATTCAGAAGTTCATGTAGAAATTAAGATTGAGAAAATCTCAAAAAATGGGAAAAGAACTGTTGGAATTCATAGAATAATACCGTATTCAAAATATGAGTTTGCAACGATTTCATTAATTAGAGACTGGGAAGTGATGATAAGAGAAGTTTCACGAGATGTCCCTAAGGACTCTTATTATGATAATTTAGCAACGGCTTTCATCGACTTAGAAGATTGATGTCAAACATCGCATCACTGTATAAAATTAACAATTAATTTGAATATTAGCGTAAGGAATATCAGTTAAGACATACGGCGAGGACTTGAGGAGTAATACTGGATATAGATGTACCAATGCTAAACCTACTTTACAAAAGTAGTTTGGTTGGGCTAAAAGAAGTTGCTGAAAGAGAAGGGTTTCAGAAAAGTGGCTCGGTAGAAGTTCTCAGAGCAAGATTGATCAAACAAAAAATATTATCCGAAATTGACCTTAGCTGGGAAGGAATACAAGGAACAGATCACAGGGAACTTGGAGAAATATTGAAGATATTTGGCATAAAATCATCAGGGTCACACAAAGAACGACGGAGAAGATTATGGCTACATTTAAATTTTGACTCAAGAAGAATGACTATAGAAAGATTGGCTGAAATGGATAAAGAAACTTTGTATGAATTATGCCTTAGACTTGAAATGCCATTGACCGGGACAAGAACCATATTGATGGGAAGGGTTGCAGGAGTTTTGACAAATCAATCCAAAGGTTGGGGGAGGATAAAACGTAGTCTACATCGCAACGGAATACAGATAATTGATTTGAATATTGAAGAAAAACGAGATATAGAAGATCATGCGGGAAATAATGAATTTGAGAGAATCGATCAAGATTTATCTAAGGCTTATTTGGAGGATGCCACAGAAATGATGATTATTGACATCGATAAAGAGACTTCGATTGTCCAGGGAAATCTATTGGCTATTCAAGCAAGAGTCCCGGAATTGGAGAGAATAGTGAGTACAATACTTAAAGAATATGGAGGAGAATGGACAAATTTAGAGAAAGACCTTTTGATTAGATTAGTAAATAGGAGAGGTTGGCCAATAATGGAGCAAAATGTAAAAGAAAGATTGTTGATGGTTGCGACAGATATCGCTGAAAATAAAGGTGGTTTGATAAATATATCCAGAAAAAATAAGAAGCCTCCGCATTATGATGTAAAAACGGTCATAGAAAGGATAAAAATGAAAATGCAAGAATCTGAGAAATTTTTTAAAGATAAATAAAGTATTAAAAATTATTTTAAAAGTCGGAAAAATCCGAATCTAGGCTCGGTGATTTCTCTTTTGATATCTCTCAAATCTTCAATGCAATCCTCAGCAGATTCCCTAGAAACTCCAAGCAATGTACAAGCCTCAACTAATTTATCATATTCCACGCCGGATCCTGAATCAAGGTTTTTTATCGTGTTAAGAATAATATTTTCAGGGGCGTTTTCATTTTTATCACCATCAGATATTTTTATATCATCCTCTATACTTTTAATGGTGGTATTATAATTATTTTCTATTGATCTGCCAGAAGCGCTAGAAAGTGCTTTTAAAATACCTAAACGGTAATTCTCGGTATCTACTTGAGAATAATGTTGTCTTGCAAGTAATGTGCCTTCAACTAAATCATTTGGGAAATCTGAGGAGATTAATGACTCTTTGTTAAGTTCTAATCCCAAAGATAATTCATAAAAATTTAGTCTACGTAATGTAGCATCTGAAGTATCAATAAGCCAGTTCATATACAATTCTTGATCTATTATTGTGAATTCTTCAACACGGAAAGAAGTAAAAATACCGCCCTCATCACCTTCAAACCATCTAGATTTACCAACTATGGCCATTAAAAATCTATCCCCAGACTCAAATCGCGCGAATAATTCTTCCATCTCTGCTTGTAATTCTGGTTGAAAGGAGGCGACGTTGAAACGGTTTATACCTGTTGGATCCCGTAGTTGTCCATTGAAACTTGGCCCATTATCTCCTTCTCTTTTTTCTAACCTATCAATAACTCCACAAAACAATGCCCTATTTACTTTAATACCGAGTTTGGTTATTACAAATGAAGGATCATATTCTCCAACACCTTGTTCAGTAAGATTAGAGTCAGAATATTCTTGTGCAAATAATCTAATTGCACTTTGACGTTTGATTCTGGTAGTAGAAATCATAAAACGACCCCCCATTTATCCATGACTCTATTGGCCTCTTTGTTCATGTCGTGGTCAAATGTTGACATTTTTTCTGCTAAAATCATGGTTCCTTGATTATCCACTAGAGCCCTACCTTGTATCTCGACTTTCTTAGAAAATAGCATATTTCTTAATGAAGAGATAAAATGATCTTTACCTGAAATAGAAATTTGTTCTTTTATATCCTCAAATTTGGTCGAAAGAAAATCTTCCGAGGGTTCTTTAGACAATAAGAGTGATGCATTATTAATTCCATTATCTATAACAAATCTAAGCCTTAAGTCTTCTTGGCCTTGAACGCTGCCATGCTCTGAACAGATATCATCACGTAGAACACGCCTGCATTCGGGACATCTGAATATTATTCCAGAGTCCTGCCTAATTGAAACAATATTGCCAATTGTTTTTATGCCTCTTCTTGAACCTCCGCTTACTAAATCATTCAGATCCACATGCACCCAATGGTCTTCGGGGTTAATTGCCTTCCAAGGTGGAGATGATAGGCTTTTTACTTGATTTAAGTCGTCGATAACTAAATCTGGGGAGCCTTGCCAAAATTGTACACGTGAACCCGATAATTCGACAAAATCTCCGCTATTGGGGTTAAAATCACACCAAGCAGTAAGTCTGCATCTTCCGCTCGGATCTATAACGTCTCCACTCCTTACTATTCTTTCCGTACCATCCTCTGAAGTAAATTTTCTTTGACTCCACGAGTTAATTTGGACGGTTATTTTTATGTCTCTCATGCCATTTCTTAAATCTGATATATTTGACTCCGTAGTATGAACTAAGTCTTCCATTTGAGGAAATGAATTATCGATATAAAGTTCTAGTTTTGCGTCGTTACTAATATTTATTTCAGGAGTTTCGCGGAACTTACGGACTGAAATATTTTCCATTTTAATTAAACTACCAGATTCAAATTCAAAAGGTACCCACGATAAAAATCCAACACTTCCTGAAGAATCGGAAATTCTACCTCTGAAAATATCCAAAGTTCCAGTCCCATCTTTTTTTACTATGGTATCTGGCTTTACAGAAATAATTCTCCCGACTGTACTTCCAAATCCTTCATTTTTGATTAATTCAGATATCTCCAAAGGCTCATTGATTGATTTGACAAAATTGGAGTCACCTTCACTTAGAATAGTTACTCTGCTAGAACGATTGATATTGATAGATTTCTTTTCGTTCCACTCATTAACAGAAACACCTTCTAACCGAACTATAGAATTGGGACGAAGATTTGCTGAATGTTGCCCCCAATCTTTGAAATCCCAACGTTCTCTTTTGTTGGATTCTTCCCAGGGATTATCTTCAATCCACCCAAATGCGATTTGCTTTTCCTCTCCTCTGACCATTTGTAATCTTGGCGTGTAAGATACCACTGAAACTTCTAATGTTACATTTTTATCATCAGATGAAAGTTCCGAAAAGTTGGTCACCTTTTTTTCTACTTTTTCGTTAGACTGAGTAGAATCCTGTTTTCCTGAAGTTAATTGAAATTTCCTTATAACTGACCTCATGGCGTCTTCGGGAGGTATTAGGAATTCTTCCTCATAACGTCTAAATTCTTCGATAATTTCTTCTTCAATTGCTTCCGGGCATTCCTGTTTCACTGCAATTATTTGTATACCATATTTATTACCAATTGTCATAATATCACCAACATCAATAAGCACATATTGAGTCTATAAAATCACTTGAAACATCGGAAAATAAGAAAATAAAAATATTTTTCGTAATGGTCATGATAATTTGTGTAGTTTGGGGTAGACTCAACACTTCATCACCTCTGGAATAACGTCTAAGATAGTGGCGGTCTTTGAACATACCTCTTAAAATTCAATTGACATAACCGATGTCATTTTCTATGGCAATGCCTTGGATAGGCCATGAAAGGTCCTGAAGTTTGTCGTTTTGGAGTATTGACAGCATCGGATAGGGCCACTAAAGGAGAATATGAAGATAAAAGTGGCCCAGAAATTGAAGATTTCTTAAAACAAGTTTTGACCAGTCCTTGGAAAATATATCGGATACTTACTGCTGATAATAGAGATGATATTGCGAATGGAATAATAGATTTAATAGACAATAAAATGTGTAGTGTTGTGATAACTACAGGTGGGACTGGGCCAGCAATCAGAGATGTCACTCCAGAAGCAACTGAGTCCGTTTGTGAACGTATGTTGCCAGGTTTTGGAGAAGAAATGCGAAGAATATCGTTAGAGTATGTCCCTACCGCAATTCTTTCAAGACAGACTGCAGGTATTCGAGGAGAATCTTTAGTAATTAACTTACCAGGATCGCCTAGATCCATTAGAGAAATCTTAGACAAGATATTTGCCAGTGTGCCTTATTGTGTGGATTTGATTGGAGGACCATATATAGAAACCGATCCTAAATCAATAAAATCTTTTAGACCGGGACATAAATAAGAGTAGTTATAATGAAATTAATTAGTAGATTGTTAACATTATTTTTTGGATTATTTTTTATAAATATTGGAATCCAACACTTTATCGATCCGGAATGGTTTGAACCAATAGTCCCATCAGCACTTGGAGAGCCGAGATTTTGGGTTTTTTTGAGTGGGTTTTTTGAAATTGTTTTTGGGATTATGATTTTGATTAAACCCCTAAGAAAATATGGTTCTTTAGGTATTTCATTGATGCTTGTTGTTTTATACTGGGCAAATTTAAATATGTGGATTAATGATATTCCAATAGGAGGAGTGAAACTTAATTTTTCTGAACATATCATAAGAGGAATAATACAAATTTTGTTAATATTATTGTCCCTTTATATTGGTAGATTGCCACCTTTCGCTAAAGAAAATTAATCTTATATTTCAGATATAAAGTCAAAGATACGCGAATAGTTCATCAAACATATGTCATGCGAGGGGCATGGGAAAGACCAAAAGTGGCAATATTAATTTATCAAGAACAAACGAAGAGCTTAGAAATGTTAAAGTTGAAATGGATTTCACTGGTAATGCCTTATCATCAATCCTATACAGCCAAGGTAATACCACAATATTGGTATGTGTCACTAAAGCACCTTCTCTGCCAAGATGGTTTCCCAGAGACTCAAGTAAAGGATGGATTCACGCCGAGTATTCTCTTTTACCTGGTTCAACAGATACAAGATTCAGAAGGGAGCGTAATGGTGCAAAGGGCAGGACCCAAGAGATTGAGCGATTGATTGCGAGATCTCTCAGAGGTTCAATTGATCTGAATGCATTAGGGCCTATCGCTCTAACAATAGATTGTGATGTATTAAATGCCGACGGAGGAACTAGATGTGCTTCAATTACAGCAGCATGTATTGCTATGAGAGTTGCTGTTCGAAGACTAATTGCTTCTGGAGAATGCCTGCCTGAAGAATTAAGACCCACTAAAGAAGATATAAAAAATGGATGGAAGTCTCCGACTCTATCAGAAGAAAAAAGAATAGAGCATGAAAATAAAGTCATGCCTTATGATGTTGCTGCACTTAGTGTGGGATTACTGGAAGGTGAGGTTTGGACTGATTTAGACTATATTTTAGATAGTAATGCTGATGTAGATATGAATGTGGTAATGACAAGTAACGGTGAATTTGTAGAGGTGCAGGGTACAGGAGAAGAGTCTACATATTCAAGACGGCAATTAGACGAATTGTTAGATTCTGCCGCTACGGGAATCACAAAACTTCATGATATACAAAAAGAAATTATGTCTTCAGTGAGTTAGAGCAAAGTGGTGGGACTGGCCGGACTTGAACCGGCGGCCTCCGCATCTTCAGTGCGGCGCTCTCCCAACTGAGCTACAGTCCCTTGTTAGTATGCCATTGCAGATATGCCTTCAAGTCTTCCAAAGAAGTTCTAAAAAATGTCATCTTCATCTTCTTCTTCCTCAAAGGAAATCATATTTGTATTTTGAGTTTTGGTTTTAGAAGATTTTTCAGATTCAGTTGCGGATGATTTCTGTTCTGGTAATGATTTAGAATCTAATAAGGTAGAGGTTTTTTCTCCTATTAAATCAGAATCATCGTCTGCCACACTTTGGGTTGCTGTAATCATCCCTCTTTGATCTCTAGCACGAATTTCAAGTAATCGTTGCCTAGCTTTATCATAATGCTGTAACATGTACATAGCATCATGTTCAAGAAGAGGAGAGTCGGAAATTATTGTTATATCCATCCAATCTCCTTCTTCAGCCAAATATTCTGCAAATGGTTCGAATTTTAAATCAGATTTTTTTATTTGGGTATAATGTAACGCATTTCCCATCCTATGTTCAACACCTGCGAAATGACAGTAAAATTTTGATCCTCCATATGACTCTCTTACACGATCAAAAAGCTCTGCATAGTCTTCACTGGTTCTCATCATACCGTGGCCTCTGGCATGTATATGAGCCATGTTAAGAACAGGAACTGTACCTTCAACATGGTTACAAACATCCAATACTTCATCCACTGTCCCCCATAACTCTTGCCTACCAGAAGTTTCAATTCCTACAAGAGACGGTTCGGCTTCATGGACCCACGGAAAGGCTGAGTATTCTTCCTCTTCTTCTTCAACGCCCCAAATACTCTGGACTCGATCGACAACTCCTGTAAAAATGTTAATCAATTCTTCATTAGCTTCGGAACCGGGGTCGAAATCACCATATGGACCGACGTGATATGTAAGATGTCGTGCATTAACTAATTTTCCAGCCTGCATACTGGCTTCCATTTTAGATAATGTTCTATTTCTCTCTCTTTTACTACCTAGGAGTTCGGCATAATATGGCCCATGCATATTCATTTCAAAATCTGATTTCCAAGATAATATTCCAGCTTGCCAATATTGGTCAAAATGGTGTGGCTGTACTGTTCTTACTGTTTGAACTTCCATTGCGTCCAATCCCAGTACTGTGATATCATCCATACCTTCAACAATTGTTCTCCCTTTGCAGGACAAAGGGACTCCGGCAGGACCTAATTTTAGTGACATGGGTTGCTCTCTCCGACCGTTGCGAAATGCCTCTCCTTCAAAAGGAGTCTTCCGAAATGAGTAAAGAAAGTTAATTAAATGATATTTTAGAATTATCTATACGTGAAGCCGCGTATCTAATTTCGCTATTCTTTAAATTAGTCATTGACAGGCCGTTTATAAAATATGCAAGCCATAAGTGATAAGGAAAATGAGACTTAAATTCCAAAGATAATTCTCCTGAAGGATGAATGATATGAGCAATATTTCGGATTTCATCAAAACTACAAACGATTGGTACAAGTCCTTTTGCTTTTATTTTCTTTAATAATAAATGACTGGCGGTATTTTCTAATTTAGAAATTGAATTCAATGCTTCCTTTGTAAAAAATAATATGTGGATTTGGCGTATTCGATTGACAATCTTCCCCCACATTTCTGAAATTTCATCTTGGTCTTTAGGGTTATCCACAACCATTATAGTTTTTGTACCTTCTAATTCTCCGAAAATCATTGATGCACCCCAAGCATTACATGGTGAATTACCTTCAAGAACTGTCGTAGATGATATCACTAACCAATGTTTATTTTGAAGAGTTTCTCTCCAATTGATTAATCCATAATTGAATTCACTAAATGTTTCGCTTTGATTTGACGTTAATATTTCTACTTTCGCCCCTAATTCTAATGCAGAATTTGTAACTAAAGAACCAGCATCTAAAGAATCCGGATGTCGGAGGTTGACAATTGAGAAACTGGCCGACATATATTCAGCGGCAAAGAGCTTGGTCAAGGAGTTATCTAATCTAATTTCCATCTCAGTAAAGCTATTGCCCCTCCAAAACTAGAAAGTTGCTCACCGGAGTCATGATCTGATGAGGATTGTATTATCTCGCCTTTGGAAATTTTTATATCTTTGATTATGTTTGACCACAACAAGTTCATTCCACTATCCTCACTCCTCAGTACAGATGCTAGAATAACAATTTTCTCTACCGCCCCTTGTTTTGCCGCTTCTAAGATTTGTGCTTGACCATAACAGACATTTCCATTTATGGATATTCGCCTCAATCCTTCTTCAATTGTCCTAATTTGATATATCAATGCATTTTTGCCGATAATTGAATCCGCTAAACCATCTGTCAAAATTTGATTTGCTGCAGAACGTCCGCCTATTGATGTTGGTGAATTCAAAATTTCATTATTGATTCCCATATTTCTGATAATTTTCTCAAAAATATCTCTTGCCAATCCTGGGCCGCAAATTATCAGAGGAATTTGTTCTTTGAATACTAAGATTGTCTCTTTGGCTACTTTGGTGAAAAATCCATCTCTAATCCCTGAAGTATCGGAATATCTTTTCCCTCCACCTCTCAATGAGAATTGAGATACATCCCTCATACCATACTGAGTTACTTCGAACAATAGTATCTCATCATTTTCAACCACTATTAATCCAGAATTGACTTGCTTACCAGAAGAAAATGACTTTGCCAGTAAGGAAATATCTGTTTCTGACAACCCTCCTTCTCTTGATATCTCAATTTCACTTCCTGGAACAATTATGTGAGTATGATGATTTCCGATATCGAGTTTTGCTTCTGAAATTATTCCATGGACACGTAAATTTTCAGTAAAGGAATGAAAAGAAGAGGATTGTACTTCTAAAACTATCCACATTGGTTTTCTTTCTGCACCTTTTGCTCTACTATTTTCTTGTGTCCCAGTTGTTGAGTCTCGGCGATGAGATAGCATACCAACAGCAGAACCCGGCGTACATATCTGCGATAACGTCCAAAGATCGTCCTCATGATCAACTTTTATTCTAAAGCCACAATCTAAATTTTTAATTTTACGCACTTGCTCACTCTCATCCAAAAACACCAGTTAGACTGCCATCTTCGTCCATGTCCATGTCTGCTGCAGCGGGTCTTTTTGGTAAACCTGGCATTGTCATCATTGAGCCACATACTGCTACAATAAATCCTGCACCGGCATTGATCCTAAGTTCCCTTATTGGCATATTAAATCCCGAAGGCGCGCCTAATATTTTTTTGTCATGACTAAAAGAGTATTGATTCTTTGCCATACAAACCGGAAGTTCGTTCTTTCCCCATTTCTTTATGGTTTCCAATGTGCGTACCGATTCTGGGCTAAAATCAACTGACTGTGCGCCATAAATATTTGTTGCAATTTTTAATATAGTTTGTTCAACATCCGTGCCAGAGTTCACGATAGGCAAAAATGGATTATTGTTTTCATCATGGATATTACATGCTTTTACAACAGCATTGGCTAATTCAGCGGCGCCCTTGCCTCCCCTTTCATGCCCTTCGAAAATAACAATATCATTTGCTCCAGCTTTCACTGCCTCTTCTTTCAGGACATTGATTTCACCCACAGTATCTGTTGAAAATTTATTTATAGAAACAATTACTGGTATTTTAGTTGAAATTAAATTTCTTATGTGGCGCTTCAAATTTGTTGATGCTCCTTGGCGCACGGCTACTAAATTTTCTAATTCAATTTCTTCTTTCGTAGGCCGTGCCCCTCCTCCTGTAGAAAAGCCTCCTCCATGAAGTTTCATACTTCTAACTGTAACATTCAAAACTATGCAACTTGGTACGATTCCAGATGCTGCAGATTTGATATGTAACGCTTTTTGAGCACCCATTTCGGCCCCAAAGCCTGCTTCTGTAACCACGTAATCTGAACAAGAAAGGGCTATTTTATCGGCTATCACAGACGAGTTTCCATGTGCTATATTTGCAAATGGACCACAATGAACAAATGCGGGATTTCCTTCCAATGTTTGGACCAAGTTTGGTAAAAAGGCATCCCTTAGGAGTAATGCCATAGCCCCAGAAGCCTCTATATCTTCAGCAGTTATTGGTTCACCAAGATTGTTTTCTGCCACAATAATACGACCAAGCCTGGATCTCAGATCTTCATAATCGGATGCTAATGAAAGTATAGCCATCACTTCACTTGCTGCGGTTATATCAAATCTATCGGTACGATCCAAGCCATTTGTCGGCCCTCCAAGGCCAATTGTTATTTCTCTAAGGCTTCTGTCATTCATATCAAGAACTCTGGGCCAGAATATCCTATTTGTATTAATATTTAGAGAGTTGCCTCGATGAAGGCAATTATCTAAAATAGCTGAACAAAGATTGTGGGCAGAAGTAATGGCATGTAAGTCGCCCGTGAAGTGTAAATTGATTTGTTCCATAGGTAAAACTTGAGAAAAGCCCCCTCCCGCGGCTCCTCCTTTTATTCCAAAAACTGGCCCTAACGAGGGTTCTCGGATAACACAACATGCATTATGCCCTTGAAAATTCAAGCCCTGATTTAACCCGATCGTCGTGACAGTTTTGCCTTCTCCAAATGGCGTCGGATTGACACTTGTCACTAAAATCAAAGAACCATTAACATTTTGACTTTTATTTTTTAAAGAATCCCAAGATATTTTGGCCACATTGGGGCCATGCATAATCAAGTCACTGCGAGATAATCCTAACTGGTTCGCTATAGTTTCAATATGCTTTGGATTTGCTGCTCTGGCTATCTCTAGGTCACTATCCATTAGCATAACGGACAACTCTTGGTGTTTGAAACCTTCATTGCTAATAGCACTTGGGAGGGCATATGAACGCGCCCGATTATTGGGGAGTAATGGGTTTTCCGATAGCTCATTCTTTAACTCCAAAGATATTTGAAATAGTTGGGAGATATATGGGATTTGAAGATGTTATAATTATTTTTATTGAAGCTAAAAATATTGAAGAAGTAATAAAAAAAACTAATAATTTAAAGGGTAATTTTTGGCTATCAGTTACATCTCCTTTGAAGCATCAATTGCATAAAGAATTAAATTTAGAATATGGCCAAGGAATGGAGGTAATTAATCAATTAACAAATTTCGATGGAGAATGGAGTGGATACGATACTGATGGTCTAGGATTTATTGAAGCCGTTAAATATATTGGCATAAGTGTAAAAGATTCAATTCTAAAGATTAAGGGAGGAGGTTCAACCGCAAGGTCTGTTGCTCACCAATGGTCGAAATATGGAGGTAAACTAATTTTTGAAAGAGGTAGAAGAGACATTGGCAATGGTCCGTGGGACAATTCAATTATAGAAAACATAGATCCAGACTTATCCGTAGATTTTGACATACTTCCTGGAATAAAAATTGATGAAAATACAATATCTGATGAATATTATGTGATATCATATGATGAAAATTATAATAATAATGATTTTGCTATAATAATGTTAGTTGCTCAACATTTAGAAGCGTGGAAACTTATTATTTCTGATGAATTCAATACAAAAATACCAACCATAAGGCAGGTCCTATCTAAGTTATAATATCTAAAGTGGTATATTGTCATGTTTCTTTGGAGGAGTCCATTCTCTTTTTGATAATAATGGGCGAAGGGCGTGAATTAAATTTTTTCTAGTCATTTTCGGCTCAATAACATCATCTATCCAACCATTTTTAGCTGCAAAATAAGGGTCGCTAGATTTATCTTGGTAATCATTTAAAAACTTTTGAAATGTAACCTCTGGATTTTTAGAATTCAGCATCTCCTTCTTGTAGATGATATTTACGGCGTCCTTGGGGTCCATAACTGCTAATTCACCAGACGGCCATGAGACATTATAATCAGAATTCAGATGTTTACAACTCATTGCCAAATATGCACCACCGTATGCTTTCCCGATAATCACAGCCAACTTTGGAATAGTGGCTTCAGAGTAGGCAAAGATGAGTTTTGCACCATGCTTGATTATTCCACTATGTTCTTGTTCAGTCCCAAGGAGAAAACCCGGTACATCTATGAATGTCAAAATGGGAATATTGAAGCAATCACATGTTCGTATGAATCTTGCTGCTTTTACTGATGCATCTATATCTAAGCATCCAGACACTACTAATGGTTGATTTGCAATTATTCCAACAGAGTTTCCACCTAAACGACTCAATCCAACTACAACATTACTTGCATGATTAGGAAATAATTCCAAGAAAGAATCATGATCCGATATAATTTTGATAATCTTTTTTACATCATATGCATTTTCTTTATCAGTGGGCAATATATCATTGATTTCAACACAACTCCTATCCCAAGGATCGCCATTATCTATGACTTCAGGTTTAGAAATCATATTATCTGGAAGATAAGATAGTAGATCAGAAGTAAGTTCCAGAGCAGAGATGTCATCCTCTGCCATTAAACAAGCAATTCCACTTCTGTTGAAATGAATTTCTGCATTTCCTGAAAACTCATTTATTTGTCCTTCAGTATTAAATTCAGAGAGATTACTTTCTGGAGTTAAGCTCATTTTACCATATACGGAATTTATGATTACAAAATCTGAAAGGCCGACTGCCAAAGCACTAATTCCTGTTACTTTACCCATAACAACTGACACCATAGGTATCCTTCCTGAACAAGATACTATCGCATCAAGAATTTGCCCGGGAGGGCCCAAAGACGCTATGCCTTCTCCCGGCCTTTCGCCGTTGCCATCCCAAATTGCAATTACGGGTAAAAGAGATTTTTCAGCAAATTGAAATATTTTTAGTATTTTTTGAGCATGCATTTCACCCATAGATCCCTCGAAAACCGATGAGTCTTGTGAAAAACATACTACTCTCCTACCACTTATCATGCCATGGCCCGCAATTACTCCGTCTCCTAATGGGCGGTGTAGGTGCAAGTTACCATATCCAGAGCGATGATTTACAAATGCATCTATTTCGACGAATGTATTTTCATCAAGAATATAAAGAATCCTTTCTTTTGCTGTTTTTCGACCTTCAGAGGTTATAATTTCTAGTTTTTTCCTACCTCCGTAATTATTAGCCTCATACTTCTTAGCATCTAGATTTTCTTCATGAGAAAGTCCTGCCATACCCTTTCGGAAGGGGACTAGGTTCATCATTAGAACGGAAAGATATTCTCAATCAAAGGTGAAAGAAGGATTTTCTCCAACTAAATCTTCCCCCCAGCTATTCAATACAGTATCTCTACGATTATCTTGAGATAATAAATAATGTAATTTTACTAATGCTGAACCAGGAGGGCACAATGATTTGTGGCCAATTATACCAATTTTTTGCTGTTGACGTCCTTTGGAGTATACATCCATGTTTACTGGCCCTTGGATAGTTTGGGCCACCACAACAGCTATTCCTCCATCACTACAAAAGTCTTCTAAAATAGTTCTAAGTTTTGTATTTTCTATACTATCTTCTTCTGGGTCCGATATAGGCAGGTGGCCCAATCCTGTGCCATGAAATAATAAAGCATTGAAATTTAGTTGTATGGCAGATTGGATCAGAGATGGCTGTAAATGAGGGCCGGATAGAAATTCTGCAATTTTTATGTTTTCGTCAAACAGAGAAGGAGTAGACGATTCAAATCTTGCATCAAAAGGCTCAAAATCCCCCATTTTTATCAATATTTCTTTTTTGTTGATCGTAATATGGGCCAAAGGTTTTTGATTTATTGACTTGAATGAATCTCTCCTTGATGAATGGTATTTTCTAGTTGCACAACCGGGAAGAACAGCACATCTTCCATCGGATGACTTTGCGTGTAGAATAACCACTGAAGTATCACGATATCCTGAAACTGGAGGCCCGTTCGCGGCCCACATTACTGATGCTATGATATTTTCTGCTGCATCGGATGACCCCCTATCCGGAGAACGTTGTGAACCAGTAAGTACAATTCTACCTGGAGGTCTTTGTCCGCTCCCCGACCACCCATAAGACATAGCTGCTGCAGAAAGATGTAATGTATCGGTGCCATGAGTAATGACAACGCCTTTTGCACCCTCAGAGAATGCTTTCTCGGACGCCTCTAGCATTTTATTCCAATGTCTTGGGCGTATATCATCAGACCACATATTTCCTATTTTTAATACCTTTATTCGAGCAATATCTTTTATTTCTGGGATAGATTTTAGAAGGTCATTGGGCTCGATTGTAGTTGAAACCGCCCCGGTTTTATAGTCGACTTTACTAGCAATAGTACCTCCAGTATGAATTAAATATACTAATGGTAATGATTCGTCTTGTATCTGTTCGTCATTTTCCAAATTGGCACTGTCGGAATTTTTCGATAGTATTTGGAATGATTTTACATAAGATTCTGGAAATGATATATTATATCCGTTATTCAGTTTAATAGTTACTAAGTTTGGACCTGAACTTGGAAGAGTTATTCCCGTATAAATCCCATCTCCAGACCATGTTTTTACAATCAATTGGATTGTGGTACCTAGTTCCGGCCAATCATTCATTGAACATCGGTGACATACCTACTCCATGAATAACACGTAAGAAAAATGAGTAAAAATAATAAAAATTGAGTTTTTGAGTTTTTTTATTTGGTGCCGGGAGCGGGACTTGAACCCGCGGCCTTCGGATGTCTCAGACATACTCAGGGGCTAAATTACGCTCATCGTCAGTTTTGAAAGAGAAGAATCTCTAGCAAAAAATACCCTATGAGTCCGACGCGCTACCAACTACGCCACCCCGGCGACGGGTGAGCGAATCAAAAAGACCATTTGAGCATTCGCCCAAAGTAGAGGTGAAAATAATCACTAGTCTAGCATAGGGTTGATGTGGGAGTTATCTTCGCATTGGCCTGTAAGTATGGTTGACATAGACTCTGCACTTAGGGCAAGTGCTTATTCCGGGAAGAGGAGTAAGCGTGGAGATGGCAATAACAAAGAAGCATCAAAGAAGGGCCTGGAACCATTCGATCCTAAGGTTCATGCGACCAAAGAGGTTGCTGATGCTTATTCTATGTGGCTTGTAATAGTTTATGGGTTATTAATTTCGGTAATAATGAGATATTTATTTATGCCGACACAAGAAACTATGGAAGGGATCATTTGGCTCCTTCCAGTTATGTTAACCGCTACAGTTCCTTCTCTGCATAAGATAATAATACCAAAGAGATATAGTGATTTATATACAAGAGGAAATTGGTTTAGGAGTAGTTTTTTATTTCTTTTTTCATGGTTGGCTCTATCGTTCTTACTACTTAATCCTCCTCTTGCAGACATTGCCTCGCCTACTTTGGCCTCAGGAATAGACATAGAGTATCAAGATAATAGTGCAGTTATTGGATATTCATGGAATAATGATATTTATGAGATAAATCTAAATGAAGAAAATGTAGATATTGTCCTTGGAATGGCTGTGAGAGATAATGTAGATGCGGAAAATGCTAATATTTTAGTTACACTAAATCATAATTCATTTACCAATAAAATTATTCTAGCTAATGGTAGTGTAATACAGCAAACTGAAGCGATGGATAAATTTAATTCAGTAGAAAATTGGACTAGAGGGGGTGCAACCAATATTCAGAAAGAGTATACTGGATTCCCTAAGGTAGCATCTAACATCGAAGATGTCGGCCTAGCTTGGAACTTGGCCGAAGAATTAGGAAAGGATAATATCAATTTAGGAGAATATGAAATATCCATAGAAATAATGGAGAACGGTAAACATGTGGAGCCATTTGGAGAAAATAAATGGTCAAAAACTTATATTCTAAAAATAATTCAGACTGAGAGTATATGATTACAGTAAAGTGCAAATTTTTGCCGTCATCGCATCGAGTTGTAGAGATTCCCCTCCTCCTTCGACCATCCTAAAATCAGTTTCTGCCATAATTTCCGTTATTGCTAACTTTTGAGTTTCATCTAGGAAAGATACTTTACTTAATTCACGATGTAACTGATTAACAAAATCAGTACCTGCGAGGCCGAAATTATTCAAAATATCCTTTAGTCTCCTTCTAGCTGGTTGGAATCCATCTTCCTTGCAGGATAAGAAAAATCGGTGAAGTTCTTCAGGAGGTGCAGTGGCTGTAGTTTCGTAAACTAAATCTCTTGTAACATTTGAATCTAAAGATGCTGCTACTTGTAATGATGTTATTGCTTTCCTTAGGTCACCTAGGCTAACTTTTGCTATAGCATCTGCTGCTTGATTTTCGATTGTTATTCCTTCGTTATTTGCAACAGATAAAATTCTCTCCAATATTTGCCCTACATCCAGAGGGCGGAACCGGAATACTGCACATCTTGACTGAATAGGTTCAATAATTTTAGATGAATAATTACAGGATAAAATAAACCGGCAAGTTTCTGAATTCTGTTCCATGATCCTTCGTAATGCGCCTTGTGCATCGGGTGTTAGAGCATCTGCTTCGTCAAGAAAAATAACTTTGAATGTAGTTCCTGGGCTTGGTGCAGTTCTCGCAAATTGTTTTACCTTAGTCCTAATTGATTCCAATTTTCTCTCATCACTGGCATTCATTTCTAATAAATTTCGACGAAAGTCAACGCCAAAAACATCCCTAGTGAGCGCTAAAGCAGCGGTGGTCTTGCCAGTTCCCGGTGGTCCGGCGAATAACAAATGAGGGAAGGTCTTATTATTCGAATAAGCATTTAATCTTGCAACCACGGCTTTTTGGCCTTTGATATCGGTTACGGTCCTAGGCCTATACCTTTCAACCCATAGTTCGCTCATACAAATTTCCTCACTATGTCATAATCGAAATATATATTTCTCAATATTCCTCGTCTTTATTTGGAAAATCTTTACTTCTGACATCATCAATATACGCCTTAACTGAAGAATCGATAGTCGCGCCTAAATCAGCATAACGTCGGAGAAACCTAGGGCTGAAGTCTTTAGTTATTCCTAGCATATCATGTAAAACTAAAACTTGACCGTCGCAATCTACTCCTGCTCCAATTCCTATGGTAGGGATAGATAATTGTTCTGTGACTGCCTTTGCTAAATTTGCAGGTATTTTTTCGAAAACTATAGAAAAACACCCAGCTTTTTGTAGAGCCTTTGCGTCAGACAACAACTTAGTTGCTTCCAATTCTTCCTTGGCCCTTACTGAATATGTTCCAAATTTATAGATTGATTGAGGAGTTAAGCCCAAGTGCCCCATTACAGGTATTCCAGCGGTCATTATTCTTTTGATTGAGTCAATTATCTCTATGCCGCCCTCTAATTTTACCGCATGACCTCCTGTTTCTTTCATTATTTTAATTGCCGAGTCTAAAGCATTTTTCGAATCACCTTGATAAGTTCCGAATGGCATATCAACTACTACTAATGCTCTATCTACAGCCTTAACAACGCACTGTGCATGATAAATCATATGATCGAGAGTGATTGGGACTGTGGTATCATTACCAGCCATGACGTTTGAAGCAGAATCTCCAACTAAAATAACATCAATACCTGCAGAATCGACAAGACGCGCCAATGAATAATCATATGATGTTAGCATTGTGATTTTTTCTTCTTCCTGTTTCATCTCTTGAAGGGTATGAGTAGTAATTTTTTTTGCCCGACTCGCTATTGTCATGTGCTCACTCCAAATAGATGCGAGAGGGTTGTTGACTTCAACTAAGCGCTTAAAAGACTAGTTCTGTGATTCAGAATTCTCAACATATGAGAGAAATTCGTCAATTTCTATAATACCATTATTGTCTTGATCTGCTAAGTGGAAATAGGTTCTAAAGACTTTATACCTTTTTTCTTCATTCGTATCAAAATACCCCAGAGCAGACATTGCTGCAATAAACTCATTTAAGTTTAGATGGTTTGTACCTTCTAGGTCGGCGGCATGGAATGCAGCCCAACGGCGACGGCGTTCTACTTCGTCGGGATTAACTAACATCAATCTGAATGTCTCCCATGGAGTTATTTCTTGCTGAACATGCCTTCTACCATATGACTGATAAATCATTACACCAATTATTACTGCTGCTGACCCTCCAATGACTGCCTTCTCGCCCATAGCATACATCAATACAGAACCGCCAATTATACCTGTAATTTGTATCAAAGGGAATAATGGAGACTTCCAACCTGGTTCATACCAGTGAGACTTGGCAGATGTCCTAAGAACTAAAACGCATAAATTAATTACTATGAATACCATTATATTGAAGCCTGATGCAAATTCTGCAACGTCGTGAACAGGCAGGTAAATAATTGCAGCCGCCATAGAAAGACCGGTCCCGATTATCGCCCAGTGTGGAGTTTCAAATCTACCATGAACATCTTCAAAATATGCTGGTAATAAGTTATCGCGGGCCATAGCAAAAAGGAAGCGAGAAGCGGCCATAATACCAGCCAATGAACCTGAAAGGACCGTAATGGCTGCAAAGGTAGCTGCTATGGTCGCGACAGCCTTGCCCCCAACTTCTAAAGCGAAAATATAGATTGGATCTTCTCTGGCATGACCATTCTCAACATAGTTAGATGGATCAACGGTTATGGCCATTGTAAGAGTAACAAAAACATATAAAATTATACTAAAAAGTAAAGAAATCATAATCCCATATGGCAAATTTTTACTAGGTTTCTTAATTTCTCCCCCGACTGCTGCTATTTTGGTTACACCTATGTATGAAACGAAAACTAGGGCAGCAGTAGAGGAAAAACTATGCCAATCAGTACCTAGTGATTCCCTAGACAAGGCGGCATCCCAATGCAATTCGGACGTTAATAAAGCCCAAATACAAAGACACAAGAGGTAGCCTACTGATATCAAAACTACGGGTGTTTGTACTTTTTTGATACTTTTAGCACCTAGAATATTAATCCCTACTATCATTGACAACATTATCATGACTGCAAGATCTAAATTTATCGATATATTGAAAATACCTTGCAAAACCCATAGATAGGCCCTAAATCCGATTAGAGCAAAAGCTGATTTAAGCATAAAATTTGCCCATAATCCTAAACCGGAAATCGTACCAATTATTGGGCCGAATGTTTTCTCAATATACACATACGCCCCGCCAGATGAAGGCATGGCAGAGGAGAGTTCAGATTTGGAGATTGCACCAGGTAAAATTACCAAGCCAGCAAATAAATATGCCAGCCATATTCCTCCTAAGGGATTTTCTCCGCCTCCTAATTCCATCATTGCCAAAGAAGGAAGTACAAATAATCCACTTCCTAGCATTGCTGATAAAGATAGTATAACAACAGAAAATAATCCTAACTTCCTTTCCAATGTTTCTGACACTCTATCCATTGGTTGAAGAACTATTCCAAGCACATCACTTGGAGTCAGACGAACCATGAATATTGGAAATACAATACGTGTTTGAAGTTATGCCTTGGCGATGACTTTTAACTCAACCGCAATAGGTGTTGGAAGAGCAGAAACAGCGCATGTTGTACGTGCTGGCATTATCTCGGAAAAATATTCGGCATAGACTTCGTTA
>Ga0315320_10000442_pt1 | contig 34166 bp, 22 predicted proteins | sample M140m21515metaG_FD_203458 | JGI IMG/M metagenome (GOLD analysis project Ga0315320, IMG submission 203458) | Ammonia-oxidizing marine archaeal communities from Monterey Bay, California, United States - M1 40m 21515 | ecosystem: Environmental > Aquatic > Marine > Coastal | place: USA: California... | reverse complement strand
GCACAACTTGAATTTGGTACTCAAAAGTTTGTATCTTTCAGTGAAGAGAACTTCCTACTCAGCGTACTAGACAAAGGTAATGCAACATCCATCGAAACTGGAGATGTTGTATATGTCCCAGCATCTACTGTTGCTGTAGCATCTTCTACAGATACATCTACTGGTCTAACCGCAGGTAGTGTGACAGTTACTCTACCGTCCTCATATTTCGGTACACTTTCTGGTGGATCTACATATCCAAAACTAAAACTAACTGCAACTCTAGAAGTTTCTAAGGCACGTCCCAGACTAAAGACAATTATCAGAAACAAAAAAGTTGTTATTACTCCTTCTGGTGATAGAGTTATTCCCATCAGAGGACAAGATCAGGATGCAGCAGAAATTAATACAATCTCTTATTCTGATGTAATCAAACTAAATTACATTTATGAAGGTTCTACTACTACACCTCCTGAGATTGATAGTGCTGGTAAATTGATTAGTGGTACTGATGTTACTAACAGATATACATTTGACGATGGTCAAAGAGATAATTTCTATGACGTTTCTAGAATTGTTCTAAAACCTGGATTCAACAATCCAACAGGTCAGATTCTAATCGCATTTGATTATTTTGATCATTCTTCTGGAGACTTTTGTGTTGTTGATTCTTATATCCATGAAGCAGGTGTTTCTGCAGATGAGATTCCAACATTCAATTCTTCCGTATATGGCGTAACAAACCTTAGAGATGTTATTGATTTCAGACCAAAAGTTGATACCGCAGCGACAATTACTGGTTTCCAAGATCAATCCAACTTCGCAAGAAACATCTTTAATGAATTTACTGGAGAAGGTGGTGTTGTATCGGCATGTCCTGCATCAGATTCTAATTTACCATTTACAATTTCTTTCTATCAGAGTCAGTATCTGGATAGAATTGATGGTCTCTTCTTGAATAAGAAAGGTGAGTTTCTAATCAAAGAAGGTAATTCTTCACTCAACCCGTCCAAACCAGAACTAGTAGATGATGCAATTGCACTCGCATATCTATATGTTCCCGCTTTCACAACATCTAGTAAAGACGTTCGCACAATTCCTGTTGATAACAAGCGCTATACGATGCGTGATATCGGCAAACTAGAAAAACGTGTAGAAAGACTAGAGTATTATACTTTACTCAGTGTCTTGGAACAGCAAGCACTAAACATGCAAATTAAAGATGCTGGTGGATTTGAAAGATTTAAGAGTGGTTTTGTAGTAGATAACTTTGAAACTCACAAAGTCGGTAGAGTTAGCGCTATTGATTATAAGTGTGCTATTGATACCAAGCAATCTGTATTGAGATCGCAATCTAGAGAAGACAGTATTGACTTGCAAGAAGTCAACACTAAAGAAGATGAAAGAGTTGTAGCAGGTTATGTTAGAAATGGTGATATTCTAACTCTACCATATGAAGAACTAACTCTTCTTGAGAACCCATTCGCAACTAAAAAAATTAACCCAAATCCGTTTGTTGTTCTGCAATATGTCGGTGATGCATCTCTAGATGCACCTGTTGATTCTTGGTATGAGAATACTGACGCTCCTCTAATTACAGATAACAATACACAACTCTATACTATTTTCCTAGCGAAGGATAATGTAAGAGAAGCGTATTCTAGCATCTACAATTCTTATGCTGTAAACTGGGTAGGATCTGATCAAAACTTCTTTAATATCAATTCTCTATCTGAGATCAACTCAGACGCAGTTACATCTTCTGTACAGATTGCTAATACTGGAAGTTCTTCTAATATTAGTCCTCAGAATAATGAGACTGGTAAAGGTCTACAAACAAAAGTTGTTGGCGAATCTTCTATCGCTAGTTCACTACAACAGTTTGCTAGATCTAAAGCGATCAGATTCACTGTTCGCAGAATGAAACCCAATACTAAGATCTACCCATTCCTAGAAGGAAGAGATATTTCTAGATGGACAAATCCTGATCTTAGATACAGTGGAGTTGCAGGTAATTCCCTATCTACGTTTGGTTCTAGTATTACAACAGATGATGCTGGTAATGCTAGTGGACTGATTCTAATTCCAAACGGATATCCTCCTATTCAGGGTAGCACTTGGAATAATTATATCTATAATACACAGTACGACACTAATGCAGAGCAACTGCAATTCACTGTCGGTGAGAAGACCATTAGATTTACATCTAGTGCAACTGATACATCAAAGGAAAATGTCGAAACATTTACCGAAGTCAAATACTATCCAACGGGAGTCCTTCCTAGAAATACATCTACAATTACTTCTACTCTCCCTGCAAATCTCAAAACCAATGAAGGAAGACAGATTGTCGATACAGACACTGGAGCAACTAAGAAACCTTCTCCACTAACACAAACATTCAAAGTAGAGAACTTGGATGGTGGATGTTTTGTAACTGGTATAAAACTCTTCTTTAACAAAAAAGATCTAAAAGTTCCAGTTAGAACATATCTAACAAATACTGCTAGTGCAAAACCAGGCAAATCAATTGTTCCTGGTACTGAATCTACTATCGCTCCAGAAACAAAACTAAAAGTATTCATCTCTCAGGATGCATCTGTAGAGATTGGAGAATCTGTTGCTGGATCTACATCTGGTGCATCTGGTCCTGTATTTAAGATCTTTGATAGAACTGGTACTGAGGTACTACCAGGAACTGCAGATAAGATTCCTCTTTCTGCTGATCAAGTTTATACTCTAATTCTTTCTAATAACAATGGTGAGGTATTTACGGCTGGAGAGGTACTAACTGTACCATCACTAACTCTAGCAAATAATACAAACAATACTAACATTACTCTGACCATTGCTAAAGATTCTGGTAAGTTGGTTGACCTCAAAGTATTGACTACAGGAACTAATTACGACACCGCTTCAATGGTCATCGAGAGTCCTCAATTGCCTGGAGGAACAACTTCTACTGGTAGTCTAGGTGTTTCTGGTGGTAAGATCTATAATTCAGAAGTATCGATCTCTGGTTCTGGATATACAAGTCCACCATCTATCGTAATTAATGGTACTGGTGCAGGAAATGCAGGTGCTTCTATCCAGAGTGTTATTGATATGGATAGTCCAGGAGTGTCTATGGGTGTTGCTACAAACCTTGAAACTGATATACAAGGAAGTGTAGGAACATTATTTAAGTTTGAATATCCAGTATATCTACAAAATGAATCTGAGTATGCATTTGTTGTAGAAACTGATTCTACCGAGTATGAAGTTTGGGCATCTGAAGTTGGTGCTTCCTCTGGTTCTGGTACTGTTACTCCCATCTCTGGTCTTGGATCTGTATTCAGATCTCAAAACGTAGAAAGTTGGACCGAAGATCTCAGAGAAGATATCAAGTTTACTCTAATGAGAGCAGAGTTTGATACAAGTAGAGATGCTAGTGTACTTCTAACTAACAAACAACTTGGTTTCGAGACCATGGAACTTGATCCTATCTCTACAAGTAGTGAGGCATTTAGTAGTGCTACACTGAAAAAATTCAGAGGTAATAACAAGTATGTACGTGTTAATCACAGAGATCATGGATTTGAAGAAGGTGGTAAGTCTTACGTATTCTTCAAAGGTGTAGGATCTACAGGTGGTGTTGCATCATCTACAATCAATACTAACTTGTTCCAAGTAGAAAATGTTGGTATTGATAGTTTCAATATCATATCACCTACAGAAGCAAGTTCTAACGATGTTTCTGGTGGTAGTGCTGGTTTGATCTCTACTAATAGAAAGTTTGAAAAACTATATGCTGATATCGGGTATCTTTCATTCAAGGAAACCAAAATTGATTCTTCTGTTAAAACAACTAACATTATTCCAATCGATAATGGACCCGTAAACTATGTTTCATATTCACAGACTGGATATGAAAAGACTTTCATTAAGCAAGAGCATTACTTCATCAATCAGAAAGTAGTTGCATCCCGTGTAAATGAATTGTATAACGGTGTATCTAATTCACTGGTTTACAAACTAGATCTATCTTCAGAAGTAAGTAACCTTTCTCCTGTTATTGATTTAAGAACAAGTTCTATCAAGACTATTAGTAATAGAATTGAATCTGCTAAAGGATCTGAGAGAAGATATGGTAGACAAAACCAACTCTTGGAATTCTTTAAGATCTATCAGTTTGCTATTACTGGTAACAGTGGTACTGATATTACTGTAGGTCAGACAGTTGACTCTACCACAAATACCAACACTTCTGAAGTTGCTGGTCTAAAAGGTGGTAGTGGTAAGGTTCTAGCATGGGATACTTCGACCAATACTCTGACTGTACAGTTGAGAAATAACGGACAGTTCAAAGCATCTGAAGCATTGACTTTCTCCACTCAAACAACTCTAACTGGTGTTACTATTACAAATACTGGAGCAGCTGAAATTAAACCAGCATTCAGCATCAATACTACACTCAACGCATACAATACCTCACAGAATTCTTCTGTTGCTGACGATGAATTGTATCTTGATAAAATTAGTGGTAGTATCATTGATTGGGACTCCCAGTCACAAGTCCTACAAGTGTTTAATGATAAGGAAGCAATTAATGGAGATTTCGCATCTTCCGTAACTGCTGGTTCTGCATTCACTAGAAATACACAACCTACAAATCAAGCATCAGATGTCTTCCGTGTTGGGGATGCTGTTCAGTATGTAAATCAACCAGCAAATACAAATGATTGGTGGATTGTTAGAAAAGTTGGATATACCTCTGGTATTGAATTTGTACCTGAAAACAGATCCAAGAATACATCTGGTGTTTCCAAGTATGTAACTAAAGAAATTTCTTTAGATAACCCAGGAACAACTATTGATGTTAAACTAACAGCAAATATCAGAGAAATTTCAAACATCAAAGTTCTTTATAAGATTAAAGAATCTTCAAGTGAGCAAAATTTCGATGATATCGAATGGGCATTCTTCAATGAAACTGGTACTCCAGATATTAGTATTGAAGCATCCGCAGAGAATGAAATCTCTGGTCTCTTTGAAAAACAAGATTCTTATCAAGAACTACCATTCAGTGTAGATAATCTACCAGAATTTACATCATTTGCAGTAAAAATTATTATGGAATCTGATAATCCGTCATATGCACCTAAAGTGCAAGATATGAGAGCGGTAGCATCATTCTAATGTATAAAGTAGAAGGAGAGGACGGACTGTTTAGAGATCCGTCTACTGGTGCTATCATCAATAAGGATACCAAAACATTTGAGCAGGTTAAAACAGCAAGGTTGAGGCAATCATTACAAGATAATGAGCTTAAGAACTTAAAGGACGAAATAACCGAACTAAAGTCGATACTACATGCTATAATAAATAGGTCAGACAATTCATGAATAATTATGTCCTGCAATCACACTGAAAAACTTCGTGGCGAATTTGAAGCTCAACTAAAAGACGCTGATCAAAAAGTCGCAAAAGTACGAGAAGAACTAGTACGACTCCAAGAGTACCGCACCAAACTGCAAGGTGGTCTAGAAACTCTGGGACTACTAGATGAGCAAAATGGTAATCACGAACACCCAGCAGAAGAATCTACTGCTGAAGTAGAAGTATCTGCAGAGTAGATTACCTGCAAGAAAAACTTAAACAATATCCCCCTCGCTAAATAGTGAGGGGTTTTCTTTTAGTCTGATGGCGGCAATACCAATTAATTTGATTTGTGAGAAGGGTACAGATTTCTCTGCGACGTTCAATATTCAGAACGAAGTAAACACTACCCCGCTAAATCTGACTGGATATACTGCTGTTGCTAAGTTGAGAAGAAGTTATTCAGCATCTACTGCAACCGACTTTGTTGTTGGTTACCCAGATAGATATAATGGTGCTTTATCAATCTCATTAACAAACACAGTAACAGCAGGACTAGAAGCCCGAAGATATGTCTATGATATTCTTTTGACTGCTCCGTCAGGAACTAAATCAAGAGTTATTGAAGGTATAATTGAAGTAACACCAGGAGTATCCTGATGCCTACGTACAACGTTAGCGTACAGAATTCCAATTACAATGTAATTACTCCAGCGCAGAAAAAGTATGCGGTTGGAGTTACTTATGATATACCTGCAAAATATCTCCAGAATAACAACATTGTTCTGGATGACTTTACTAGTCAGTTCAACAATTCTCAAACTGTATTTAATTTAACAAATAACAACGAGATATACGTTCCAACTGACTCTAGTCAAATTATTGTTTCTGTGAATGGTTTAGTACAACACCCAGGTGTTGATTACTCAGTCAGCAATAGTCAAATTGCTTTTACTACCCCTCCTTCTGTAGGAGATAAAGTTTTCGTTGTTGCTTTGGCAACAACTGCAGATCTAACTAGGACAATTAATTTCGTTCATAGTAGTGGATCTCAAGATATGACTGCTGGAATCAAAGGTGAACTAACCTTAGATGTTACAGGACAAATTGATACATGGACCATCGTTGGTGATGTAAATGGATTTCTCAGATTAGATATTGAGAAGTGCAGTTATAATGATTATCCAAGTGGATTTGCTTCAATTGTTAGTACGGACTATCCTACTATCGCGAGCGGAACTATAAAGGGAAACAACGATAATTTAACCGTATGGGATAAGACTCTGGTTGCAGGGGATATTCTCAGATTTGAAGTACAAGGCGTAACAAGCATTAGACGATTCATGCTTGGCTTGAAAGTCTTGTTATGATAAATAATTTACGGTTGAAAGATTTATAAATAAACGTAAGCAAGCACACAACAATTTTGGAGTTAAGTTAAATGGCACTGCTAGTACCTAATATTGGCGAACTTGAGTCGCTTCGTTATCTAATCAATAACAACAATCATGTTCTAGATCGCGAGGACAATGCTCCTAGAGATCTAATTCTTAAGCTGTACAGCAGCGACACTACCCCCGCTGAAGGCGATGTACCTTCCGCCACAGCATATTACGAACCATATGCCAATGGTAACACTAACACATATGGTACTGCATCTACCACAGGATATGATGTCGCAACAAACAATCGTACCGAAGCTCGCTACGATTATACAGATGCGTATGGTATTCTTCTAAACGGTGCTCGCTGGAAAATCAACCAAGACTCCTCTGCAAACGTTGTAACCACTGCTACTTATCCTGAGCAGACATTTACCTTCTCTGGTGCTGCTGGTAATATCTACGGTTATTACATTGTAAGAGCAAACAACATGCCTATCCTAATTCATGGCGTTGTTGATGCTGCTTCTGGTGCTGCTGCCGCTACTATCAACAAAGGTAGTTCTGGTTCTCCATGTATTGGCGTTATTGGACAAGATTACATCACCCTGCCTAACACTGCATCCATCATGGATAATGTTACGCTTGGTATGGAAGTCAGTGCAGCAACAACTGCAGCACTTGCAGCATCTGGTGTGTTTGTTGGTGGTATCGACCGCGCAACTCGCAGAATCTACCTCTGTGATGCATCTAACGTAGCAGTTCTTCTAACTGATAACATTCAGTCAGCAACCGATCCTACGATCAACCTGAATTACACCACAGTTACTACAACCTCTGCACACGGTCTACAGAAAGGCGACGTTATCTACATCGCTCGTGGTACTTCTAACACCACATCTACAGAGAACACCTACACAATCTTCGATGTTCCTTCAGGATCAACATTTGAGACCACACCCGCGCTTAACGGCACTGGTAACCTGACTCTTTATAGCAGCATCATGTTCGCTGAAAGATTCACCAATGGTCCATACCCGATTCAGAACAACGGTGACCAAATCAAAGTTACCTTGAACATCAGCCTCGACTGATATCTGACTCTACTTTATATCATAAATCGCTTGGGGGACTTCTTTATGGTCCCCCTATTTTTTTGATACTGTATGGCGAACTACGTATACGCTGATACGAATAACGATTTAGACCTATATTTTGAAACAGAAAATTTAGGTCAAATTTCTGCGTCTCCAGTTACCGTAGATTACGGAGACCTTACAGAATCACCAACAAATACTTTAGCAGCAACTCCTCTATTAGCAGAAAGCGACATAGATGGCGATAGAGGAGAAATTGCAAACGAAACAATTACACCTATGGGCGCTGTAGCGTCTATGTCCTCTACAACGAACGAAGCGTTCGCTAGGACAACTTATATCGGATCAGGTAATATAAGCGCGTATGGTGCCTCTGCGCCGTCTCTCAAGCGTATCTGGGTTGGTTCAGGAACTCTATTTGAGATGGGCGGTGGTATGGAGCGCAGTTCTGCGTTCTGGGTCGGTTCTGGTGGACTTACCGTTGCTGGTACTAAGGAGGAGAGAGTTGCTGGTCATTACAGCGATACTCTGTTCGTCCCATTCAATACAGAGGACTTTGGAGCAGGATTTGCTACAACGTCCTCTTTTGATGTATATGGACTTATCATTGATCCTCTCGATCAAGGAATAGATGATTTCGGATTCACTTACAACACAACTAATGTAAGAGGTGCGTCTGGTATACTACCACTCACAAATGGTCCAAATGCACAGGGTAATACCTATGCTCAATCTAGAATATATACTGCTAGTGGATCACTATTCAGTGCTAGTGGAGTTGCTGAAGCAACGGTCGCACAACCAGTAGAAGATATAGCACTATTCTCTACATCTGGATCGAGTGTATTCAGAGCAAGTTTTGACTGGATTGGATCTGGTAGCACTACACTATCAGGTTCTGGTGTTGATAAGCATATTGTAGATTACAGTATTGATTCTGATCTACTACTATCTGATGATAACTACGGAACGTTAGAACCTCTACATGAGGGTTATCTACAGAATCAAAGATTTATTCTTGGTCAAGATCCATACTTCCCAACCCCAGATAACGGAGAAATTTCAGAACCTCTCAGCGAGGGAGAGGACGACTACGGTTCTATAGTATTTGGACAGAGACGCAGAACTGTTCATGATACACAAACAGTAGAAGCAGCTAGAGGTAAGTTTACTTTAGGCGAACGTAAAGAAACTGGTCTACGTTATCAGACTAGAACTCTCGCTACTGGAGTTGCTGATCTACCCATCAACAGATATGAGTGGGTTGGAACTGGAACCATAGTTGGATTCCGTGGTGAAGTATCTGAGAGATACAAACCAACATTTGGACAAGCAGGTTCTGGTTCTCTGTTTGCATTCAGTGGAGCAGCAGAGAGCAAGACTGTCGATCTACCAGAATTTACAACTCTATACAGTTACGGAGGCAATGCCTTCCCTGTTCTTAAGTTAGATCATTGGACAGGATCTGGATCTCTATTTGGATTTGGCGGTCTTGTCGAAGCGGCGACATTCCACTACAATATTTCTTCTACTCTACCATACTCTACAGAAGATTATGGTGCAGGGTTCACTACAACTTCAACCGAAGATATCGGTCTTATTACCGAGATCCAGTCAGGTGGAGAAGAGAACTGGTACTACATTAATCATCTTGGACCAGCAACTCCATTCGGAACTGCAACGCTTACTAACGGTCCTGGCGCTGAGTTTAACACATATGCTCGTGTTAGACCTTTCATTGCATCTGGATCACTATTCTCTGCTAGTGGTGTCGCAGAAGCAGTTGGATCTAACCCGCCAGAAGATACTGCTCTAGCATCCTTCTCTGGTGCTGGTGTTGAGAAGTCTATCTTCCGCGAAGTGTTCTCTGGTTCTCTATTCACTGTTGGTGGTGGAGTTGAGAGAGCAACCTTTGATTACAATCTATCTTCTATCAATCTCTTCACGACTGAAGATAGAGATCTCGTTACAAATTCTGCTTCTACAAATGAGGACTCTGGTTCTACAACCGAAGGTATTCCTCAGGGTGCTGTTGACTTTGACCATATTGTATTCACTCAAGATGTATATGGTACTACTGGTGGACTCACTTGGAGTCTTACCAGATCCCTTTGGACACAGGAACAAATTGATGAAAAACTATTCATCAACTCAGGATATGTTACTCCTGAGACAGGTCTCGTTCCTGTTGTTGGTGCTGAGCAGACACAAGAAGAATCTGGAAATGTTTCATATATTCCAATCTTTGGACAGACTGGATCTGGTGGATTGTTTGCAGTCGGTGGAGCAGCAGAAGTATCTGTTGTTGCGGAATCTACTGTTGGTCTATTCAGTGTATCTGGATCTACAACATTCAGTGCAGTAACAGATTACGTTGCTTCTGGATCTCTGTTCACTCTAAATGGTTGTTCAGAATCTGCAACGTTTGACTATAACGACACTACAGTTGTTACGTTTACTACTGACGATCAGGGTCTGATTACTGCTAGTGGATCTATCGTTGATCATGGTAGCGTTACCAATCCACTTACATCAGGTATCCAAAATAACGGCACAGTTATTCATACCTCGACAGTTAATGCTGCTACAGGATCTTACACCTTTGGTGATACAGCGACAGAGAAAAATATTGTTAGAGAAGTCTTTGGTGGTTCTCTATTCGCAGTTGGTGGAGCTGTTGAAATTGCAGGAGTTGCAGAAGAATCCACTGGTCTATTCTCTACATCTGGATCGAGTGTATTCCGAGTTACTAATGATTGGGTTGGTTCTGGATCTCTATTCACACTTAATGGTTGTGCAGAGTCTGCAACTTGGGATTATAACGAGACAACTGTCGTCACATTCACTACAGACGATCAAGGTCTCATTACTGCTAGCGGATCTATCGTTGACCACGGTAGCATCACTAACCCACTTACATCGGGTATTGCTAATCACGGTACAGTTATTCATACTTCTACCGTCAACGCTGTTACTGGAACTTACACATTCGGCAGTACATCTACCGAGAAAAATATTGTTAGAGAAGTCTTTGGTGGTTCTCTATTCGCGTTTAGTGGTGCAGTCGAAGCAGCAACATTCGATGATCCTGATAGTACACTTCTTACTACCATATCTGGTACTGGTGTTGAGAAATCTATATTCAGTGAAGTCTTTAATGGATCTCTCTTCTCCATGGGCGGAGGAGTTGAGAGAGTCGCCTTTGACTACAACCTATCATCCATTGTTACTTATGCTACACCTGTTGATAATGGTCTTGTTAACAGTGCAGTTACAGCAACAGAAGACAATGGATCTATTACAGATCCACTAACAGCAGGAATAGAAAATCTAGGAAATATCATCTACAGTCAAACTGTAGAAGGTACTACAGGTGGAGTCACCTTCTCTCTCAGAAGACCATCTTGGACTCAAGCAGAGATCGACGAAAAACTATTCATCAACCCAGATTATGTTACTCCTGAGACGGGACTTGTTCCTGTTGTTGGTGTTGAACAAACTCAGGAAGAATCTGCAGATGTTCAATACATTCCAATCTTTGGTCAGATTGGTTCTGGTTCTCTATTCGCAGTTGGTGGTGCAGCGGAAGTTGTTGGGGTCGCAGAAGAATCCACTGGTCTATTCCAGCTATCCACATCAGCAGCAGGTATTGGTAATACTTATAGATTCTGTTGGAATGCACCTCCAGTTACAGGAGGACTATTTGCCGTCAACGGTGCTGCTGAATCTGCAACTTGGGATTATAACGATAGTACAGTTGTTGTCTTTACTTCTGCAAACAACGGTCTTATTACCAACGCAGTTCAAACAACTGCTAACAACGGATTTATTACAAATCCAATCACTGCAGGTATCCAAAATAACGGCACAGTTATTCATACCTCTACAGTTAACTCTGCTACAGGAACTCTTGCAACTGGTGGTTCAGCAACAGATTCTCAAACAGACAGATACATTGGTTCTGGATCTATCTCCACATTCTCTGGACAGGCTCTCATCGAGAAAGCAGGAGTCGCAGAAGAATCTACTGGTCTATTCAGTGTATCTGGATCTAGCGTACTTAGAGCAACTGCTGATTGGGTTGGATCTGGATCTCTATTCACCTTCAACGGTGGAGTCGAATCTGCAACGTTTGATTACAACGATACCACAGTCGTTACGTTTACTACAGACGATCAAGGTCTCATCACTGCTACTGGGTCTATTGTTGACTACGGAAGCATCACTAATCCAACTACAGCAGGTCAGCAGAATAACGGTACAGTTATTCATACCTCTACAGTTAATGCTCTTACAGGAACTCTTACAACTAGTGGTTTTGCAGTCGAAAGACAAGCAGACAGATGGGTTGGATCTGGATCTATCTCTACATTCTCTGGTCAAGCTCTCATCGAGAAGGCAGGAGTTGCCGAAGAATCAACGGGTCTATTCAGTGTATCTGGATCAAGTGTATTCCGAGTTATTAATGATTGGGTAGGATCTGGATCTCTATTCACCTTCAATGGTGGCGTCGAGAAAGTCGCCTTTGATTACAACGATACTACTATCGTCACGTTTAGCACTGATGATCAAGGTCTCATTACTGCTACTGGATCCATCGTTGATTACGGCAGTATTACTAATCAACTTACATCGGGTGTTCAAAACAACGGCACAGTTATCCATACTTCTACCGTTAATGCTGCTACTGGTCTCATTGACCTTACTGGTGATGGTGATACTGCAAGAGCAAGACCTTTCATCGGCAGTGGTTCACTATTCTCAGCATCTGGTGCTGCAGAAGCAGTTGGTGTTGATGAAGAATTTACAGGTCTCTTCAGACTCTTTACCTCTGCCGCAGGTATTGGTAATACTTACAGATTCTGCTGGAATGCACCTCCAGTTACAGGTTCTCTCTTCTCTGTTGGTGGTGGAGTCGAGAAAGTCACCTTCGATTATGGTGCAGATGTTGTCTTCACTACTGATGATTACGGTAGCATTACTGCTTCCACAAATCCTTCCAAAGATCACTTTACAAATGGTCTGGTTGCAGAACCTCTCAGCGCGGGAGAGGAAGATTACAATACAATTATATACAATCAAACAGTTCAACCTTACGATGGTGGAACTGGACCTGTATTCACATATGGATATCGGAGAGCACCACTTACTCAGGAAGACATTGATCTCCTACTGTTCGTCAACCCAGATTATGTTACTCCTGAGACAGGTATTATTCCTCAGGTTGGTGATGAAGCAACACAAGAACAATCAGGTGATGTTAAGTATGAACCTGCATTTGCTCAGACTGGTTCTGGTTCTCTATTCGCAGTCGGCGGAGCAGTCGAAGCAGTTGCAGTTGTTGAATCTACTATTGGTCTATTCAATGTATCTGGATCTACAGCATTCAGTAGAACAAGACCTTTCATCGGCAGTGGTTCAATATTCACTCTTAATGGTGCTGCTGAATCTGCAACATGGGATTACAATGAATCCTCCATTGTTGTATTCACATCTGCCGACTACGGCAATGTTACTGGTACACCATCTACAATTGCTGACTTCTTTGATGATGGTTCAGTCACTGAGACAACAACCGATGGCGAGTTCAGTTATGGAACAGTCGTCAATACATCTACAGTATATCCACTAACAGGATCTTATGTTGTAAGTGGCGATTCTGTAGAGAAGAATATTGCACGCGAGATTGGTGGAGGCACGCTCAACACATTCTCTGGTCAGGCTCTGGTCGAGAAAGTTACCTTTGCAGAAGAAGCAACTACACTATACGATTTTGTTGGTGCAGCAGTTCCTACAAGATCGAGAGACTTTGTTGGTTCTGGATCTCTCTTCACCGTTGTTGGTGGAGTCGAGAAAGTTACCTGGGATTACAACCTATCTTCTGTTGTTGTATTCAATACCGAAGACAACGGTACTATCTCCGCTACCACAACGGTTCTGGAAGACAACGGTCTCGTCACAGATCCTCTCACTGCAGGTGAACAGAATAACGGCACAGTTATTCTCACTGCTAAAACACATCCATACGGAACAATCGATCTTACTGGTGTCGCTCAGACTCCAAGAACGAAAGACTTTGTTGGATCTGGTTCACTATTCACAGCATCGGGTGCAGTCGAAGTTGCTGTTGTTGATTACGAATCGACTTATCTATTCACTCTTCTTGGTACAACTACATTCTCCAAATCCAACGATTATGTTGGTTCTGGATCTCTATTCAGTGTTGGTGGTTGTGTCGAGAAAGTCGCCTTTGATTATAACGACGACACAGTTCTTGTATACACATCTACAGATCATGGTCTTGTTACCGATACAGTTACAGCATATGCAGATGATGGTTCTATATCCAGTCCTGTAACTGCTGGCGAAGAAAACAATGGTCTGGTTGCGCTACCCAATAGAACTCTCAGAGCAACAACAGGAACGATTCAACTTGGTCTCGTAAGAGCACCACTTACTCAAGAGGATATCGACCTCTTGCTATTCGTCAACCCAGATTATGTTACTCCAGAAACAGGACTTATTCCTCAGGTTGGAGACGAAGCGACACAAGAACAATCAGGCGATGTTAAGTACGAGCCTACCTTCGCAATGGTTGGTTCTGGTGGATTGTTTGCAGTCGGTGGAGCAGCGGAAGCAGTTGCTGTTGTTGAAACTGGAACAGGACTCTTTACTCTATCCACTTCTCAAGCAGGCATTGGTAACACATATAGATTCTGTTGGAAGTGGGATTCCTTTGGTACCCTCCCCGTTATTGGTGGTGCTGCAGAATCTGCAACATGGGATTACAGCGATACCACAGTCGTCACATTCACTACAGACGATCAGGGTCTCATTACTGCTACTGGATCCATCGTTGATTATGGTAGCGTTACCAATCCACTCACTGCAGGTGTTCAAAACAACGGTACAGTTATCCATACTTCTACCGTCAATGCTGCTACAGGAACTTACACCTTTGGTGATGCAGCAACAGAGAAAAATGTTGTTAGAGAATTCTCCAGTGGTTCTCTATTCGCAGTTGGCGGTCTTGTCGAAGTTGTCGCTCAAACAGACGATACGTTTGGTCTCTTCAGTGTATCTGGATCTACTGTATTCAGAGCAGTTGTTGATTACGTTGGTTCTGGATCTCTATTCACACTTAATGGTTGTGCAGAATCTAGAACTTATGATTATAGCGATGAACTTCTACAACCATTTACTCAGGTTGATAACGGTATCATCTCTGCTGCAACAACAACTGCAGACGATAACGGTAGTATCATTCTACCAACTACTGCAGGCGAAGAAAACAACGGCAGTATTCTCAATACCACCATCACTCCTGCTGAAGGAACATACACAATCAGTGGTGCAACAGTTGTTGTTGCTAACTCCTCTTACGTTGGTGCTGGTTCACTCTTCACTGCTGGTGGACTTGTCGAAGTTGTCGCTCAAACAGACGATACCACTGGACTCTTTGCAATCAGTGGTGTTGCAGACACAATCAGATCTCGTGCATATGCTGGATCTGGAACACTCCATGCACTCAGTGGTGTTGCAGAATCCAGAACTTGGGTATACGACAGAGATCTTCCTACCATACTCACACCAGAAGATTATGGTTCTGTCGATGCTCCTGTTACATCCTACGAAGATCAAGGTCAGGTATCCAACCCACTAACAACTGGCGAAGTTGATTATGGCGAAGATGGAACTCTAGAACATCTAATTGATCCTGCACATGGTACTTACACCATTAGTGGTGTTGCTGAGACTCCGTTTGAAAGAAGATACATTGGATCTGGTTCTGCATCCTTCTCTGGTGTTGCTGTTGAACGCCTTGCTAGATTCGGAAATGTTGATGGATTTGGTACTTATACTCTATTCACATCAGCTGCATTCATTGGTAACACCTACAGGTTTGCATTCAAGTTTGTTGGTTCTGGAAATCTACCTCTCTTTGGTGGCGCGTCAGAATCCAAGACTACAAATCTACCAGAAAGCACAGTTATATTTACTGCAGCTGGTACTGTTACAGACTCCGTTACAGTCAGAGAAGTATTTGCTGGTGGAAGTCTGTCCACTTTCTCTGGACAGTCTCTCATCGAGAAAGTTACAGTCGCTGAAGAAGCAACTGGTCTATTCTCTACATCTGGATCAACTGTACTCAGAATCACTAACGATTACGTTGGATCTGGATCACTATTCTCTGCTAGTGGTGCTGCAGAAGCAGTTGCGGTCAGAGAAGAATTTACAGGTCTATTTACTACATCTGGTACTGCAGTCGAAAGACAAGCAGACAGATGGGTTGGATCTGGATCACTGTTTACAGCAAACGGTGCAGCAGAATCCAAGACCAGCAATCCACCAGAAAGTACAGTTCTGTTTACCGCATCTGGTGTTGGTATCGAGAAGCACACCGAATGTTATGTCGGTACTGCGACACCTATCACACTTTCTGGTACTTCAGTCGAGAGAGTTGCACAAGGTTACCTTGGAGATGCTGCTCAGTATACTCTATCTGGATCTGCTACAGAAAGAGAAAGCAACGCCGAAGTCGGATCTGGTTCCATATTCACAGCAAGTGGAGCTGCCGAATCCAAGACCAGCAACCCACCAGAAAGTACGGTCATCTTCGTTGTTGGTGGAAGCAAAGCAGAATCCTTTACTCCCGCGACAGAAATTGGATCTGGAACTCTATCCACCTTCTCGGGTCAAGCTCTTATCGAAAGAGTTGGAGTTGCAGAAGAAGCAACTGGACTATACACGATCAGTGGTCAAGTTGAATTCGTCTACATCGTCAGTTACGTTGGATCTGGATCACTATTCTCTGCTAGTGGAGCAGCAGAATCGAAGACCAGCAATCCACCAGAAAGCACAATTCTGCTTACTGCATCTGGAACTGGATCCGAGTCTGCTACGGTCAGAGAAGTATTTGCTGGCGGAACTCTATCTACATTCTCTGGTCAGGCTCTGGTCGAGAAAGTTACCTTTGCAGAAGAACCAACTACACTATACACCTTCAGTGGTGCAGTCGAGTTTATCTACAGAGTCAGATATCCTGGTTCTGGTACTATCAATCTACTCAGTGGTGTTGCAGAAAGCAAGACTGTCGATCTACCAGAATCCACAGGACTATACAGGTTCTCAGGAAGCAAAGACGAATCCTTTACTCCAGCAACAGAAATCGGATCTGGTTCTTATGGTGGATTCTCTGGAACAAGAGTTTCCGAGAAACATACCGAAGCATATCTTGCAGACGCTCCGATATACACTGTTACAGGTGAAGGTACTGTTAGCCAACAGTATCATTGGACTGGTACTGGTACACTATTCACCTCAAATGGTGCTGCTGAATCCAAGACCACAAATCTACCAGAAAGCACTGTTATCTTTACAGTTGCTGGAAGCATTGGTACAGCAGCAGTTACCAAACCATTTATTGGTTCTGGTTCTCATCCTGGATTGCTTGGTACATGCTCCGAGAGAGTTGCACAAGCAGACGAGGAAGGCGGAACTATCACCATCAGCGGTGATGTTGTATTCACTGTTCATTACCAACCTTCTGTTGGAGGCAACCTCTTCGCAGTTGGTGGTGGTGCAGAAAGAGTTACATTCAATCCCCCAGAAGACACTTATCTACTTGTCTTTGGTGGAAGCAAGGCAGAATCTTTCACTCCTAAAGGAGAAGTTGGATCTGGATCCACAACCCTATCTGGTACAAGAGTATCCGAGAAACACACCGAACGTTATATCGGTGACTTTGCTCAGTTTACTTACAGTGGTGAAGCAACTAACGTTAAGTTCATTCCTAACTGGGTCGGTAGTGGTTCCATTGACCTCACTGGTGATGGTGATACTACTAGAGCAAGAGACTTTGTTGGATCTGGATCTATATTCACAGCATCTGGTTCTTCAGAGTCTATCACAACCAACCCACCAGAAAGCACAGTTCTCTTCACCGCTGCTGGTACATCGGTAGAAAGACATACAGAATCTTATGTTGGTTCTGGTACTGCAACACTATCTGGTAAAGCAACAAATATCAGAGTCATCCGCTTCAAAATTGGATCTGGATCTATATCCACATTCAGTGGTGCAGCGGAGAGTGCTACGATCGTCGAGACAGCAATCGGTCTCTATGGAATTGGTGGATTCAGTACAGAGTCCTTCATCGCCAATCCTCCAGAAGATACTGCACAATACACCTTCAGTGGAGATTCAGTCGAAGAACAACTGGATCATTACACTGGATCGGGAGTCATGGACTTCCTCGAAGGTGGTGCTGCAACCGTATTTACAGAAGAGAAGATTACTTTCAGTCCAGATGGATTTGGTCTCTTCACATTCTCTGGAGCAAGTACAAGTGCAGTCAAGCGCGAATACTCTGGATCTGGTTCTATCCTCACCGCTTCTGGTCAGGCGATCGACGAGAAAGTTACATTCGCAGACGACGAGACTTTACAGATTCAACTCTCTGGCGAATCTGTTTCCAGGTTTACTGGAATCTTCGTTGGTTCTGGTTCTATGTTTACTGCTGGTGGAGCAGCAGAATCGAAGACCACAAATCAACCAGAAAGTACAGTTCTCTTTACATTCTCTGGTACAGCTCAAACTACAAGAACAAGAGACTTTGTTGGATCTGGATCTATTTCGATTACTGGATCCACAGAAGAAAGAACACTACAAACACATGTTGGTTCTGGTTCTCTATTCGCAGTCGGCGGAGCAGCAGAAGCAGTTGCGTTTGCAGATGCAGATACACTCATCGCAAGATTCTCTGGAGGAGCAAACGAATCGTTTATCCGCAAGGGTTATCAAGGAACAGGTTCAGCAACTCTATCTGGAACATCAGAAGAGAAGCACACCGAAAGATATGTTGGAGATACAGCACAATATACAATTTCTGGTGGTGCAACAGAAGTCAGATTTATTCCACACTTCAATGGATCTGGTTCACTATTTACTGCAGGCGGAACAGCAGAATCCAAGACAACCAACAAACCAGAAAGCACAGTTCTATTCACATTCAGTGGAAACGGCAAAGACAGATTCGGTAATTCTACTTACGTTGGAAATGGTAATATCACACTTGACGGTGATGCTACTACCGAGTATCGCAAGTTTGAAGTTGGATTCACATTCGTCACTATAATTTAAAGATCTCCAGTTTTTATAAATAAAACTAGCATAATTTCTAGGGGATACCCATGACCAAACAGGTACAGCTGAGAAGAGGTACTACAGTACAACAATCTACATTTACTGGTGCCCTTGCGGAACTTACTGTAGATACCGACACAATGAGTTTGGTGTTGCATGATGGAGCCACAGCTGGTGGTATTCCTCATGCAAGACAAGACTATGTGGTTGAGCAAATCACCATCTCAATGGGAATGATGGCTGCTATGGGTTGGTGAACCCAAGACTTTTTACAAGAGATTTATTATCAATGTGAGCACTGACTTGAAAACTACAATTCGTAACTATAAACAAAAACTAGGGGAATAACAGAAAATGGCAAAACATTTGCTCTTTGACTTTACGTTTGATGCTTCGGCAAAAACGGTCAAACTAAAAGGTAATCACCACCAGCGCCGTCTGTTGATGATTACAAACACAACAGATAACGTTATCATCTACAACTTTGCTGATAGTACCAAGACTGGTACATTCAGTTATGATGGTGTTGCAGATGAAACTACAATCACTCTACTTCATGACACTTCGTCAATGAGTGATACGGATGCGCTTCAAATTTTTGAAGAGGAAGATTCGGTAAAATTTGAACCATCGGAAACTTTTGTTGACGCTGTATCTAAGTTCAGAGTCTCTAACCCAGAAAACCTGATTGATACCGACTTTGAGTACGGACCTCAGGCATCTAAATGGGAGACCATTCAGACGATCAACAACATTCCGTCGTTCTATGCGTCTACCTCTGATACTACCATCCCCTTCATTTCTAAGGTAGAAGCAGTTGCTGGTTCAGAACTTATTACTGTTACTACAAGTTTTGACCATAACCTAACAAGTGGTGTTCCCATTACTGTTACAGGTCTTGCAGAAATTACTGCAGAAGGTACTTATATTATTCAGGCAGTTCCAACTGTAACTACCTTTACGTATAAGGCAAGGGCAAACCAACCAACTACCAGAGAACTGCAAGGTACTTATACCTCGATTATTCCAGGTAAGTTCTTCCAAGGTTCTCAAATCTCCCTAGACCAGTCGATTGGTATTGTATCCGATCTCTATAATCTACCTGTTACTGTAAAAGCAATTACAGTCCTAACAGCAACAACAACAATTGATCAAAATGAATGGTTTCTTGGTGCAACTGTTAATGGTGCTGCTGGTGGATCTGGTGTTATTGGTAAGATTTCTGGCGCAACCATTGATGTCTATGATATTCAAGGCACCTTCCAAAATGGCGAAGCAATTGATCTAATTGGTTCAGGCGTTACATACACACTTGACGGAACTAGTGGTGTTGCTGCTGGTGGTAACAGATACTTCATTGAATCTGATGGAAATCTTCAACAGCAACCTACTCTAGAACTTTCTAGAAAGTCTATCTACACGTTTGATCTTTCTGATCCTAGTGTTAATACTCACCCATTCAGACTATCAGCTACGCAAGATGGTACTCATGGTGGTGGTTCGGAATTTACCTCATTTGTATATGCACACGGTAACCCAGGCACAGCAGGAGCATACGTAAGAATTTACATTGATTCAGCTACTCCATCTCCTTTGAGTTACTATTGTGATGCTCATGGTGGAATGGGAGAAACCTTCACTATTGTTACTAAAGCAACTTCTAAGGTTTATCTAACTACTGTCTCTGAGCATGGTTTCGCAGACAACACCAACTTCTACTTTGTTAACACTGTTTCGCCTAAGATTCTTGAAATTCAAAATCCTACAGCGACTGCACCTGATGGAAGACCATATGTTGATGAGGATCCAACAGCAACTGTTGGCGTAGTAGTAGATAGAACAAAAACATTCAACTACAATTACGAATGTACTTACACCAAGAGATTTGGTGAGGATGATGTCGATTACAGTTCCGACACTATCAGGATTACTGGTCACCAACTACAAAACCACTACGCACTACTCTACTATCCAAACCCAGGCAACAGACCTATTGGTGGTTTGAGAAGAATGCAGGTTTATTATGTTGAGAGAGTTGATGATGATACCATCAAACTACACCAGTCTCAGCGTCTAAACCAAGGTGCTATTAATCTAGAGGATGCATATCCTGCAGCATCGTACCCACATGATGGTACTTGGACTTTCGGTGATCATAACTTTGGTCTTGTATATAACATCCGTAGAGAGAAGAAAGACTGGTATAACTGGTACGCATACTTCTATACCTTCTATTGGGATCAGTCTGGAACTAAATCTGGTCATGACTTCCAGGCAGTTAACAGCACCTATGGTCTAGGCGGTACTGGATGGGATCGAACGGTATTCTTCTCCACAACACGTCCTGAAATGGGCGATAACAGCGCAGATTACTATTTTATCAACAGATACTATCATAACAGAGGTACAAGACCTAGAACTTATGGATATAACCATGAGACTCTTCCTTTCGGAACTGATTCTAGATTCAATGGTAACTATGACTTCCTAACTGATAATAACAACCGTTATATCAATGACCAAGGCGAATCTAACCAGTGGGACAGAGCATACACCGTACAGGGTTATGGCAGTAACCTAGGTAGTACCTATTACTATAGAGACAACTTCTACACTGATTACGTTAGCCCTAGCTACGTCAGAGTTAGAGGTAACGACTGGTTCTTCTGGTACTATCAGGAAGGATGGGGTGCATATCTTGACCGCTATTTCGCTTCATATAACAGTGATGGTTATACTAACCAGTATATCGCACTTGTTAAGAGAAATACCTCTACTAATGACTCCTTCTATAAAGAGAGTCATGGATTCCCCAACAACCAGAATGTAACTCTGTCTATTGCTGACGGTGGTACTATCAGGTACTTCTATGATCAAAACATGAACCAGAACAACTATAGTTCTGGTACATTCTATATCGATAGAATTGACGACAACCGTTTCAGAATTAAGACAAGCACTGGTGCTTCTCCTATCAGACTGAGATATGCAACTGGTAATATCACCTTCACTGGTGTTATTAATAACCCTGCTAGATATTCCTTCTATATTAAGGACAACCTATTCTCTACTGGTGAACTACTGAAAGTAACAACTCCAGGTTCTGTACCTAGTGGTTTTGTTAACGGCAACTCTTACTATGTTATCGTTATTGACGGTGACAGATTCCAACTAGCAACAACATCTGCTAATGCTGGTAGTGGTACTGAGATTGAGTTTACTGGTCAAGGTAGCGGAATTACAGCATTCGAGAATACTACTGCAGACTTTGGTACTGTTGATGGTTCTTACACCACGACTAGAGCAATCTCCGAGAATGAACTTGAAGTTACAATTCCATTCAAAATTGCACCTACCGTTAAGCAGTTTGATGCAAGTGCAACAAACGTTGATTTGGGTAACAACTGCATTAACATCAACAACCACTTCTACTCCACTGGAACTAGAATTATCTACAGCAATAACGGCGGATCCGATATTGGTGGTTTGACTAATAACACTGACTACTATGCAGTTCTAATTGATAACAACAACTTCCAAATTGCACCTTCACTGCAAGATGCTTTAGATAATACAAACATCATTACTATTTCTGGTGTATCTTCGGGTATTCAAGAATTTATTTCTGCAAACCTATCTGGTGAAGTTACTGGTACTGGTACGATTGAAGTTTCTACTGGTTCTAGAAGAGTTGAAGGTACAAACGCAGCGTTCCAGAGATTCTTTAAGATCGGTGATATCATCAAGGTTGTTAATACAACTGGTGGTACTCCAGGTGTTCTTGAGTCCAGAAGAGTTACTGCTATTACTGACGACGATCTACTTCTTGTCGATCAAGCGTTCTCCTTCGCTCAGTCTGGTACAAACTATCTAATTCCTTCTTACATCTATGTAAGACCTGATGGATTCTTCCTACACAGACCATTTGACGGTGGTATGGAAATCGGTACTTCTAAGTCACCTAACTCTAGAATTTCTAGACAGACTCGTAAGTATTTCCGTTATCAGTCAGGTAAAGGTATCCAGACCTCACTCGCAATTAACTTCATTCCTCAGATTCCAATTCTGAAGATTAACTATGTTGCAACTGGTGCTCAAAGAGTTGAAACTACTGCTAGTGGTACTGCTGGTAATAGCAATATTACTATTACTAGCTCCGCAAGTCTGGTTGTTGGTCAACTTGTTCTAGGTTCTGGTACAGCAACAAATTGCCTTGTTAAGGAAACAAGAATCAAGTCTATTGTCGATGCTACTACTGTAGAACTAACTAACCCAGTTGAGACTACATTTGCTGGTGGTACGGTTGAGTTTAAGCAGAAGATTACCGCTACTGCACAAACTAGCAAGCCACACCAGCTAACAACTGCACTGAAGATCAAAGTTATCAATACTGATGTTACTCAGTTTAATGTCGAAGGTCCAGTTGAGACTGTTATTGACGACTTTAAGTTTACATATCTCTTGCTTGAGGAACCAACTGCTACTAGTGGTGGTGGATTCCCAACACTCGCAGTTCTTTCTTGGACTGATTGCGATATCCGTTGTGGTATGTTCGATGATCAGAACGGATTCTTCTTCGAGTTTGATGGTGATACACTAAACTGTGTAAGAAGATCTTCTGTTCAGCAGGTTCCTGGTAGAGTCGCTGTTGCTAAAGACTCTCACGTCGTAGTTGGTTCAGATACCAACTTTACATCTCAGTTGAATCCAGGTGATAACGTTGTTATCCGTGGTATGACCTACAAGGTTGTTAAGGTAACCAACAACACTCAGTTGACGATTCAACCTTCTTATAGAGGTGTAACTAACTCCGACGTTATCATCACTAAGACTGTAGATACTAAAGTACCTCAGACTCAGTGGAACATTGATAAGGGAGATGGTAATGGTAAGTCTGGATATGTTCTAGACCTATCCAAGATCCAGATGTGCTACATGGATTACTCCTGGTATGGTGCTGGTAAGATCCGCTTCGGATTCAAGGATTCTCACGGACACGTTAAGTATTTCCACCAGTTTAAGCATAACAACAAACTGACTGAATCTTACTTCCGTTCTGGTAACCTACCTGCACGTTATGAGATTGAGAATGGTGATCTACCTACTTACACAGGAACTCTGTTCCACTGGGGTACTTCAGTCATCATGGATGGTATGTTCCAGGATGACGAAGCATATCTATTCACGGCGTCTGGTAACTCACTGAAGTATACCAATAGTTCTGGTACTTCTGCAGTAACAGCAAGTAACAGCACAATCACCGAAGCGTATAGATCTTACTGGTCTAGAGAATACTTCATCCGTATTCCGTTCCCAACTGGTGATTCTAGTACACTAACGGTTAACACGCTGATCTTTGAAGCAAGTGCTGCTAATGGTTACTTCCAGTCTGGTAAATCAATTAATACCAGAACTTATACTGATAGTAGCTATCACTATGTTTATGTTCAGTATCTACAGGGAACTACTCGTTACTTCCCACGTAACTACTACTCTGCGATCAACAGTGCTCTAGGTAGCCCTGCAGTTTCCAGTGGAACAACCATGAACATCGGTTCTGCAGCAACTAACCAAGTTGTATTGATTCCTTTGAATATTCCTCTGGTTTCGATTAGACTTGCACCTTCGGTTGACTCTTCTATCACTGGTGCTCTAGGTGAACGTGAAATCATCAACAGAATGCAACTAGCACTTGACTCAGTTGGTATTCTAACTACGCACGAAACAGAGATCTCTCTGATTCTGAACCCATCACTATCTACGGACACATTTGAGAATGTAGATGATCCTTCACTATGTCAGTTGGTTAAGCACTCATCATCTGATACAGTATCTGGTGGATCAGTCATTCTATCCTTCCGTGCAGCGGGTGCAGGTAACGGTCAAACGTCTTCTACTACCTTCGACCTATCTAGAATTAGTGCTCTAGGTAACTCGATCCTTGGTGGTGACGGCATCTATCCTAACGGACCTGACCTACTAACTGTAACTGCTAACATCGTTGACTCGGGTGGTGTTTCTAGCGCTAACCCATATCAGATCTCGGCACGTATTACGTGGTCTGAGTCTCAGGCGTAAATTATACACACTAAGGGGGAGGGGCAACCCTCCTCCAAAATCTATTAACAAACGGAGAGTACAAACAAATGGCTGAACCACAAAAAGGTTTTGATGGGAGTTTTCAACTCCTAGAGATGAATCACACAAGACAAGATCTAAAAGATAGACTAAATGCAGTTACTGCTGCATGTGGTGCTGAATGGGATTTTGATGGTGAAGGAGTCTCAAAGGAAGACGCACAAGTAAACTTGGGATTGATGGCTTCTGCTGAAGCATGTTACCACGCTTTGTTGAGAGACGAAGCTAAAGTAGATGGTACTACTGCAGGTATTGGTCCTGGTTCTGGTAGAAAGCAAGTTATTGATGATGATATTGTTGGACAACTTGCAGACATCTGGAATGCAAATTGCCCACAAAAACATAAAAAAGAAAATGCACTTGTCGGGATTTATCTTGACGATGAACCAACGCCAACAGGCGGCATTATCTGAATAAAAAAAGGGGTCTTACGACCCCTTTTATTTTGTCTTTAATTTCCATGCTACAGATAATCTCAATCCTTCAAAATGTCGGGTTGCAGATTCTGCATGATGAAATATATTACCAGGAAAAAATGTAGCGCTGTTTGGTTTTGGTAAGACCCACATACATTCATCTAGAGTTAGATAAAAGATAGTCTTACCTCCCCATTCAGGTTTCCATTTTTTAACTTCACTGTTAACGAAGTTAGAATAAACTAAGAATGTATATCCATCACCAGAAGAATCATCCTGGTGAGGAGCACCTTGTGTTCCAAATACATGACCATTAGCATAACACCTATCTAAATTCCAGTCTTTACCAGTTAATTTACATACTTTCTCAAACAGGTTATCTGTAAAGAAAGGAACTTCCATCAAATCATTATGAAAGAATGGTGTAGATGGTGAGTTAGGATTCGAGATATTACCGTAAGACCAGTTCGGAAGTTTCATATAATCTGTTAGTTCTATGAAGTCTTCCCTAGAAAAGACATCTTCAAAGGTCTTGATCTCTGACCTATCCCACACCATCTTTTTCATAGGATACAACCAACCAAAGAGTATCTACCAGTCTTACTAGTCTGTGCATTAAAAGTTGCGCTATGCCACCTGTTACCTCTGTACATAGAAAGTGAATTAAAATCAGATGGTAGAAAATGATATCGTGTGTAAAAATCATCTCCTGTGTAATGAACCCATGGAGAATCACCATTAGCGCATTGCATTACCCCAGTTCCTTTCTTATTGACTGGGTGATCTGGATCAGATACTTCATAACCATACCAATCGGTTAATCCTTTTGTATATCTTTCCCTAACATCTTGCCTAGAAGACATAACATCTCCCATACTATAGTATGATTTTTCTGTTACTGGATCTACATATTTAAAAAATGAAGTTCCATGCTCACTAGAATCTGTAACAAAGATATTTGCTGCATAAGAGAATGGATCTACATGAGGTAAGTAGTTTTTATTCCACGCTCTCATACCATTATAGTAATAGTTTGTGTAGTATTTCCAACTGATTGCGTTTTCTTTATACTTCAAAAAACTATGTTGTTTACACAGATTGATGAGTTGATGACCCATAAATCCCAGGAAGGCTCTTTCAATGGGTTGCTGCAAACCAGGAGATTTACTACCACTGAAAGAGTGTCCTTCTAGTGAACTCTTCTCTTTATTTTCTGCTGGAAATTTTTTGAGAAACTCTCTAAGTCCTAGAGGATTTTTAAGAAGGTTTTTTGCTTTAAAATATCTCAATCCTTCGACATTACCAATATCTATTTCGATATCTTTAATATCATTCATCATACAAACATCCATAATTTCATGGGTGGAGTATGTACTGAAATCTTCTAAAAAGATTTCAGGAATATCAATAGTTTTCTTGCTGATCAATTTCATTACCTTCAAGTTCTTTTGCTTTAGGAGGTTGATTCATGTAGATGCTTAGCATGTACATGTCGCCAGTTCCTTCATACTGATAACGTTGAAAAAGAGTTCCTTTATGCAAGATCAAACGATTTTTCTTTGCCTCGATAAATCGAGTCATTTGAAAATGATCGTTCTCTTCATAGTTTTTATACTCAACAGTTTCAGAACCGCATGTAGCGTTTTCATTCAACCAATTAGCCATCGTATTTCGTTCCTCTTGATCTTCTAGATCCATCAGATCTTCAACACCAGAACAGCGAGTATCACCAAAAACTAAATCATAAAGTCCAATACCACTATTTGCTGGAGGTTCAGTCAAAAATAAAGTTGCTTGATAATCAAAATTACCAAGTCCAGGAGCCTCGCCATTTTTATTAATGATCATACCTTCATGAAGAAGAGTTCCTTTTACCACAGAAATTTGTGGAAGCTTCTGCATGAATCTAATTTTTCCTTCTTCACTAACATTAGTGTCTAGATCATGTGGAATGAATTCACATTCAACAAATGATTTGTAACATGCAAACAAAAGAGGATTAAAATATTCGGATGGTAGTAGTTGTTCAATACCAGGAAACTTGAATCCTTTTTGAAACTCACCAAATTCTAGATGTGATGCTTCAATATCTTTTGATCTTGCATCAGAAGGATATCTAGATACTACATCTGTTAGAGCATCAATTTTTTCGATGAAGTCATCAATGATTGCATAATCACCATAGTCTTCAATATCTTGTGTAGAAACTACACTACCACAAATATCTTCCCAATTTGTCTGGAGGATCTTTCCTTTAATACCCTCGTCAATAATTAGTTCAGTCATCAGGAGTCAAATGCTTGGTTTGTAGCTTTTGCAACGTCTGCTACAGATTCATCAGATGCAACACTAACAACAGTTTTAGATAGTTCTGGACTTACTGCATTTTCAAAGTGCTCTTGTTGATGAGCAATTACTGATGCATAAAGTTTGAGAGTATCTTCATGAACATCATAGATAACACGAACATAATCTTTAACAAAATCAAATTCTCTTGCTGAAGAGAGAGGTGCCCAATATCTAAAATTTACTTCTGCACCTTGAGCTCTTCCATTAATATCAGTTCCATCTACAGGAGCATCTGGTCGTGAGTCCCATACAAGTTCTGCAACATATGGATTAGTTACTCTATAACCAAGAAATTCTTGCTTTTCTTTATCATGTACTTCTTGTACATCAGCAATGACGGTCTCTCCACCTTCAATGATAAGGGCTTTAATACTCATGGGTTCTATTCGGTAATACAGACATTATACAGTATAACTCATCAACTCGCAACAGATAAATATGTTATACTGTCGTTATTTATTCTAGCATAAAATGAGTGATATTACGGAAAACCGTTCGGAAACTGTTGGGTTGGACATCTCTGAGATGGACATGAATGCTGAGCATCGCTTTGCTGTAGGTGAAGAACTCGAAGCTCTTCGCCGTGGTGAACCAGGATGGGAAGAAGGAAAGGTTATCGAGATCGATAGAGAGGGGTATGGTAAGTCTATCGAAGAACTTCCAATGTATGAAGTCATCCAAGAGATTGAGGAAAAGTGGGATCCACTTAAATACAACATGGTAATTGATGCAATGCTTACTGCCGATAGTGAGAAAGAGTTAGAAGCAATGCATACTCTATCAGATAACCAACTTTTGATGGATAAAATTCCTGAAGGAAAAGATGGTGGAATCACTTGGTATTGTGAATTTCAAGATGAGAAACGTGTATTTGATACAATTGCTGCAGCAAGACATTGGTTCCTACATGAAGTAGAAGCTCAATAAGCTAAATACCTCTGGGAGACTAGGGGTATTTTTTTGTGGCTCAACCATCCAACAGACAAGAACTGAGAGACTACTGCTTAAGGCAGTTAGGCGCTCCTGTACTTGAAATTAATCTAGATGATGATCAGATTGATGACGCAATTGATGATGCGTTGCAGTATTTTAGAGAGAGGCATTTTAATGGTGCCGAAAAAATGTACCTTAAGCACCAGTTTACTGATGCTGATATAACAAGGTTTACATCAGAAAACGAAACTGTTTCCACTGCCGCACCTGACGCAGCAACATGGGAAAATAGAAAGAACTACTTAGAAATTCCAGAGCATGTATTTGGTATCAGTAAGGTATATGGTATCAGTTCAAACTTTGTAAGAAATAGTTTGTTTGGTATGAGCAACCAATATTATTTGATGGATTTGTTTTCATATTCATCGGGTACAGGTCTTGCCTTTGGTGGTGTTGATATGGTCAACTACTACATGGTAAAACAACACTTTGAAAATATTGATATGATTATCAATACTGGTTCACTGGTTGGGTATAGATTTAATTGCAGACAAGATCGTTTGTATATTGATATTGATCCAATGAGAGTTACTAAAGATCAATGGTTACTTATTGACTGCTATAGAGCTCTTGATCCTTCCACGTTTGGAGAAGTCTTTAACGATACTTTTGTTAAAAAATATGCTACTGCTTTAATCAAGAGACAGTGGGGACAAAACTTGATCAAATTCAATGGTGTCCAACTCCCAGGTGGAGTGTCTATGAACGGAAGACAATTATATGAAGATGCTTTAAATGAAATTAAAGCATTGATGGATGCTTCTTCCAGTACATATGAGTTACCACCGCTTGATATGATCGGATGAAAAAAGTTTATTTTCCTCAGCACGGTGGTAATACCACTGAACAGAATCTAGTACAAGATTTGGTTGACGAACAAATCAAACTGTTCGGCACCGATGTTTATTATATCCCTAGAACTATGCTAAGGGATAAAACTTTGGGCGAAGTTATTTACTCAGAGTTTAATCAATCTTATATGATTGAAATGCTGCTGGTTAATGTCGAAGGATTTGGATCTCCTGTAGATTTTATCAGTAAGTTTGGTGTAAGAATCAGTGATGAAATTAAGTTCATTCTGTCTAAAAGAAGATGGGAACAGTCTCTAATTCCTGCTTTAAATCTCACCATCACACAAAGACCTAATGAAGGGGATCTTATTTACTATCCCCTAACTGGTAATGCATACGAAATTAAATTTGTTGAAAGAGAGCTACCATTCTACCAGTTAGGTAAAAACTATTTTTATGAGATTACCGCTGAGATCTACGAGCAGGGTGATGATGAGTTTGATACTGGTATCGACGAGATTGATGCTATCGAACTAGATCATTCTGTAATGACTACATTGAACCTTAGTGATCTAAGATCCACAGCAACTGCTACAACTACTTTAGATAACGGAACAGTAAATAACATTCCTATTTCTGGTGGTGGTTCTGGATATAGATCTGCTCCTATCGTAACACTATCAGCACCACCTACAGGTGGTACTCAAGCAACTGGTACAGCGACTATCTACAACGGTGCAGTTAATGCTATCACTATTACAGATAGTGGTAGTGGATATTTAACACCACCTACAGTTACTATTGATGGACCACAAACCCCTGTAGATTTCCAAGCAAGAGAACATATCGTAGCAGGAAACTTTAACGATCAGGGTGGTAATAGAGCATGGTCTTCTGATGGATCAGGTAAGATCTATGTTGATCACAATGGATCGTTTGATCCAATATTTGCTACTACAACTCAGGTCAAATATTTTTACTGGGACTTTGAAGATCAAAGATTAAGGTATCGTTATACCTACAACGGAACTACACCAACTACAACTAAGGGTCACTTCTACTATGATTCTGCTAACAACAGATACTGTATAAATGCTTACGAACCTACAGATACTAGTGGTCAAAGAGCAAAGTTATATGATCTAGCTACAGATAGTATTGGTGAAGTAGGTGGTTGGAATGGTAGTGATCTAACTCTAGAGTTGATGAATAAGTCAGGCGACTTCCGTGATGGTGACCTCATAAGAGGCACTATTTCTGGTGCCCTATATACATTAGGGTCGTTCAGTTCCATTGATAACTCTAACTCTAACTACGATCAGAACAAAGCGATTGAAGATGGAGCGGACGAATTAATTGATTGGACTGAAGGCAATCCTTTTGGTGAATTTGGTAATTTTACAGGTAGTTTCTGATGTTAGGATCCCACTTTTATAACGAAACCATCCGAAGAACAGTAATCGGTTTTGGAACTCTTTTTAATAATATTAATGTGAAGACTAGGGATCCAGAAACTAATGAGGTTATTGAAACGGAAAAGGTTGCTTTGGCGTATGGACCAAAACAAAAATACTTATACAGATTGTTTGAAAACCCTTCCACACAGAAGGTAGCAATCACAATGCCTAGAATTTATTTTGAGATGACTGGTATCTCATATGATTCTGCTAGGAAAACAAGTCCTGTTCAAAAATACAAGAACGTTATTGAGGACAATGGTAACGAGGTAAGAGTACAGTATCTTCCTGTTCCATATACGCTGAACTTTGAACTAGGCATTCTATCAAAAGACCAAGATACTGGTCTACAAATCTTAGAACAGATTCTACCTTTCTTTCAACCATCTTTTAATATTACATTGAAGATGATTCCAGACATGGATGAGAAGAGAGATGTATCTGTTACTCTCAACTCAGTAAATCTAGAAGACGAATGGGATGAAAGTTTTCTCAATAGAAGATTAGTTATATACACATTGCAATTTTCTGCTAAGACATATCTCTATGGTCCTTACAGAAAAGCAGATATTATCAGAAAGGCAAAGGTCATCGAAACTGTTGGAGATCAAGAAGTCAGTCGCAGAGCCGCAGAACTTACTTACACTCCAAAAGCAAAAACAGATATCAATCAAGATGGACAAGTTGATGCAAACGATGATGTTCTTGTTACTCCAGATGATGACTTTGGATTCAATAGTGGGTTTACAGTATTATGAGTTTAGAAGATAACATGGAAGAGATGCTCAACATTGATGTTGAGGTTGTAAAAAGTAAACCTAGTAAACCTGTTCCACCTAAGGTTGATGAGGATGATAGGGAAAAAGATTACCGATACACCAGAGGAGAATTGTACTCACTCATAGATCAGGGTCAGGAGGCGGTCAGAGGTGCCTTAGAGGTCGCTCAGGAGTCAGGGCACCCAAGAGCGTATGAAGTCGCTGTAGCGGCAATGAAGCACGTTGCAGACATGACTGAGAAGTTACAGGACTTGCATAAGAAGATGAAAGATCTTGACGCTGAAGCAAAGAAAGGTCCATCATCTGTTACAAACAACGCTATGTTTGTTGGTAGCACAACTGAGTTACAGAAAATGTTGAAAGAAATGGGAGGAGGTAAAAGGTGAATCGACCATCTTATATTAGAAACGTGAGTCATTCTCTGGATGATCCAGGGAAGCAAGCAATCAGTGTCCAGAAAGTAGACAAACCATGTCCTGTATTTACAACTAAAATTCCTGATCATAAGAGAGTTAATCAGGAACTAAAAGAATATATCAAAAGACATAGAGACAAGTACAACGGAACTAAAATGTCCAATCTAAAAACAGATTGGAGAAGTAGTTTCATGATGCATATGGAATGTCCCGAACCTATCGTCAAAGAACTGATTGATTTTTCTTTGGACGTATCAGAAAAACTTTCAAATTACTACCAGCATGAGTTAAGTGTTCCCATGTATGTGGATAATTTTTGGATTGCAGAATACAGTAAAGGAAACTATGCAAGAAAACATGGGCACTACCCAACAGATTGGGCAGCAGTTTATTATATCGAAGTTGAAGAACATGCATCTCCATTATGTTTTGAAGATAGATTAGATGTGTATCCAGAAGAAGGAATGATTGTAATGTTTCCTGGTATTTTAGAGCATCGTGTAAAGCCAACAATGGGTCGTAGAGTATGTGCTGCTATGAACTTATGGAAAAAATATGATGCAATACAAAACATGCACGGTGAACTAAATAGTTAAAACACTCTGCTCTCATGAAATCATACAGAGAAATTAAAGAACTTTCTGAGTCTGCATGGACTAAAAAAGCAGGCAAAAATAAAGAAGGAGGTCTTAATGAAAAGGGAAGAAGATCTTATGAAAAGGAAAATCCAGGATCTGACCTTAAAGCACCAAGCAAAAAGGTTGGAAACCCCCGTCGCGCATCGTTCTGCGCTCGAATGAAGGGCATGAAAAAGAAACTGACCAGTAAGAAGACTGCTAACGATAAAGACAGTCGCATCAATAAGTCTCTACGTGCGTGGAATTGCTAACATACTTATTAAAAGTATGTTAAAATAGAGCAATTTTACTCACACAATCTATAATTACATTATGAGTTCTAATATGACAATGCGTTTAAACGACAGCGACATCACACGTTTAGTTAAAGCCTGCCAACTCTATCAAGAGAAGACAGGTTCTGAATACATGTGGGATGAGTATAACGCTTTAATACAAAAACTCAATACTTATAAAGAACAATATTCTGTATCAAAATGAAAGCTTTAATCACGTTTCTGGTCGTGTTATTTTTTGCTGCTCCAGTGTGGGCAGTCGATGTATCAATGGGTGCTGGTGGAAACCTAGCATTCTCACCAAATGAGATCACAATCTCAGCAGGAGACACAGTTCACTTCATCAATGAATCACTACCTCCTCACAATATTATTGTTGAGGCACGTCCAGATCTTTCTAGAGAAGCATTGCTGTTTGCTCCAGGAGAATCACAAGACGTTGTGTTTGCTGATGTGGGAGACTATAACTTCTTCTGTGGTCCTCACCAGGGAGCAGGGATGACTGGCGTAGTTCATGTGGAATAAGAATTACGTAACCAAAGAACAAGCACAGGAGATGATTGACGATGCAATACGAAAGCACAATCGTAATGCTGGAATTATTAGTATGTGTGTTGGTTGGGTTGTTCTCGCACTTTTTGCTGAGGGTCTTCTTCGACTCATTGGAATAATCCCACCACTATTACCATGGTTAAAAATTAATTTGTAGGAAAGTTATGAAAGTTGGAATGATTGGTCTTGGTCGTACTGGTGAAGGTATGTCTCGCCGTATGATGGAGAAAGGAATTGAAGTGTGGGGTTATAGTAGTACAAACTATGAGAATGCCTGTGGACAATATGAAGCAGGACATCTTAGTGGGTGTGTAACTTCACTAGAGTATCTTGTTCAAGCAGTTAAGTCCGATGGTAAGAAGTTCACTAGTGCTGGTAAAGTTCCTGGTATCTTTCAGATC
>Ga0315320_10000441_pt1 | contig 34187 bp, 6 predicted proteins | sample M140m21515metaG_FD_203458 | JGI IMG/M metagenome (GOLD analysis project Ga0315320, IMG submission 203458) | Ammonia-oxidizing marine archaeal communities from Monterey Bay, California, United States - M1 40m 21515 | ecosystem: Environmental > Aquatic > Marine > Coastal | place: USA: California... | reverse complement strand
TTAGTAGAATTTAGACCCAGATCTTGCGTAGCAGTCAATGGGAAGAAATCACCTGTCGCATCTAATCTGATCTTATCAAGTAGTGTTCCGCTATTAGAAGTAGCGAAAGTGATGTCTGTGGAAGTTGTGGTGGACTTAGCAATAATATAACCACGACTTGTGGCAGAGTCATATGTAAGTCCAAGACCCTGTGCTGTTGTAAGTGAGTTACCACCCGATCCAGAATTGACTGAGAAAGAACCACCAACTAGACTTAACTTATCTGATGGATTGTTTGTACCAACACCAACTTCTTCATTAGCAGAATCAACATAGAGAACGTCGCTTGCAACTGTAAGATCACTTGTTAGTGTGACATTACCTGTTAGACCTGTAGTTCCTTGAACCGAAAGATTGGATGCAGCACCACTGATGTTCAGTGTGCCAGACATCGTATCACCTTCTTTGAGGACGTTAGCAGTTGCTTTACCAACTACTTCTCCTTCAATGCCATTTGCATCAGCAACCAAAGTAATTTTGTGTGCTTCAAATGATCCAGTATTGTCACGAATAACCGCAGTTCCTAGAACATTGGTTGAATTGAATTGGACGTTACCTTCGTTCCAAACAACGTTACCGTTAACACCAAAACCATCCGCAGATGCAACCTGAACATTCAGTGTACCAGAACCATCAGTTGCAGTACCACCAGTTGCAACGATAGATGCATTGTAGTTAGCAGCAAGAGATGAAGAACTGAAATAGATTCCAGGGTTTGAAGCAACGTTATCTTTTCTACCTAAGCGAAGATTACCTGTTCCACCATCACTTTCGATAGTTACAACGTCAATAGTATTGCCATCGTAGATACTGAAGTCATGGAATACAACAGGTACGGCAGCAGTACCAATTGTGACCGCTCCAGTGAAGTTGCCGTTAGTTAGTCTACCAATTAGGATAGTGTAATCATTTCTGTTATCATTAAGGTCATCATTAACAATAACGTTATCAATCTCAATTAGACCAACTGCTTGAGATTGTGCGTTGTAGATATTGACCGTGCTACCAGGAGTGAATGGGTTAGGAGCAGGCAGAGAAGTTAGAACTTTACCAGAGACGTAAATCTGATACTTAGGATCTCCATTAAAAGATTTAACTTTGATTTCATTTCTGAATCCAGTTGCCTTCAAGAAAGTAGGAACTCTATTAGCAGAAATTTCTCCGAAGTTAATGTTTAGTGCATTCTGATACCAAGTACCTTCACGGTTGTCTAGTTTGTCAGCATCTAGACCAGTGTCAATACCGTCGTTTTCAGATGTCCAAATTTGTGCCCATGTACCGAATGTGGTAACACCCGTTCCTGAACCACGCAACCACATGTTGTCATTATCAGTAAATGCCAACTGTCTGATACCACCAAAAGTAGCGTCAGGTCCAGGTCTTAGCGTCAGCACCATATGCTTGGTGCCACCGTCTAGAAGCTGGTTACTGTTGTTGTTCTTGGTGTTAACAATAATACCTTCAGCGAAAGTATTAGGAGATGGGTTGGAAGATGGTTGAGAAGTAGCAGTTAGTAGTCTGATACATTTCTGGGACTGACCAGAAATATTAATATTATAGGTTCCTGCTAATCTATCAGAATCAATTGTACCAGCAGTCAAACTACCAGCATTCTGATAGAACGAACCTTGCTTGCCATCCAGAAGGTCAGCGTCTAGACCAGAGTCAATACTGTTAGAAGCAGTCTTCAGTCTGATAGAACCATCACCTGCATCACCGATAAAGAACTGTGCCTTATCAAATCTAGCAACACCTGTTGTACCATATTCTGGGTCAAGTGATGCTTGAACTACTCTATCAATATCAACAGTAACGTTTGCATACTGTCTATTGATTGTAGAAATCTTACATCTGAGATCTAATCCTGTACCACTACCAAGATCAGTTGGAGCAGTATTAACTTGGAAGTCGGTTGTATAACCAGTACCGCCTGTAGTGATGATGACTTCATCAACTGCATTATTAGCAACAATAAGTGTTAGTTTAAATCCAGTACCAGTACCACCAGTAATCAATTGGTTGTAATATGTACCGTTAGTAAATCCACTACCACCGTTAGCAATGATAACTTCTTCAACAAAGTTACCTTGAGTAAACGTAGAGTCAAATCTGATTGGAGAAGCAGCTCTAGTAAACTCAATAATTGTTCCAGCTGGAATTGTAGATGTCAGTGCTTTTGATTGATCAAAAGTGAGTGTGGTGAGACTATTTTCTGTAATAACAGAATTGATAATCGTATCTTCTTGAATACCAGTAACACTGTTCTTAACAATATGACCTTTCAGTGCATTCTGGTTGGTAGAGAAGATCATACTGACTCCACCACTTTGTGCTGGAACAGCTAGTTTCGCGAAGTATCTTTCTTCTGGACCTTTAATTGATTGTACTACCAATGCATAAGATTGGTCTCCTCTCAAGAAGGTGTTTGAGTTTGCAGAAGTTGAATTGGTTGACAGCAAGTCAGTTGCAATAGGACCACCTGTAATATCTCTAGCATCAACAGTAGTGGTTGATAGACTCACCCAGTTGTTAATATTACTGGAAGATGTGTTGATTGCTCTATTAATGTTAACACTAACATTAGGAATATCGCTAGAATCAAATGTATCTGTATCAGTAATTTTGACGTTGTTGACAATATTACCGTAAAGTCTACTTTCAATTAGACCAAGTGCTGTTGCTTGTGTACCTCCTCCTGGAGGAGCAGCAATGTTAATAACGGGAGCAACACTGTATCCTTTACCACCAACGTAACTGTTTTGCTCTAGGATAGTAATGGTGACAAGTTGACCATTAGCAATAGTACAACCAGCAATAGCAGAAACTGAACCTGCTTGTGGAGATCCACCAGAGATTGTAATAACTGGAGGTTGTGTGTATCCACTACCAGGATCAGTGATATTGATTTGGTAAAGAACACCCTGTCTGTATTCCGTTGCTTGAATCTGACCACCAGAAACGCTACCCTCAAAAATATCATTGAGAGTAAATGTTAGACTTGGGTCAACTTGGAATGACAAGAACTGACTACCGTTATCATTGTTTAGAATGAACGATGTAGATGTATCTTGTTCAATTGCAATATCACCAGCAAGAGCTCCTTCAATTGCAAGTCTTTCTGCTTGATCAGCAATCGTGAAGACTTGGAAAGGACGTAGTGCAGGAATCTGATCAAGTGAAATCTTACCAGAATCAGTTAGTTCGACCAGTGCTCTAGGAACAGAGTTGGTTGAATATTCTTTCTGGATGTATGCACCAAGGTTATTAGTGATGAAGTCTCTAACTGCCTTCTGTGTTGGGATCTTACTGTTAGAAGAATTAGCACCACCAAGTGTATTAGCATCATCGAAACCTGTGACAACAACGTCGCCACCTTTCAGTTTCAAGAATTCAACTTCCGAAATTGTAACTGTACCCGTGAAGGTAATGTTACCAGTTCTGTTCTCGATCTTAGCAAATGTACCAACCTTGAAGTCACCAAGTTCATCAGTACCAGAGCAATAAACACGACCATAATTTTCGTTGAATTGCTCATTTGCTTCAACTTTAACACCACCATTTTCTGGTAGTGCCAAGTAGTTCGTTCCCGAACCAGCAAATTCCCAGGTATGTGCCGAGGAGTTAACAATAGATGGTCTATGAAGATTAACTGTGGCACCATCAAGAGCAGCAGGCGTAACGGCTTGACCAGTGGCGTTATCGATAAGACTTACTGCACCACCAGAACCGTCATCAAAGATACATGTAGATGTGAACGGTGGACCTGCACCAACTTGAGTAATTTCGTCGATAAAGTATTCGGTATCTTCATCGGAGTTAGTGTAACCATCAACCTTGAGGATATAGTGCTCCAGAGGTTCGCGACCTAGGTTTTCAATCGTAAAGATTGTTCTTCCTGTAGGTGTCTGCGAGACATTAGTGATAGTTGCACGGATATAAGTTCCACTAGCAAAGTAACCAGCGTCAAAGACGTATGGATCTCTACGGAAACCAGTTGCTCTCAGAGCATAGATACCAAAGTTTGTAGCAGAGTTCGTGATGGAACAATAACCACCAGACTCAGAAAGAACACCATCAGCACAGAAAATACAGAATACAGAAACTAACTGGGTGTAACCATCATTAATAATCTTATAACCTGTACCACCGAAAGAAACGATCGTGAACGCCGATGCAACCATCGACTTACCCTGATTGGGGAAAGATGCTGTTCCGTCGATCTCAAGACCAGGGAAGGGGCAGTTAGGTTGCTTAACCTTGTCACCATCAATCTCAGCACCGCCACCACCTAGGAAGGAGATAACAGATGCGTTTTGGGTGTATGGAGATGCCTCAATAATCGGGTTATCGTTATATGTACCACGAACAGCCATTCTGACATCATCTAGATCATAGATGAAAGAATCTGGATATGTGATTACATTGTCTGTAACATACAACGTACCATATGTTGGTGTTGTTGCTCCTGCTTGAATCGTTCCATCAAGAATAGACTCAAACAGATTCATTGAAGTGGCAATGTTTGATGCAATGCTTGCACATAGAGGTGCAGAACCTGGAGGATAAACTTCCAGTGCATTTTGATTTGCTCTCACAAAGGTGTGAGCAGATTGTGGTAAGTGCTTAACTGAATCTGCAGCAGCAGTAATAAACGTATGTGTAGATTGTGGAAGATGTCTTACTGCATCAGTAGTTGCTCCCACAAAGGTATGTACGCTTGTGTCGGATGATGTACCAACGTTGATAGTGAACGTTCCGTCTTGTCTGCGAACACCACTAGAGGTAGCTCCAGTAAATGTGTGAGCACCTTTATAGGAAGAAGGACCAACGTTGATATCAAATGTATTTGTAGTTACATTACTAATCGGTAACCAGCGCCCAGATGGATAATCATATTCAGCACGTGGGTATGCTTTCTGTACTGTATTACCATCTAGATCACAAGTGAACTGCAAGGTTCCGTCAAGAACCATGATATAATCACCATTAGCAAAACCATGATTGCTGATGGTTAGTTCGACATTACCAGTTGATGCGTTGTAGTCAGCATCGGTAACTGTATGTGCTGTAAAACCAACATCAGTGATCGCGATAGACTTGTTATCTGCAAATGGATCCTGACCAGAACGTGGATATGTATGCTGTGTTGCGTTTCCGTCAGCAGCACATGTGAAGGTGAATGAGTTATTAGCAATTGTTACATTGCGCCACTGCCCCAAACCATGCTGTCCAACCGTGAGAGTCATGGCACCTGTTGCTGGATCATAGACAGCAGCAGAAGGTGTAAAGAACTTATTAGGACCAGAAGCGCCTGCGTTTACAGTAATTGTAGTTGCTGATGTAGATGTGATAGGCATAGACCTACCAGCATAAGGATCAATGCCGAGACGTGGGTATGTTTTCTGTGACTGATTGTCATCCATATCACAGGTAAAGGTGAATGCATTATCAGCAATGACAATACCTTCTCCTACAGACAATGTGTGGGGTCCTACATTAATTTCTAAATCACCTGTTGCAGGATCATAAGAAACATCAGATGGAGTAAACTGAATGTCGGAACCAGATTCACCAACATCAATTGTGAATGTATTTGCGGTTACAGAATCAACTGTTAGAATATTGTTATATGCATCTTGACCAGAAGATGGTAGTGCATGTTCAGTCTGGTTGCCATCCATGGCACATGTAAACACAACAGACTCAGGGGCAATCTGAACTTGGTCTCCCTGTGCAACACTATGACCAGTAGAGGTAACTACAAACAAACCTGTTGCAGGGTCATATGTAGCACTCTCAGGAGTAATTTGGATAGAAGATGCAGTTCCGTTAATATCAATTAGGATATTCCAGTCTTCAAACTGTGGGATTACTGAAGTAGTTTCGATTGGGTCATAGATGATAATCGTACCATCTGTTAATGCAGAAGTCAGAGTGTGAGTTAGACCAGCAGCCAATCCAGCATTACCTACATTACAAACAATAGTTGTCACACCACCAGCAGAAGATGCACTAATAATAGGTTGAGACTTACCATAATTGGCATCGCCAGGTCTTGGATTGGAATGATCTCCACCGCCACCATATGCACAGTTAAATGTAAGTGCTCCTTCTTTAAATGCAATTCTGTCATTAGCAGTGATAGTAAGTCCAGGATCAGTAATCGTCAGACTTAGTTGACCAGTCGAAGAATTGTACTGAGCAGTATTAGGAGTAACATCAATTACATTACCACCAGTCCAATTTCTCATTGCAGCAATAGCATGCAATTGAACTCTTTGGTATGCGTAGATAGTTTCTTCTCTTTGTGCTTCTGGGATTGCTACTAGCGCAGCTCCAGCAAAGTAAGACTCGGCAACAGCAACGATACCAGAGTTGCCACCTAGCACCAAATCTTTAGCAAGACCTTCAAGAACAATCTTGATGTCGCGCTTACACTTTCTTTCCATTACATCGGAAAGATTAAGAGTAGGATATGCTGACTTGGTATCCAACAATGCTTGATCAGCAATTAGATCCGCATTGCGAGCAATCAGGTATGCTGCATCTAGTTGTGTACCAGATGCATTGTTGGTGATAACATCTACCCACAAATAAGATAGAACATCAATTGCTGAAATGACGTTAGCACAAGCAGGAGTACCTGCTGTTGATGTGATAACAGTGTCATCAAAATATCTTGTAACACCAGAATACACAGGAGTGTAGATAGGATCTGCAGGAGTTCTATTCTCAGTTCTCCAATTACAGACTGCATATCTAATCAGTTCTCTAGCATATTCGATAGCACGAACGTTCTGGACAATTTCATCTTCAATGTATGTAATTTTGTCATTAACAATGAACTTCTTAGCAGAATCAATAACGTTATGATTAGTACCAAATTCCAAGTCACGAATGACTGCATTCATGAAGTGATTCAAGTCCTGCCTACATTGCTCATCTCCATTACTCAGGTTAACATTATTACCTGATGTTGGGGAACTATAAGATGGATATACTTTTGTACCTGCATCACACGAAATTAAGAGGTCAGCAAGTTTTACAATATCATCTTCTGCCAAACCTGGAATAGAGGATGTAGTTGTGATTTCTGCTACGCCAGTAACTACAGAATCGTAATCGAAACTAGTAATAGCGTAGTCATTACCACCAAATGTTACAGTACCACCACTTACGTAGGTGTGGATATGATCAGTGTTGCCAAGGTAGATCTTGAATGATGAACCACCTGTTGTAATACCATTAGATGTTGACCTTACAAACGTATGAGCAGACTGAGGAAGGTGTCTGATAGCATTAGTTGTTGATCCCTGGAACAGATGATTTGCTCTTGGTTCGTGCTTAATAGCACCTGAAGCAGCAGCAATCCATACGTGGTTGCTACCCGAAGCAGCACCAGCATCTCCTACATTGATAGTGAATGTGCCATCTTGACGCTTGACAGCATCAGCAGCTGCAGAGATCCAAGTATGTAAACCTGTGTAACTAGAAGGACCAACATTGAAACGAATATTAGAACTATCAACTACAGTGATTTCTAACCAACGACCACTTGGAAGATCAAATCCAGCACGTGGGTATGCTTTCTGTGCTACGTTTCCATCAAGAGCACAGGTGAATACCAAAGATCCATCATCAACTTTAATATAATCTCCAGTTGAGAATCCATGACTATTAATAGTCATTTCAATATCACCAGTAGAAGCATCGTAATCTACATCAGTTGGGGTATGTGATGTAGTACCAACTGATGTAATTGCAATAGACTTACCAGCATAAGGATCTTGACCTGGACGTGGGTATGTCTTTTGTACCGTATTTCCATCCAGATCGCATGTGAAGGTGAATGAGTTGTCATTAAGAACAACGCTACGTCCTACACCTAGACCATGCTGACCAACATCAACAGTCATATCACCTGTTGCTGCATTATAAGTTACAGCAGTCGGAGTCATAGAGAAGTTTTCTCTAGAAATACCAACCTGTAAAGTAATAGAATCTGCAGTTACAGATGTAATAGGAATTGATCTGCTAGCATAAGGGTCAATACCTGCTCTCGGATATGTCTTAACAGAATCATATCCATCCATCGCACACTTAAACGATAGGGAGTTGTTATCGATAACAACACCTTCTCCTGGTGTTAATGAGTGGCTTCCAATAATAAGTTGTAGAGTACCTAGGGTTGGGTCGTAACTGGCGTTAGAAGGCGTATAGTATTGGTTTGGTCCAGATGCACCTACGTTGACCGTAACAGTGTTTGTAGTCGATTCTAGAATAGGTAGAGACTTACCGCTAGCATATTGTGTAGATTCTGGCAAAGAATGCTCTGTAGCATTGCCATCCATCGCACATGTGAATACGAATGAATTGTCTGCAATTCTAATTCCTTCTCCAACAGACAACCCATGACTTGCCATGGTGATTACAAATTCACCAGTTGCAGGATTATATGTAGCATCCGATGCTGTGTATGATCCAAATGATTGACCACCAATGCTGTAAACAGAATGATAATCTTGTGCAAATTCTCTATTGATTCTACCTACAACTTCATCAGCAATAAATTCTCTATTATTTCTAATAAAAATAGCAGCATCCTGGAATCTTCTATCAACAGGTTGAGCTAGTGGGAATTTGTTTGGTGAGTTGAGTAGAGATAGTGTTACTGATCTGGATGCAGATTTGACAACTGCAAATTGACCTGGATCAAAATTGTTGTTTGCGTTAAGACCTAGACCTGCAGGAACCTTTTTAGGAATAACAAAACGTCTTGCTCGACCATCAGCATCTTCAATAACTTTATAAATTCTTTGTCTACCATTAAGGAATGATAAATCAGGTGCTGAAGTAGATAGACCTTCGATTAAAATTTCTTGACCTTCTTTAAAGTCGTGGAAATTTTGTCTACCAGAAAGAGCACTTGTATAGAATACAACACCACCTAGATCTTCTGCGTCACCAAATTGTGTATTTTGGAAACCACCAGTTGCAATACTTGGATCACCCTGTAGGGAGAAATCCATTCTGACAATTGGAAGTGGTGTAGTGTAATCATCATCCTGGAATACAACTTCACCTTCTGCTCGGATCGATCTAATTTTGGTAGAGTCGAAGGAACCTTCTGTGATCGATGCTGCATAAATGTTAATATTACCTGCAGCAGTGTCTCTCCATCCAATGGAAGAAAGAAGTGGAGCAACAGTTATTTCCCATTGAGTGGGTTCATTGTCATCGTCAATTTGAATAATTTCGTAGAATCCTTGTCCTACTTCTGAGTTAGCAGTGCCATCTAAGTAAATATATGCACCAACAATCAGTCCAGCTGGCGTAGGATTGCTAGTAATTGCAAATTGATTAACACCTACTGTTCCTGTAGATGAAGTAAGAGAAGCACCTTGGGTGCCACCAATAATATATCTAAATCCTTCACCCTCTAGGAAGGAACCACTAGTAATTTCAACATCTAATGAACCATTTTGGTATGCATTATTACCAATAATTGTACTGAAAACAACATTAGAGATGTCGCCTCTAGCACCAGTGTTAACACCAACTGCTTCTAGACCAGAAACAAGTTGCGACAATCCAGTGTTATTTTGGAAATCAATTCTAAATTTATCGGGACCAAATACCTGATGACCAATTGGGAAGTTAACGCCAAAGTCTCCATTGACTTCAGAATCGACATTAATCCTTTGCTTGTCATCAAACACCATCGCGAAGTCCCACGTGGAGATCGCGTCACCGTTAGCATCAATCTTATCTCGGTAGGTAACACCGATAACATAGTTCTTATCACCAAACTTGAAGATGTGCTTGCCAGGATTGTTAGGTCTTACAATTACCAGACGTAAGTTATCACCAACAACTGATGCATCAGGCGGCAAGGAGATGGGGTTATCTTCTACATAATCTCCACCAGAAACGATAATTGTTTCTTTAACTCCAGGAGTTTCCCATGCTAATTGTGCTGCCTTCTTAATACTACGTACAGGGTTTACAGCAGATCGACCATCGTTAAGGTCATTACCAATCTGCGAAGAAACATAGATACGACCACCAACGTCATTGGTTGCTAGGTTTAGTACGTATTCTGTAGTAGCAATCTTATCTGATCTATCACCCAACAATGGAGTAATAGACCTTGGGAATATACCTGCTTCACCAGTTTCATTATAACCAAATGCATTTTCGTCTACAACACGGAAACCAATATGCTTGAAGTTTACTTCGTTGTTTAGAACGATACCATCCAAATGCTCAGGAGCATTAGGACCAGTCTGTCCAGCATTTAGTGATTGATATACGTTGGCACCAAAGTACCTATAGACATCTTTTTGGACAATTGTATTAGCAACCCAGATTGTACCTGTGTTGTTAACATAATTTTTAAGGTTAGGACCCCTTAAATTAAGGTCTGGAGTAACGAAGTTATCGATATCCAGGTTCAGAATTCTTGCCGTGTCGGAAATAATAGACGTAGAAGTTCTGATTGCACCGTTGATATCAAGTTCAAAATCAACAGTATCAAGGAATGCTTCAGCAGATGCACCAGCACCATTACCACCAGTAATGACAACACTTGGCGCAGTACTATAACCGCTACCAGGATCGTTAACAGCAATGTTAACAATACGACCGTTAAAAATAAAGGCAGATGCTAATGCTTGTTTGGCATTTTCGCCTTGAGGCGGAGGACCGACAGTTACAGTAGGCTCTACAGTATATCCAGAACCCTGAGTCAAAATTGCAATATTGTTGACTCGCTGCCCAGTTCTATTGATACCAACACGTGGAAGTTTTTCTTCCGAATCCAGAAGTGTTCTGATTACTTCTTTTTCATCAACGCCTGTACCAGCGCGAATAGAAAACTGTGTTGTACCAATAAACTGAGGTCTTGACCCTGAGATAAATTCTTTATCAGAATTAATGTTAAAACTCATGTTCTACTGAGCTCCGCCTACTATTTCCCTGTTGTTATTTAGCATTAGAGCCATTCGATATTGATTACTTCTGTATAAACCAACCATCTAATTGATAGAGTTGTTCCTGCTCTTGTAGTTGAGTAACTAAACTTGTTGTTTCCACCACCTACAAAAGGTTCAATATCCCAAGTTTGTCCACCAGGAATACTATCTTTAATGACAGTAATCATGCTTCCTTGAACAGTACTTGCGCCAACATTATCAGTGTTTACACATGATTCAATTTTTGCATTATAAAAAGCATTTCCAATTTCATTAGCAGCTACAATTTTTCCTGTAATAAAAGATATTGTATTATCTGGCAAAATGATTTGAGATCCTACCAAATCTGTAGAAAGAATAGCAGTATTAGAACCTCGGAGAATGTTATATGATGTATAACTTTCTTCGTAATTTCTATTTTTAATTTCTAAACTGTTTAAGTCTTTAGCATTTCTGAGTTCATCTACGATCACTTTTTGATCGACAGAAAAACCCTGGTTGCTATCTAGTTTTTGGATAACTGGCATTTTACTTTAGAATTTGAGCAACAACAGTGATTTTAATATTATCATTAAGAGTATGATCTTCAGTCAATGTAAATGTAATTCTAGCGTTGTTATCAACGTCAATATCAAATACTGCAGTTGCAGCATCTTCACTAGTATTTACACCAGCGTATTCGTTATAGAATACTTCAGTACCATCATCAATAACATTGAATTCCATGAACGATGATTTATTGGAAATAGTATTCTCCAAAATTACCATCAATTTACAACCTTTAGATGTTGTAGTATTATAAAGAAGTGCTGAACCAACATCAAGTGTACCTTTTACAAGTTCAAGTGTACTAGTCTGTACCTTATAATCTTTTAGTTCAAAGTCAGTGAGACTAGAATTCAATAATTTGAGTGGAGTTTCGTTACCAGTACCAAATCCTGTATTGTAGAAAATATCTCCATTATCTTCTAGGACAACCAGTGGGTCAACTGTAAGACCTGCTGACATACCAAACTTAAAGTATTGTTTGGTGTTGTAAAGGAAAGTCTCATCAGCAGATGTGTTCTGTAGAACAGTAGAACCATTATCTGCAGTAAGTGTCTTAAATTCAAATCCGAGAGATGTATTATTGATTGAAGTAATACTATCAATATTTGTCAGGTCAAGTGAAGACGTACTTAACTGGACGGTGTTAACACCGTTGTTGTAGAAGTAAAGAATATTTTCGTTGGCACCAGGTGCAGTCTCAGGAATGATATAGGTGTTCTGATCAACGTCTTTGACGCCACCAAGAGAACCCCAGTTATTGCCGTCATAACCTTCATACTGTAGAGATGTTGTATTAAATCTTACTGAACCTGTTTGGGCAGCACCTCTTTCGTTTTCATTACCAACAGGTAAAACTAGCGTACTAGTTGCATCAACAACAACTTTCTTACCAGCATTAGGTCTCAGAATCAAGTCATTGATGTCTGTAGCAACAACATTATTTCTGAGTCTCAGATCTCCAGATACAGTTAGATATGTATCACCAAATGGGTCAATTTGTACTTCATCAATTTCTTGGAATAGAAGATTTCCTACTGCCGTAGTGTAAAATGTCAGTTCTGAAGTATTGTTTGGTTGAGCACCTGTTGTATGCGTTGGAGCATTGCCATCAGTAGCAGTAATGCCAGCAACAGTTACTTCATAAATGTTATTTCTGTGCTTGAGGTATTGACCTAGAGTTACAGGTGTGTTAGAGAACCATTCAGTATATGTTGGAGCAGATGTATTGAGAGATGCAATCTGCTTTAATTCTTCAAACTTAAATTTTGTTGGAGTAATTTTTAAGGTATTACTATTACCGTTATAGATGTAGAAAGTATCATCATTAGCACCAACCGATTCTTCTGCAGTAATATAAGTATTACCGTCTAGATCTCGAATTCCTCCAAGAGAAGACCAAGAAGTAGTTGCTGAACTATAACCTTCATACTGAGTAGTCTGGGTGTTATATCTAATAGCACCATCATTAGTCAGACCAAGTGCAGGACGAGCAGCAGTGTTACCTGCAGGAATTTGTAATGCCTGTGTACCACCAATGATAGCAACTCTATTTGGTGCAGGATCTAAAAGAAGATCGCTAGTACCCTGTGCTTCAATTTTATTACCATCGATCTTTAGTAGATCACTGGAATTAAATACTCCAGTAGTTTTGAATTGACCCGATGTAACTACATCTCCAGTGTCAGTAAAAATTTCAATGTTTACTAGATCAGTTGAACCTGGAGTTGTGAAATTAACTTTTGCAGTTTTAAGATTGAATGGACTCAAAAGACCAGTAGTTTCAATCTTCATTGATGTAGGAGACAGAATATATTCTGTATTAACCTTACCATCAGTATCAACGTTCAGTTCTTCTACATCTATTGTAGGTATAGTAGCAGTTGTGGATTGAACATCATCTGCAGTAACCACTAAAGCAGTTACACCGCCACTACTTACATCTAGAGTAACATTATCTGTTGAAACAATTGACGTTACTAGAAGTTGAAAACCACTACCAAATACTTTAGTATTATTAGGATCAATGGTTACTTCAGCACGTTGACCAGTCAAACCTGCCATGTTTGGGTGGACTTCGCAGTAGTAATATAGCGTTGTTGGGGTTGCATCATTTCCAGCAATAGTAGTCTTGCTATTACTATCATCATAGTCTACTTCAGAACCTTCATACTTTACACCAGCAATAATAACTGGCATAGTACCAGAACTAGTAACTGGAGCACTTAGAGTAATTACATTACCATTAACTGCTTCTACAACTGCCTCCCCATCCACATCACCGCTATCATTAAGACCTGCATTTTCAGTATCTTTAACGACAGTCATTCCAACTAAAATAGAAGAAGCATCCGATACTGTAATAGTAAGCGAATCTTCAACAACAGTTATACTTTCTTCATATTTGTTGTGAATACCATCAGGGTGGATAGAGAATCTAAATGGGTGACTAGATGCATTAGACCAATCAAATTCATATTTGTTATTAACAAATAGAGTTAAGTCTGGATATAGAAATGGATCAGTGCCAGCATCTGCTTCATCCAGATCGATGAGGAATCTATTAGGACTAGAAATCTCAGTAACTTCTAGAGAACCAAACAAATCTCCTTGGTTGATAGATTCGTTCGTATCAACCATAGTAAAAGTAACTGTGACAATTTCAGATCCATTGTCATATACTTCTTCACATACTACAGCAACATTAGCAAATGTTCCTGGATTTAATGCATCTTCCTGTGAGAAATTATAATTTTGACCTGCCACAAAAGTTCCTGATGGAACAGTTGCATCAAAAACAGGTTTAATGTATTGTACTGTTGTTACAAGATAAGGAATTGCTGCTGTTAGATCTAAATTAAAGATACTTAAAGTATCTCCAACAGAGTAACCTTCACCTGCTTGATTTACAGTAGCTTCTGTGATAATACCAAGAACATCAATTGTAAATGCATATCCAGAACCACCATTACCCCACGGTGGAGTAAGAGTAAACGTTACCGTACCAGTAGCGGTACAAGTTCCGTTGATATCAATATCAGTTCCACTTAAATCGTCAACAGTTTGAACGATAATTGGTTCGGCGTTACCATCAAGGTCTGTTGGGGGATCAAATGTAGCAGTTCCTCCAGTTTGTGTCCAAGTCCATCCAGTAAACATTCCAGCATTACTGGACATCACAATAGTACTACCACCTGAATCTGCAGTACCAGTAGCACCAGTTACTTGTACTGGTAATGTTAAAACGTCATTTATTTGATATCCAGATCCATAATCAGATACTACTGTAGATGTAAATGAACCAGATTCATGAACAACTTCGACTTCAATACCAGAACCGTTACCACCAACTAATTGAACTCCTTGGTATGATTCTGTACCACCACCACCAAGTCCACCAGATACGTAAGTATATCCAGAACCAGGAGTTGTAGTTCCATCAAAACCAGATACTGTTAGGTCTAATGTTCCTGCCTGACCAGTACCACCAATAGCGGCAATATCTTGATAAGATCCCTCATCATAATCTTGACCTTTAGCAGTGATGGATAAACCTTCACTGTGAAGAATATTTTTTTGTAGAATTAAATTTCTATAAAACAGCGATGCTTCGTTCTGCAACTGCTGTAGTTTTTTGCCATCATTTACAAATGCCAGTTTCTTTGTGTCTGGTCTATAGATACCAACCGATGTGTCATTTGCAAATGACAATGAAGGTTCTGTTCTACTTCCATTTCCAAGTCTTAGAAGACCAGTAGACAAATCAGATCCACCACCACCAAGATTGTAAATATCTTGAGCAATCTGGTTGATAGTTTGCCTTTGACGTTCAAAGGTGTCAGATTTAGCTACGTTTCTAAGAATTCCCATTTCGTACTATCTCTTTTAAGAGTTGTTTAATTTCATATAGTTCTTTCTTCAAAGTATTTATGTCATTTATGGCAGAAGATAATACTTTAGAAGGTGGAGTTTGTGTGTTAATTATCGCACCAGTATTGGGGTCACGATAAAGATGGTCGTGACCCTGGACTTTCATCATCTTGACGACACCACCCTAATATCTTGAATCTTAGGAACAAATGCTGGATCATCTGTTTGCATAGCAATTTTGATACCGAATGAAGTAAATTCATCTAAAGTATTAATACTATATCTGAATTCTTGATATGCAGATTGCTCTTCTTTTTGTGCAGAAATTGCATTCTGTGGAGTAGCAACTTTTATCTCATCTGGGTATCCTGTTTCATTGAATAGAATCCATTCAATGTCATCAAACTTAGACTGTACCGAAGTAGTCTTGGTTTTATATAGCATCTTAACATTCTTAGTGTCAGTAAGATTTGCGGTAATAATAACGTCAATTGCTGTAGCAGATTTGTCCAGAATAATTTCTTTTGTTACATACTTAGCAATAGCAGAACTATCTAAAGTGCTGTCTTCAGAAACATAGTCAATACCATCAGTATAATTAATCTTCTTAATTTCAAAGAAGTTTTCAAATCCAACTCTAATAGATGGAGAATTAATTAGATCACCTACTCTAAAGATGTCCGATGGTTGATCAGCAATTTGCTGTGCTCTCGCATATACAGATGATCCATTGTCAGCAGTGTAATTGTTGTTGATAGGTTGTCTATCATTTTCCAACTTCAATACTTGTGTAGGAGCATCCCACAATTCAGTCGTACCAGAAATTAAATTATCATATGTTTCTGTTACATTAGATGGATTTGTAGCAGTAATCAGTTCTCTATAATCGAAATTTGGTTTTTCAACCAAAGGACCACTGGAAGAAATTGTAATTGTATATGGTGTCCACACTGGATTACCATCTTGGTCAACACTAGAACTACCTAAAGAACCATTTTCAGATGATTGTTGTGAGAAGTATAGGTTTTCGTCACCGCGATATACACTATTGTTTTTAACTTTAACATATACTGTATTGCCAGTAGATTCATATCGTACAACTTCACCGCTTGCTGCTGACTGATCAATGTTCAATGCATCGTTTCCAATACCATTGACTGTCTGTCCAGCAGTAATAGGAATAATTAAACCTGAATCTGGATCTACATTGCCAGAAATATTAAACTTATAAACAGGATACAACTCAATGAGTTGATATCTCTTACCATATCTACCTTCGCTACCACCAGCATTTTCAATTCTATTAGTAGAAATTTTAATGGTTGAGTTGTTTAAATCAATAACAGGTGAGAGATAAGACTTAGTTGTAGAAAGACTCAGTTTGTATACCAATGAATTATCTAAATTGTTCATCAATTGGTTTACTCCAGAAGCAATTACTTTCTGGTTGATAAAGAACTGTTCTTCATTCAAGAAAGTTTTCTCATAATTCGATACAGAATATGAATTGTAGTTTAGAGTATTAGAGTCAATAGGAATAATATTAGTAGTCTTGACTTCAGTATCAATATTTGTTCCTGGTGTCTGAATGTAAGAAATCTGAGCAAGCAATCTTTCATACTTTTTATTGGCAGCAATCAAACCAGTTGAACCACCACCAAAAATACTGTCTGCTGCTCTACCAATTCCACTGACCGTGAAAGTATCAACACCTACATTGGATACTTTAAACAAAGAACTATTAAGAGTACCTTGAGTAAATCCAGCAGTAGAGACTAAATTTCTAAAGAAAACATAAGATTGATCTTCTTCAAACCCATGATTCTTATGTGATACCTTAATAATATTGTTATTATTCTTAAACAAAGATGAAGTAGCATTGGCATTAGCGAATGCATATGTCTCTAGAGGATCTACCTGCATGGTATTGTATCCAAGAGGAGTATTCTTAATCTCAACTTGTGCATCTTTAGTCGTATCAAACTCTGCACGATACAGAGTAAACTTGACATCCTCAAACAAATCTTCTACCCAGTTATTAGTATTTTGTGATTTATATACAGAACCCAAAGATGGATTGGTCGTAACAGTAGTACTAGTTGCAACCTCAGTTTCACCTAGTTTAGATGCCCAGATTAAATAGTCCTGAGAATCTGTTTCAATTGTTAGAGCATACTCAGTATTATTGAGAAGATATACAGGGTAATTAAACTCAAACTTAGTGGCAACAACAGAAGGTACATTACCAACTGTGTCAACAGCAATACCCATTCTAACTGCTGGTTCTGTGATAGAAATTTCAGTTTCGATTACGGCACCACTATTACCAGTACCTGTACCTCTAATAACAACAGAAGGTGGTTCGGTATATCCTCTGCCTCCTAGTGTAAGTAAAGAATCATAGATTTTGCTATCAGATACAAATACAGCTGCAGTAGCATTGTTTCCACCTGGAAGACTAGGACTTTCAATAGTTACTGAAGCACTGTCATAGTTATCACCAACGTTGGTGATATTGATAGCAGATACAACACCAGAATCTTTTGCAATTCTTGAAACAATTTCGGTATTGTTAGCATTATTGAAAGTAATAATAGAAGCAATACTTAAACGTTCATCTGGAGTAAAGTTGATACCGTTATGATTAGAAAGAACAATAGTATAGACCTGTTCGTTTGTTAATGTAATCTCATTATCTTCGGAGATAGTAACTTCGTTGTCGTTCTTATCAAAAATCTTAAGGATAGGACCAGAAGCATTTGAATTGATGCCAGTGAGAGTTTCACCTTTCAGAACAGTGACAGTATTAGAGAAGTATACTTTCAAATAAGTATAGGGTTCCATAACAATTTCTGTTCCTGGAACAATGTTCTTGCCTGGTTTTTCTGACTCAACATCTGTGAGGTAAACACGCAAAGGAACTGTATCACTCTTTTCAGCAAAGAATAGATCAAGACCAGTGGTAAATACACCACCTTCAAAACCTTCAATCTTGAAAGTTTGTGCCAAAGGATTTGGTTTCTGTTCTTGCTCTGTATTATTTTGAACTAACTGCAAACCTTCATTTGCTTTGAAGTATGCTGGTTGTGTCGAAATAATAGATGTAGGATTATCGGGAAGCAAACCAGATGCATAGAACTTAGTCTCAGCAAAAGTTTCTACAGCGTTCTTGTCTGAATTAGTACTGCTAGATGTAAAACGTAAAGTCTTTTCGCCTGTAGTAATTCTGATATCTTCACCGCTCTCATCATATGAGACTGTAGATACATCACCTGTCCAAGTAGTAGCAAATGTTGGAGGAGCTCCAGCAGGAACAATTAAAACACCAGAAGCATTGCCTCTTTCATCTGTAATAATTGGTGCTGCAAATGCCGAAACAGAGTTACCTGCAATTCCTGTAAATCTAGAGTCGGGTGCGACCCATCTACCAACATTCTTTCCTTCGAGATATACAAAGACTTCAGTCTTTGGTTTCATTCTACGAATAGTAAATTTAACAGGGATGCTGCGAGCAAAATACTTCAGTGAAGTTACAATTTGCTTGCCACGTCTGCTACTAGTTGCAACACCTTTAGGTGTCTCATTATTCTGTGGACTAATGTTTGAAGAACTAGAAACTGATGCAGATTCAATTCTGGAATTAGATACCTCACTATTTGTAGTAGATAGTGGATTGATATTGAAGAATGATCTTTCTGCTCCAGACCATGTTACAATAAATGAGTTATAAATGCATGAGAATGCCTCCACAACATCATCCTTGGCAAGGAAAGGAACAAATAGATTTGTATTGTTATCAGTAACTAGAGGTACAATTGATCTATCATACCAAGAATCAACTCTAGGTGTAATATCTAGATCGCCAACGTATTGTAGGACAACAAATGGATTGGGGTTAATTGTCTTAGTAGCAAAATTATTTCCTACCAGTTTAACTTCACTATATGGAAGTGAGATAACACCGTTGTTAATTACATAACCATCAACTTCACGCTGATCGTTTCTGGTGTTTACTTCTTTTACATTTAAACTTTCTTCATTTACTTGTGGTCTAAGGACAGACTGCTGAGTATCAATAGAAGATTTATGGTCAAAAGATTTAACATCACCTCTATGAGTTTCAAAATTATCTACAAAGAAACCACACTTAAAGCGATCAAGACCAATTTCATCAGTGATCTGCATATTAAGTGCTTGCTGTTCTAGAACACTCAGTGAAGTGTAGTATTCTAGTCTCTCAATTCTACTGTCAAGTTTACCAATGTCCTTCATTGTGTAACGCTTGTTCTCTACAGGAATGATTCTCACATCTCTATTAGAGTCAGTATATGCAGGAACATACAGATAGTATAGTGAAATAGCATCACTGATAGATTCAGGTCTGGAAGGATTCAGTGAAGAATTGCCTTTCTTAACAATAAAATTACCTTGAGTATCAAGGAACACCCCGTCGATACGGTCCAGGTATTGGGTTTTATTGTACTTAACTGTATAACTTAGGTTAGCATCGTCTGCAGGGGTGCTAGCGGGGATTCCAGCGGTGCCTGAGAAAGAGATATAACCACTACTGGATAGGATTGTTTTATCCAAGTAACCAGAAACAATGTTAGAGTTGTCTACTTTAGGTCTAAAGTCGATAGCATCTCTCAGGGAGATGAGACCACTAACAGTAGAGTTGAATGATGGAACTTCGGTATTAGGTACACCTGCCTCATGGAGGTACGAATCAATCGTACAGAAATCTCCTTGTGAATGCTCGAAGTAATCGAACGCAATAACCAACTGACCTGAAGGTGCAGTTTGACCAGGTTTCAGTGTAATGCGAGAAACATCGTAGTATGTATCACGTTGACCATCATCAAAGATATATCTAGAAGTAACATCAGTACCTGTTACCAAACCACCAACAGAATCAATAGTTGGAGGAGCAGAGACAGAACCTTCATAGACATACTTCAACTTAAATGCATCAGCATATGAAGTAATCTGAATGTTTTCTCCATCATAATCCTGTCCTCTAAATGGAACGGTTGTAGTTCCACTTGCCTGTACAATGATACGCTTATTTCTAATACAAGTCTTAAGTCTAGGACGTGCTTTGGATACCTGCAATGTAGCAGTTAGTTTGAGGACTGGGAAGTTGTTATTGGGTAGATCAACCGTTGTAGTTGGGTTAGCAACGTTATATGCTTCTGCCTTAGATCTAATACTATCAACATTACCGAAATGATTCTCTGGGAAGTCAACAGTAACACTACCAGCAGTTAGTTCGGAATCAGTCTGGGTAATTTTAACAAACGCAGGATCGATATAAACAACATCACCTTTGTTGAGAGTACCACCATTAGGTACAAAGTTACCAGCAGTATCTAAACCATGGATCGCAATACCTGGATCCAATACAGTCATCATGAAATTTTTCTGACTGAATTCAGCAAATCTTTGTGTACCAAATGGTAGTTGAGCAGCAAACGTTAGATTACCTGCTCCAGAAGATGCTGACGTAATAAAGTCTCTTCGGAAATAATATGTGATCTTAGAATCTTCACTAGAATCAATCAATGAAGAAATTTTCTTATCTCCAGTTGAGAATACTAGTGTGCCATTGGCATTAGTAATGATTGGTTTCTGTACAACAACACTAGCATTAACAGCATCTGCTTGTAGTGTTCTATCCAAGTAAAGTCTGGATCTTTTGACACCATCAGGTTTGGTTGCATATTGTACAGAGTAACGATATACATCACCATCATTATCAGCAAATTGGATAATATCGCCTTTAGTTATAGACAGACTAGCGTCTCCACCAAAACCGTTACATTCAATAAACTTATAACCAGCAAATCCAGTAAACGTAAAGTCTGTAACAGAATTTGTGTAAACGTATCCTGTTTTCTCTAGTTCAATATCACAGGTGAATGAATTTTTGTTTCCTGATCCAAACGTAGTATTAACAGACTTAACGTTGGAAGGATCGAATGTGTATACAGTATCTCTAAACAGAACAGGTGTGACTTTTGCAACATCTGTAATTACTGCAGTAGTTTCAATTTCTACAATAGGAGGTTGTGAATAGGTAGTGCTTACGGCATTTCTATCTTCAATAGAAACATTCTGAATAGTTCCACCACCACCTCGAACCCAAGCAATTTTGTTGGTGTCATAGAGAACACCATCTAATTTAAACTGTGATGCTGAAGTATAGTTTCCACCTCTATTTGTAATGATAAAGTGGGAGACAGTATTTTCTGTGGCAATTTTAGCAGTAACCCCATCTTCATTAACAATAGTTTCTCCAGATACAAACGTTCCAGAAACCATAACAACAAACAACTTATTAGTTGATGAGTACACTCTTTCTGTACCACCTTCAATAACTGCCTTTGCTCCACTAACAGTACCAGTAATGTACTTACCAGAACTAAAAGTAGCATCTGCAAGTGTTTCTAGTGTGATTCTAGTAAAGAATGTAGGAGCAAAATATGATAAGTCGAAAACAGTGTTGTACTTCTCTACACCACCAGCAAGCTTGCCTTTGGATACAATCTTATCAGTATCAGCATTAAAACCGTCACTGATATTTTCAATTGCAATATTCTTTGGTTTAGCAACACCAATAACTGGAGTAATTGTTTCGTTGTAATCTAGGACACGAAGCAATTGCTGTGTATTTTGCTGTACCTGTGCTTCACCTGGAAATAGGTATCGTACTTGTGCAGTAGCATCAGTGCTATCAAAGTTTGTGAGATACAAATCTAGGTCAGCACGATTACCTTTAACCGTAATTTCTAGATATGTATTGCCACCCAATTCAGGTCTTTTAACCTGAGAGAATGCAACCACATCAGCATAACCATATGTATTGATAGAACCATTGTCGCTTCTAGTTTTAATAAACCAAAGTTTCGTAAGTTCTGTTCCAATTGCGTCATCATCAAAGTCAGCAATTGTTTTTTGTGGGTCTACAATAGAACAATAGAAAGTTTTAACTCCATCTTCGACAGTGAATCCTTCGCCCCTTCTTGAAATAGTGCGCTTAGGATCTCCAGGTGATTCTGTCTTATTGAGTCCAACAGAACCATCATTAAATACACTGTTTAGATATAATGTAGGATATGCAGTCAGTTCAGCGCCTTCAGCGTTTAGAGGAATTGTGCCATATACATTAGTAGCATAGAAAGAACTAAGACCAGTAGTCTTAATAGTTTCGTTCTCTCTCTTTAGAACGTCCCTTGCTTTATCAATTTCAATATACTTAGTCTCTTTGTTTTTGACTTCGTATCCTTTTACATATGCTTTACCAGAACCAACAGTACCTACTAATTTTTTCTCTGCATCAATAGCAGTGAGACCATTGACTAAACCGTCAGTACCAGCAGAATAGAAACCCAGATTGTCATTTTTCTGATAGTATTCCCTAACTTGAATGGGAAATTCATCTACAACATAATCACCAGACTGGTCAAATGTTTTTCTTGCTAACGCAGCTTCTACCAATGAGTAATCGGTTGCTTTCAGTTGCTTTTGGATGACACCATCTTTAACAAGAAGCAACTGAATGAAATTCTTATCAGTTAACTGGAAGTAATCATATCTAACCAGTGATAATGTAATTTTAAGTCTGTGAGCACCAGGTGCTGAGAAGTTTGATGAACCTCTGGAATTATCATACAGAGATGCATCTTGTTCTGGAGTTACAAGAAGTTCATTAATTTTAAAACCAACTTTAGCAGATGGTCTATCATAGTACTTGTCGATTACAAGTAGTTGTGCTGCATTACGTACAAAATATCCATTAGCAAAATAGATACCTTCTTCTACCTTAACTGCTGAGGCATAACCCAAAGCAGGACTATCCATAACACCTGTGGCACCAGTATCACTATTAGTAATACCGATAGAAGTTGGAAGTGATACCCCATCAGTACCAACAACTAGTAGTGGAGAATTTACGCCACCAATAACTTCAAGGTTTTCGCCTTGTCTAAATCTTTCTTCATCACCAGAAGCACCACTATTAAGATAGTTCACATATAAGGTATCTGATTCTGTATCAGAACCATATTCAACTTCAATGACACTTGCAGTTACCCCAGAAGATACACCCTGCAGTTTAAGACCGATTAGAGTTTTAATGTCATATTTCTTATATGTTACATTGCCGCTATCATCGGCAACCGCAACTTCAGAAACTGACGACAGTTTAACATAGTTAAGTCTAACGTTTAGACCAACTTCTCCAGGCACAACAAGATCGCCTTGCTTGAAGACGTTCCTACCGAAATTTTCTAATTGGGACTGCAGTACAGATTGGAGTTGAATTAACTCTCTGGTCTGTACTGCGAACCCTGGTCTGAATAAGACCTTATAGAAATTTTTCTGAGGATCGAAATCTTCAAAGTAAGGCGATGAGTTTAAGTTAGTATTCTGGGGCATTTCTAGCAACTAACGATCTAATTTTCCTATAGTATATAGGAGATCAGAACTCAATAACTAACTTGATGTCTTCAATTTGGTCAGCAGCACGGGTGATCAAACGGCGGTTCTCAACATAGATGAGTTCGCCAGAGTTGGGTTGAATCTGTGGAGTACCGAAACCGTCAGTGAACGGAACGCCAAGAAGTGTTACTGCAGTAACTGTATCATCTACAGTACCCTGTGCTAGTGAAGAAGCACCGATGATAGAAGCACTATCATCGAAAGCACGAACAATACCGCTATCGGTATGCTGCTCAGGTGCTTGGAGATACTTAAGAACACCAGCGGTAGTAGAACCACTGTCAAGTGTCCAAGAAACCACAGTACCTTTTGCAGTACCACCAGAAGCAAGTGCTTGTGTGATCTGTTCGTCAGGAACAAAATCAGCAGTAGCACCTGTGACTTTAGCAGCATAGAGACCGTTAAGGGTATCTAGAACTGCGTAATCTGTGGTAGCGAAGTTGTAGGGGTCCTTAATAATACCAATACGACGGAAGTCGTTATCGACAGGGAAGTCTCCAGAACCTTCAGCATAAGTAAGGCGGATGTTAGTCATGACGCGCTTGGCGTTCAATTCCAACTCGAAGTCAGAACCATGACCACCCTGAGGAGCAAGAACAACCTCAAGAGCACCAACACCAGTAACACCAGTGCGAGCAGTAGTCAGGGACTGTTCGGCATAAAGACCAGACTTAACACCACCAGTAGTAGCGCCATCATCAAGGAGAACACTAGCATAGGTGTAACCAGCGCCACGAACTACAACTTCGGTAGATTCGATAGCACCAGAGGTAACTACAACCTTAACAACGCCTTCGGTAACAGACTGACCATCACCTGAAATAGGTGCATAGTGAGTACCATCAGGAAGACCTGAACCAACATCTTCAACTAGAACGATGTCTACAGCACCATCAACTGCAAGAGCTTCGGTTGCAGCACGTGTTGTTTCTGCCTTCAGGTTGATAGGCATAAAGTTAGTGGACAAGAAGCGCAGAACATCATCGGTAGGGATGGTGTACATGTACTTCCAGACATAACCAGAACCAGCAGCGTTAGCAACAACTGCAGATGCTTCTTCTGTAAAGATGCCAGTACTTGAGTTATAAGTACCTTCACCACCAGAAGGTGTAGTCTTGGGTTCGTATGCAGGTTGTGGATCTGTCTGACCAGGGAACTGACCGTTATAGAGACACTTAAAGACTTCGTAGTTACTGTTAATAACGTAGAACTTAGAAGCACCTAGAGTAGTAGCACCAGTTGTGGACTGCTTACCTACTTGACCAGTTGTTGTGGAAGAATAGTCAGGCTTGAACATGTCGAAACGTGCTTCTGCAGCAAGCGTGTTCCAATCATAACGTGTAATTACAGCACGTGCAAATTGATCGGTGATGCGCTTAGCAGCGATGATTTCGTCATATACACCGTATTTCTCAACTTGGTTGTCGAGAGGTGTTGGAGGTGCATCTTCTGTTGCATAGCGGTAAACGCCTGCACGTGCCTCAGCACCAGTGTCAGAAGAACCGTTCCAACCTTCAATAACAGCGTTGGTTAGTGGAGCAGAAGTAACGGAAGGAGTAACAGAACTCAATACCAATGAGTTGTCATAAACCTTTTCGATTGTTGCGCGGAAAGGTGCGTTGGACCATGTATAGGATCCATTTGTGTCAGAACTGACATACACACTTTGACCTGCAGAGAACGCAGTTGCGTTCGCTGAGTAAATCTCCAGATAAGCATCCCAACGTTGTGGACGCCCTACGAAGAAATACATTCTAGTTCTCTCGTCGGAGGTGTCTGTAGCACCTTCAGACAAAGATTCTAGAAACTGTTTAGCATTAAAAATTCTAAACTTATCTGAGATAATTGCAGCCATTGTTGTTTTCTCTAGAACGTTATTTAATATCTGATTTATTTATACTAATTTATCCTTGGTTCACTCAGGACCAGAGAATTGGATCAACTCATCATTGTTATTTAGCGTGTTAGGTCCGCTTTTAACGTAACCCAAAAATCGAGTACTACTTACTTTAGAAGTATACTCTATAAGTGAACGCGCAGATGTAAATAGATGCCCAGAATCTAGGAAATTATTAGTTGTTTGCACAACAATTTCCGTTGGATTTGCTGCATCTACGGATATAGTTTGATTGCCATTTGCCATGGTCAACCCCATCATCATTGGTGATGGTCCCAAAGTGAATCTATCTCCGCCTAGAGTGAATCCAGAAAAAGGTCTTAATTCAAAATCTCTAATAGCAAGTTGAGGATATGCTCTGGTTACATCATCTATAACATGATCACCTTCAAATTTAATTGCTTCATAATCAGCAAGAGTGAATGTTACAGTACCGCTAGTAAAGGACTCAAATCCTGCAGGAATTCTCTGTCGAAAATTTCCTACAGTAACATTGGTTCCGTCACGTTTAGTTACTTGATTGTATGGTGATGCTAATTGTAGTTCTGCCATTAATTTCTAGTTACAACGGAAGTTTCTAATACCACAAGTTCTGTAAAGTAATCGATTAAACCAGTTTGTCTGGTTAATTGTATATCAGCAGGTTTATCAATACCACCAATAACTGGTAGATGCGAACTTACACTATATGTAGACTCGATACCAGATGCGGAGGTATCAACGTTACTCATAATAGTAGTAAACACTGTAGAAGTCATTTCTACACTGTTTGCCTGAGTCGCTGCAGCATCCTTTCTTTCAGTCGCTGTTTCTCCACCAAGAATGCCACCGTCAGCACCTCTGGTGAAATCAACTCTTGCTGTAGTATCAGTAGCAAGAATGACAGTGATGACAGAATTTGTCACCAAGGCATTCATAGTATTAATTACAGGAGCAACAGATACCTGAACCTGAGTTTCAGGTGTTAGTAGTGCAGAAGAAATAGCAGTAATGGTAGCAAACCCATCAAACTTGGTAATTTGTGTACCAACTTGTAAGTTCTGTACCAATTCAATATTGTTCTCTACCGTAATGATAGTAGAACTATGCTGAACTGCTGTAATATTAGAACTAATATTTTCAACTGCAGTACTAATGTAACTGACGCTAGAGAATCCAAGTGCTAAAGATGAATTATCAAGTTCTGATTCTGGGGGAATGATCAGTAATTCTTTATCTACTTCAACATCAAGGAATGCGGTAATTTCTTCATGTCTAATAGTAACTTCAATAATTCTTTCTTGAGAGATTACTGACTGTTCAGAAGTTATAGTTGCTGTCTGCTCAACTACTGAGATGTCAGTGGTTGCAACAGAAATTTCGCTTTGCAGAATTGTTTGAACACCCGCAGAGAATACACTGATAGATTCAGGAAGTGTTCTAAGGTACTGACCACCTGGATGTGCTTGAGCAAAACTTCCATCAATACCTCTGGTTACATCTAGGAATCTGTCAAGTAGTTTGGAATCGTAAGATACAATTTCCTTACCAATTTGCAGTTTGCCTTGATCTGAGAACAAGGAAGTATTTGGAATGTATACTGTAGTAGCACTTGGAGACAAAGCAGAATCCAAGAAAGCACCAACGCCACTGTAGGCATCAGAATCTTGAATGAATACTGCTGGTTTGTTAATGTCAATCTCTACAATAAGATTGAGTTCTTGAGTCTCAATAGTAGATGTAGATGTAATCGACACTGGAGTAATATCCAATGTAATCTGAGTAACAGTTGTTCCAGGAATAGTTGCCTGAGAAACATTAGTATCAATTGGACGCCTGGTAGTGATCTGCCCTATATTAGGACGTAGTTCAGTACCTGCTTCAACACCTTCACCATGAACCTCTGTAGTTTTCTGAGAAGCAGTTTGAGTTGCTACACCAGTAAGACCACCAAAAGAAATAATAGAGAAGATACCAGACTGAGCACCTTCACTAAACAGAGCAACTTCGGTTTGTACTACAGATAGAGAACCACCACTAGCAACTTGCGTTGATACAGTAAAATTGTAAAGAGTGCTAATTACACGATTTGGTTTTCTGTATACATCGTAACCTCTAGTTACAATTGCTTTAGGAGGTGAAGTATATCCAGAACCACCTTCAATCAGAATGACATCTAAGATTTGACCGTTTACAGAAAGAACTTCTGCTTTTGCACCACCACCATTACCATCTTGGGCAACAAATTTAATTTGTGGTGGACTAAAGTATTGGTATGCTGTTGGTTGTAGAAGAATACCTGTGTCAAAGAATAACTTAAGGTCTCTTTTGTTCCACTCAAGATCACTAAATCCAATATTAGATACTACACCATCAGTAATTTGGCAAGTAACACTAAGACCTTCACCTCTAATCAATCCATTATAATTAGTTGCTTCTACCTTAGCAAAGTGTTCAAACTTAGCAACTTCGCCATTCCTAAAGTTTCTGGTTGTTGCAAAAGCAGGAATAGATTCAATAGTTCTGGTTTCAGATTCACCGTCAACCAAAATTTGATCACCTTCGAGAATATCACTAAGCAATTCATACTTAGTATTATATGCATCATCGCCAATCGCAGACCCACGCAACCATCCAGGAATATCCCTAGTAAGTTCTCTCAATCCCTCATCATCAGTTCTATATGAAACATCGATGGAATATTCTTTGTTCAGGTTATTGAGACTAATAATAATATCACCATCAGTTACAAATATAGTTTGAACTTTAGTGTAATCATCATCGTCATCTGTTAATGGATCATAAGAAAAGTTTTCAAAATCTATATTAGATGCATTTAAAAGCGTGAATCTAAATTTGGTTGCAACAACATCTGGTTTAGAACTGCCATCTGCTGTACCATCTGCCAATTCAGTATAGAAAATACCATCTACCTTACCAAGATGTTTTCTAGTACCATCAGCGGCAAGTGTATATAAAGTTTTGGTAGCATATGGATTGAATGAATTAAGACTGTTCTGGAAATTTAGATATTCAGAAGTTCCATTAGCAGTGGTAATTTTTCTTTCAAAGTTTATTGTTAATTCATTAGTATAACCAAATCTATCAAAATCATAGAAAGATAATGTTTTTGGAACCTGTCTTCCATACAAAGAAATGATATCTACCTTACTAAACGTTGCTTCCCCAGTTTCTGGAGTATACTTAGTTAGAATATCAGTAAATGTAATGTTGGGTCCATTAAGAATATAGGTATCAGGATTTTGAAGTACACCATCAACGAAAACATAAGCAAATCTAGCATCAGTGATATTCTTGATTGTATTTTCAACTTCATCAAATACCAAGTATGGACCAACGCCTCTATATGGAATAAGACGATTGTCAATGGTCAGACGATCATAAGCACCAACGGTATATCCAAAGAATGATTCTCTTTGATCTAATTGGACTGGTGGACTATCAATATCATCTGCAAAATTTCTAGGTGCTTCAGCAAATACAATAGCATCAGGTTGCGAATCGGAAGTTCTTTTCCTAATATAGTATGCATTACCAAGAGGAGTATCCTCAGTAGTTTTTGCTTTCTGTAGCACACCATTCATAAAGATAAGAAACTTTTCACCGTCAGCTGACTTAACAACAGTACCATCATTCCAATAAAGATCGAACTGAGTAGTGATACCATCAAACTGAGGTGAAATATCTTTTAACTTTCTGAGATACCTATCATTATATAAGTCATTCTTAAATTTAAATGATCGGCAAACAAATTTAGTAGGATCAGTTTCATAGGTGTCATCAGTAGCTTGCCCAGTTACAGGATACTGTGCTCCTAGAGGAGCATCTGAAAATGTAATCTGAGTACCTTCAACTTTAAATGATTTTAAAGGTTCTTGAGCAACACCATTCAATGTAAGAAATAGTTCTTGCTCATTATATGGAGTATATGGAAGATTGTTTGCTTTATCTATTAAAGTAAACGTTTTTCTTCCAATGACATTACCGTTACCATTAATACCAGTAACAGCGTCATATGCAGGTGCAAGTAACTCAGTAATTTCAAATGTAAAGTAAGTTGTTGCAGTTTGATAGTAAGTAAATACATCACCAACTTCACAATTCTGCAAAGGATTCTCAGCAGTATCAGAAATCCTGACACCAAATACTTTTTGGGTGCTTGAGTAATCCCAAACAAATCCTTGGACTGGCGTAGAACCTAAATCTACTATGCCACCACCACTTTCAAATTCAACATCACCTACACTTAAAGTACTAATATATGTTTGCGAGAATAAATCGGTGGGTTGCACACTGATACTATTACTCAACTGCTTAGTTGCATATAATTTCAATACTTCGCCAGCAGGAGCATTAAGTGTACCTGCAGATGAAGAAAGTGTAGGTGTACTGCTTAGTTCTCTCGCTGTTCCAATAAAATCGGCATCACTTGCATAACGACCGTCAAAATCTTGCTGTAGAATTAATTCTTTGGATAGAATACCCTCAACATCATATTCATCAATCGAAATAGATCCAACACCTCTACGAACGTTGAGATCATGTATAGTAACTAGAGTATTAGTAAGGACTGTGGATTTGTACTCCGAACTAATAGTAACCTTTGGTAATTCAATAATAGTAATGCTTGTAGTTGGTGTTTGACCAACAGGCATTTCAATTTGTTGTGTACTATCAATTAAAACTTCACCAAACAGTTGGAAACCAGCTGGATGGGTTGTTTGCTTGATTAGGTCTCTCCATACATCAATGGGAGTCCTAGACTGAATCATATACGAATAGTCTTGGTAGAAATAAGAATCAGTTAGTCTTTGTGACCTGCTGCTAATCTTACCTCTATCAGATGCATACCTACCAAGGTTATTGTAGTATGTTCTTACATCAGTATCAAATTCAGTATAAAGTACCTGATCAACTTCAACACTTCTGCTAGAATCTAATACAGATGTCAACTCGATATTAGTATCAAATACACCATCAATTTTTGATAGACGTATAATGTTAGATCCTTGTCTCCAACCACCCTTAGAAATATATGCTGAGAAGATAGTTGTGTTTCCAATACGTTGCTGAACACGCTCTCCATCAAAGAACTGAGGAATATCACCTTTTGCAATAACTGCATATGAAGATCTGAATACCGTTTCAATGGTATTGTCTGCATGGAAATCACCACCATTAGAAATAATTTTAATATCCTTAGGTACACCAATATTAGATGATGTAAAATATACTTTTACGTCTTTTTCATATACAGAAATTGTGGGAGGATATGTAAAACCTTTACCAGGTTTAAGAATATCAATTCTTCTAACTGTTCCTGCTTCTGAATACACCTTAAACTCAGCACCTTCGCCATCACCATTGGTGACAATTGCTCCTGGATTTATATATTTTTTACCACCCGAAGTAATACCAATAGCAGAAATACCTGTAGTAATAGTATCGATGGTTGCTGTAACAACTGTTTCATTGTTTGAAGATACTAAGCAACCTTCAATAATTGGCATTCTTGAATATTCTTGACCTAGATTATCAATAGATGCAGAAACAATCTTACCTTCAGCAAATGCAGATGTTGTAGTGTATGAAATATCACCTTTACCATCATAATCAGGTAATTTTTTAATAGAATATGCAAATTTGTTTGGAGTAACAAAAACAGCACTTTTCAAACCAGCAATAGGATCATCAATTACTTTAAGTGCAGCATTATCAGTATTGACGTTACTACCTGCTTTAATAAAGTAGTAATACGTGTCAAAGTTAACTGGATAACGTTTTTGCGTAGATCCTACAATAGCAGGACCAAATCCTAAAGTGATAGCAACATAAGATCCCACATTACCAGGTTGAATACCACTAACTTCTTTTTCTTCAGTAAATAGGTTACCTTGTCTACTAGCAGAGAAATCGAGGAAGATGCCACGCATTGAAGAATGACTAGTGTCAAACTTATAACGATAGTACTTCTGAATCCTGATATCAGTATTTGCTGCATAAGTTGCGAAGTTAATATCTTTGGAGAACTCAAGGCGATTCTCACCTTGATTGACTTCAGAAATATCAATAGACTTAGCAGGGGTACTGTCGTCTTGGAAAATACTGCTAAAAGTTACTACACTAGGTGATGTGACATCATAATTAAATGCCAAGACCATATTTTGTGTAATAGGATCATAACTGATTACATATGGTTTATCTGCACCATCACCTAAAGGTCTAGCATTCTCATCAAACCTATACTTACCAGAATACAAAGAAATGCGAGCATTATTGTAATGATCAACTAACTTGGTTGATTCTTGTCCTCTATCAACGACAATAGTTCTTTCGGACTCATTGATAGCAGTAACTTTTACAATTTCACTATCAATAAGAAGTAAATCATCAATTGATAGTTTGTTAATTTGATTAACCTTAATAGTATCGTTCTGTAGAGACAAACCTACGTGATCAACATCAATAGCAAGTCTTTGTGTAGACAACTCGCTCGGATTTCTACTAAGATCTGAATCAACAACGGTTAGGACATCACCTTTAATATAATCAGAACCTTTATTTGTGATGGTAACTACAGAAACACTACCATATCCACTACCACCAAAATTACTTACAAATAGAGTAGCTCTAGCATTTTTAGAATCACCAGGAGCTCCAATATCAGATCTTACTTGACTTTGATCAAGGAAAATTAGTTCAACGTCTAAAAACTCACCTGCAGTGTATCCTAAACCACCATTTAAAAGAATTCCTCTACCAACACCACTATCTTTCAATACGCTATCGAAATTTGGTTTCTGTAATTTGATTTCTTGGTAAAAACGTTTTCTTACATAATAATCTGTGGTTGTCTGTGCTACATCAGGATTTAACGTAATATCAATTTGACTACCAACACCAACGTTGTGTGGTTCATCAGTCTCAATCAATGCAATATTATCATCGGCAGAAAATGCTTCCAGGTTCCTACTTAGATTACTTTGAGTAATAACTTTAGATCCAACTGTATCTCCAAGTGTATTGCTCTGTAGAAAATATTCAACAACTGCATCTTCAGGTACAATAAAATTGCCAGAAAGCAATTCTACCTTAACTGTGTTCTGATTGCTTACAAATTCAATAATTCTACCAGATGCTAAGGTACTTTGATCCCCATCAGTCAAAGATAAAACAGAATTAGCAGTATAGAATGAATTCTTATCTAATAGTATGCTTAGAATACTAGAAGACGAATTTAGTTTCTTTCCAGGTACATATGTACCAGTAACATTTTCTAGGACAAAATTATTAGAATTAATTACGTCACCAATGACTGTACCAGTAAAATCTGAATCTTCTTGAGTTATAACGTCATTTTTGAATAGGTATGCTGCACTGACCAATCTTAAATACGAAACACTAGTTAGATTATTGGGATCTAAAGATTTGCATGTTAGGGAGGTAACAGTCTTACCTGTAACTTCTTTAACAAATGCCGATGCACCAAATCCACCTGATCCTTTATCATTAGTAATGAATTTATTTCCAACTTTAAAACTATCTGGTGATTCGATTACATCAACACCGTCAACGTTACCAGTAGATACTGAGTTGATTTTCAAGATGGTGTTAGAACCATTAACCAATCCATCTGCAGTTTTTAGTCGTTTGACATTTGTAGGTAGATTTTCTTGAGATAGATCTGAATTGTAGTTAGAATCAACAGGCAGAGAATAAAACTTTTCACCTACAATGTATGGGAAGGCAGGATTACCGTCATCATCAATTGATGTGAAATATGCATAAGTTCCTTCTGGATATTCGGGTGTTACACAAAAACGTCCATTATTCTCATCTAAGTCCAATTTTCCAGTTCTTGTACTTGGCATCCATACATAATCTTCAATAAACGTACCTAGTGGATATGTTTCTCTGCTAGGACCACCCAAACGATTAGATTTAAGAACATATGCTGAAGATAACTTAGCAACAGCACTATTTTTGTCCAGAGGGTTAGTAAAACCATAAGGTCCATAAATTGGCAGACCATCGTAAGCAAATCCCAAAATGGGTGAGTGCTGACTACCATCATCAACCAGACTTTGAGTTAAATCAAATGGTCTAGCACATACGCCATATCCATTGCCTTTGTCTGTGTTGTAGTTAGTAAAGTAATAACCATTATTACTATCGAGAACATCTTTGAGTTTATTAACTCTATCTTTAGTCCAAGTTACAATATCACAGACTGCTGTAGCTCCAGAACCAACTGATAAAATATCGACAATTACATTTGCTCGCGTGTAGAACTTACCTTCGTCTACCATTTCAAAATCTACAATTTTTCCATCTTTAATGATGGTATTGTAGTCAGCAAATCT
>Ga0315320_10000439_pt1 | contig 34346 bp, 29 predicted proteins | sample M140m21515metaG_FD_203458 | JGI IMG/M metagenome (GOLD analysis project Ga0315320, IMG submission 203458) | Ammonia-oxidizing marine archaeal communities from Monterey Bay, California, United States - M1 40m 21515 | ecosystem: Environmental > Aquatic > Marine > Coastal | place: USA: California... | reverse complement strand
AGCCGATGTATTCATGGAATATGGATGAGATCGCTACGGTTACAGGATCACAAGATAAACTGAAGGAGGCTTTGGACATCATCAACATTGTGCCAAATCCATATTATGCATTCTCTGAATATGAGAGAAATAGGCTAGAAACTAAGGTTAAGATAACCAATCTTCCTGAGCAGTGTACAGTGAAAATTTTTACAGTGAACGGTAAACTTGTTAGAGAGTTCAAAAAAGACAGTCCAATAACTTCATTAGATTGGGATTTAACCAACTTCAAGGCGATTCCTGTTGCGTCGGGTATTTATTTGATTCACGTGTCTGTTCCAGATGTTGGAGAACGCGTATTGAAGTTCTTTGGTGGGATGAGACAAGTTGATTTACAGGGTATATAATTATTAGAAAAAGAAAGAATTAGTTATGAAGAATAGTATTAAAATTGCATTTGTTCTTTTGTGTTTATCTCCAATGCTTTTTGCCGGAAATGAAGACCGCGTCGGATCAGCGGGTGCTTCTGACTTGTTAATTAATCCATGGGCGAGAAGTTCTGCCCTAGGTGATGCGGGTATTGCAAGTGTAAATGGATTAGAAGCTACCTATATGAATATCGCAGGGTTAGCGTTTACGGATCAGACCCAACTTAAATTCAATTACAGCAATTGGATGGGGATTGCTGGTATCTCATTTAATTCAGCAGGGATTGCACAAAGGATTTCAGAATCTAGCGTGATTGCCATAAGTATACAATCTATGAATTTTGGAGACATACCAATTACAACTGTAGAGAATCCTGAGGGTAATATTGGTTTCTTCTCACCTCGAACAAACATTTTTAATGTTGGATATGCGAGAACATTTTCTTCAAGTATTTATGGAGGCATCAATTTCAAAGTTGTATCAGCCAATATTTCTAACTTGAAAACATCGGGAATCGCAATTGACGCAGGTATTCGATATGTGACTGGAGAACAGGAACAAGTTAAGTTTGGTATTGCGCTAAAAAACGTTGGTCCAGTTATGAAGTATAAAGGTGACGGACTTGCACAACAGGCTGCATACGTAACTACTGGTTTTATAGCCTCTTTAGAAGAAAGATCTTCAGCATTTGAGATGCCTTCTTTGTTGTCAATTGGTGGTTCTTATGATTTTATCTTTAATGAGGTGAGTAAATTGAATTTGGCTCTAGGATTTACGGCAAATTCATTTTCTAATGACCAATATAGAATAGGTTTAGATTATGGAATGACGAATGAAAGAATGGCCTTTAACGTAAGAGCTGGATATGTTTATGAGAAAGATTTACTATCATTAGAAAATAGATCAAACGCATTGGTAGGACCAACAGCAGGATTTTCAATAGACGCTTTGGTTGGTGAAGAAAAAAATGCACTCGGTGTAGAATACTGTGCGAGATTTGCTGGTATTTTTGGAACAATCCACACATTGGGAGTTACCATAGCCCTAAAATAATTTAACTTAAATATTAATTTTTATATAGGCCCTTTCGGGCCCATAGACTTATATACAATACTAATGTCGAAGATTGATTACTATACTCCAGAGGGTCTTCAAAAATTAAAAGATCAACTTGAAGAATTGAAAACTGTTCAAAGACCTTCTATTTCTCAACAAATAGGTGAAGCGCGTGATAAAGGCGATTTATCTGAAAATGCAGAATATGATGCAGCGAAAGAAGCTCAAGGTATTTTGGAAATGAAAATATCAAAACTTCAAACTGTTATATCCAATGCACGACTGATTGATGATTCAAATATCGATACTTCAAAAGTATATATACTTTCTAAAGTTAAAATAAAGAATTCCTCAAACGGAATGGAAATAGACTACACTTTAGTTGCAGAAAACGAGGCAGACTTGAAGGCTAAAAAGATTTCCGTTGAGTCACCTATCGGAAAAGGGTTGTTGGGTAAATCAAAAGGTGATATTGCTGACATCGTTACCCCAGGTGGTGTAATGAAATTTGAAATAGTAGAAATTTCTCGTTAATGCCCTCAGTTTTTACCAAAATCATTAATGGTGACATATCAAGTTATAAGATTGCAGAGAATGACTCATTTTATGCTTTCCTAGATATTAATCCATTGGTTAAAGGTCATACGTTGGTAGTTCCCAAGGTTGAAATTGATTATCTATTCGATTTAGATGATCAAACGTTACAGGATATGATGCTTTTTGCTAAAAGTGTTGCTGTCAAAATTAAAGAGTCTATCCCTTGTAAAAGAATCGGTGTCTCCGTCATTGGTTTAGAAGTCCCACATGCCCATATTCATCTCGTCCCTTTAACCAACATGGCAGACATTAATTTCAGTGGGCCTAAGCTTGCGTTATCAGCTATGGAGCTAAAAGTGGTGCAAGATCTTATAATTAAAGGTTAATTATTCTAGAACGATATTGGTATATAATATGAGTGCTCCTGTATAATCAATAACTTGAATTTCACTTGAAAATGATTGATGTCCCTTTAAACCTGATGTGTTAATCGCAATGCTGATTTCAGCGCTCTCATTCGGCTGAAGTTCTAATTTGGTTAGGCTGTATTTTTGCCCTTCTGCCTCTTCAGGAGCTTTAAGTCTTATCGAAGTACTCGACGTATTTGTAACCCTAAATGAACTTGTTATAATTTCTCCACTTCTCTTGTTGTCCAAATTAGATACCTCGGAGACCGCTTTAATAGGGAATCTAGATTTATCACGATCAATAGAAACATATTCAATTTCAATTCGCCTTTCTTTTCCGGCGGCCATTGAGTAAACTGATTCATTTTGAATAACTACGTCGTCACTGATATTTTGATTAGCGGCATATTCTCCGAATGGCATATAGGTGAATGTAAGTTGCGGGGATTTAGTTTGAAGGTAAGGTGCAAATACAGAGTTATCGATTCTAGTAAAGTAATTTATGAGAGAAGAAATTCGTCTTTTTGTTAAATTTACATTGTAAGTTGTTTTGGCTATTGGACTGGCATAACCTTTGACTTTAATGTTAATTTTAGAACCTTTTTTGAGTTCGTCAAGTAAGATGTTTTTCAAAGAGTCAAGCATAATTGTACCAAAGTCGACTTGATTTTTAAAAAATTGAGATAATTCATTCGCATAGTTCGTACCTATGTTTTCTGGTAAGTTCTTTTTCACCTTTTCCTTGTATAATTCATAGTTTAATACATAATCCTCATAGGTCTCAACATAATTTTTTTTGGTCGTTGTTTTCCATGTGGATGCATCTGGTTCATCATTTCTAAAATACAATGTAACTGGCAGCAAGGCAGCTGTTTTTTCCATTAAAACCAATGTGTCAATTTGTTCTTCAGTAACCAATTCGATTGTCGGATAGGCTGCATAGATATCACTACAGCACGTCGGGTTTTTCGCATATAGACTTCCTTTTCTATTTGATGAAACGAAGATACTGTCGTTGTGTCCAAAATAATACAAGTCGTTTGCAGGACTGTTTATTGGGTTTCCAAGGTTACTCGGGGTCGAAAATAAGCCTCCAACATATGCACTTGAATAAACATCATAACCTCCAAACCCATTAAACCATGTCGATGAAAAAAAGAGATTGTTTTGAAGTGTGTCATAATAGGGTGTAACTTCATTCTCTTTACTGTTAACAGATTTTATATTTTGAGGCGTATTAAAATTGATACCATCTATACTTTTAGCATACCAAAGATCCATACCTCCTTTTCCTCCGCGTCTATTTGATGAAAAGATTAGACATTCTTCCCCATTAATACGTGTAAAGAAGGGCATAGTGGTGTTTGAACCCAAGGAGTTGATTTCAGAAGTTAATGTGTCCGTAATACTCCAGGAACTATCTGAGCGTTCAGCAACTACGATTTTACAAGAGTATACATAGCCATCATCTTCACAAACACTGAAGTAATAACGCGTACCGTCAATAGAATAAGAACCATTGCCATAGTTTAATTCTTTATGATAAAGATCGGGGTTTAATTTAAATGGTAAAAACATCCCCTGTTTATTCATCTTACTGAAGTATAACTTAGTTCTGTAAGCCTTATCGTATACTTCTTCCATGTTATTGGATGAGTCGGCTTTAAGTGCCGAGAAAATGAGTTTGTTATCATGTATTGTATGTGCAAACTCAGCATCAACAGAATTTACGGTTTCAGGAAGATGATAAAGCGGTACAAACTCAGAAGAGTCAAGAAGGTTTTCTTTTGCCCAAGTACAGGATTCAATTTCGCGTATCGTTTTGAGATAAAAGGGACTTGATTTTTTATTTGCTAATTTCTTAGCACTTAAATTAAGAGTTTTGAGGGCTTGTGTATACCTTCCATTCTGCTTTTGCATTAATGCAAGGTTTAATAAACTGTTTGCATATACTTTTGTCTGCTCCCGTGCATAGACTTTTGCGTAATAGGTTTCAGCATTTGGGTAATCCTTGTATGCTTTGAGAGTTTCTGCATATTTCCATAAAAGTTTTACGGAATTTGAGTCTTTTTCAAGTGCCTTTTTGTAGTATTCAAGTGCGTAAATGAAATCACCTTTCATATATTGATCATCTGCAAAAGCAATGATTTTTTTGAGCTGTTTTTGAGCTGATACGTTAATAGCTAGCCCAAAAATTAAGAATAACACTAAATATAATCTGGACATACTTTGTGTAGAACGTTTCTTGGTTTAAACTTTTTAATGATGTAGCGAACAGCGAATTCAATACCACCCCTTGCTCTACTGGCAGGAACGAGCTTGGAGAAGTTTATATCATAACTAATCCCCACAAACAAATCGGAAAAGTCATAACCGAAACTTAGATAAGCCGCATCTCTATTTCTAAACCAAACACCACCATAAAGGGCTGAATATTTCTTTTTTGGGTGATTTAAGTAATATTTACCTGATGCACCGATAACCAATTCGCGATAAATATCTTGGGTGCTAAATTGCATACTCGGTATTAGGTCCCATTTTTCATTTAGCGCAAACGTACCTTTAATAAAAGTATTACTACGAATCGATCGTTTTACGTCTGTATTATAGAATCCTTGATTTGGGCGATTAAGATTAAATAAACTGTAGCCAAAAAGAATTTTATATCGTTCATTTTTTCTGTATTCATAAAGTATACCTGCACCGAAGCTGGCATTGGTTCTTCTATCGTTTTGATAATTTTCAAAATTAGGGGCGCCAGGATTGAAAACGTAACCTGTGTACTGCGCATCAAAGTAAAGGGCATCCCAATTGATTTGTCGGTGGTTCATCCCAAAGTTAATACCTGGCCTTAAAACGTGAATTGAATCATCTGTGAGTTTTAAAGCATACGATAAGTTTCCTTGAACTTCAACGGTCCGGAATCTTCCATCTCCCGCTTGATCATTAAAAAGATTCATACCAAAACCAATGTTTTTGAATTTTGAATCTATAGATATTGCGGTCGTACTAAACGGGACTGATACACTGCGCCATTGGTCTCTATAATTACCTATAAAACGATAGTCTCCATCAAAATGTCCTGCGTGAGCTGGATTTTGAAATAATTGATTATCATTGAATTGGGACCAATGAATATCCTGTCCCAGACTACAATCAATGGTAAATAGGACAAAAAATAAAACAATCAGATAACTCCTCATAAGGTTTGCATTCAATACCCTAAGATACAATAAATTAAATCAAGGAGTGGACAGCGATACAGGAATGATTTTGCCATTTAGAAAATCACCTTGGTTGCAGGAAAAGTCATAAATATACTCTGCAATCTGCTCGGGTTGATGCGGCGCCTCAAAACCGGGAAAAGCAGCTTCAAGCATTTCAGTTTGTACTGCCCCTAAACACAAGCAATTCATTTTTATATTCGAGTCTTTATACTCTTCAGCAAAAAGCTCAGTAAACGAGCAGAGAGCAGCTTTTGAAGTGCTGTAGGCGGCAAGACCTGGAAACTTCATTGAGCCCTGAAACCCGCCCATGGAGCTAATATTCACAATATGACTACCATGTTGATTCATTGCCGGTAATACGGCTTGTACAACTTGCATGATCCCAATAGCGTTTATTTGATAGGATTTGACAAAATCTTCATGACTCAGTTTATCAAATTCTTTTTTAATGAGAAAACCTGCATTGTTTATTAAAATGTCAATGGGTCCAATTTTTTCGACGTCACTTACGAATTTCGGACCGCTAAAGTGCTCCAGGTCAAGGTGATGAACGCTCACATTATTTAGCGACTTAAAATTCTTTGACATCAGCTCTTTTTGTCTTGAGAAAGCACAAATATTATTTTCAGCATTTTGCGCTGCTTTTTCTACAATGGCTTTTCCTATTCCCGTGCTACCACCAATAATAACAATATTTTTACTCATCGTATGATATTTTCAATTTAGGACTTGCAGGGAAGGCCTGACAGGTTAAAATATAGCCGTCGGCGATCTCGTCATCTGTTAATGAATAATTTAATTTCATATCTGCAGATCCTTCGAGGACCTTTGCTTTACATGAACAACAAACACCACCACGACAAGAATAAGGGGCGTCCATGCCTTCATCTTCAACTGCATCTAATATCGATTTTGTATCTCCTTTTAAAGTCATTTCAAATAACTCGTCGTCTAAGAGGACAGAAATTTCTGAGCTACCCGAAAATTGTTCTTTTTTGACTTCAACACCTAAAGAAACAGGGGTAGTAAAAAGTTCATAGATAATTTTATTCTTTGCGACCCCAAAGAATTCAAGTGCCTCGATACAACCCAAAATCATTTCTTCTGGACCACAAATAAGAAAGGCGTCATTTTGTAGGAAATTTAAATCTGCCTTTATTCTTTTTGTTAAATTCTCCTTATCAAGACGCCCTTTAGAAGAATCTGGCGCGCTGGATCTACTAAAATAATGATGGGTTTTAACGTTCTTTAAATTATCAATTTCAGATAAAAACATGGCTTCGTTTTTGTTTTTATTCCCGTAAAGAAGTTCCATGTTTTCAAATCTGTCTTGGGATTTTAAAATAGATAATATCGGCGTGATTCCGCTTCCAGCAGCTAAAGCTGCAATATTTTTAGCTTCGTCAGGAACTGTGAAAGTACCTTGGGGTTTGGCAAGATAAATAAGGTCTCCTACCTTCGCTTCGTTCACAAACCAGCTCGAAACGATCCCTTTTTCGACACGTTTTACACCGATAGCTATGGGCTCAGAGACACTGCTACAAATTGAATATGACCGCCTTTCCTCCTTGCCATTAATGCTTTTAAGCATATTTATATACTGCCCCGGAATGAATTTAAAATCTCCCTTGAGTTTTTCGGGAATTTCAAACTCAACTTTTACCGCTGCTTCATTTAGCTTGTTTATTGCTGCAATTTGAATCTCGTGGTATCCTTTATGCTTTTCTTTTTTAAAAATATTTCCTAATAATCCCATAATTTATTCGTCAAATGTTACGATTACTTTTTTTGATGTTGGATGTGCTTGACATGTGAGTGTATAACCTTGATCGACCTCATCTTGTTCAAGTGCATAGTTTACATCCATAGAAACAGTCCCTTCTAGGACTTTGCCTTTACACGTGCAGCAGACGCCTCCTTTACATGCATATGGCACGTCAAGGCCTGATTGTTGTGCTCCATCTAATATCGAAACGCCTTGATTATTAAGGGTGAATTCAAATTCATCTCCATCCATCTGAAGTATGATTGTGCTGTCATCAGTCTTTTTTGAGCTTTTCTCGTTTATGACCGCTTTTTTGTCGTAACCTGTTCCAAATAATTCTAAATGAATAGCACTCTTGTTAAGCCCTTTACGAATAAGTGTTTCCCGAATATCGAGAGTCATCTGCTCAGGCCCACAAATGAAAACATCATCAATACTGAGTTCGGCGAAGTAGGTTTCATAAATCAATTCACATTTTTCTTTATCTATGCGTCCTTTTTGCATAGTGTTTCCTAAATTTTCTCTTGACAAAATATGGATAACACTCAAGCGGTTGAGATAGGTGTTTTTGAGGGCCTCAATTTCTTCTTTAAATATAATAGATTGAACGGCTTTGTTTCCGTATACGAGCGTTACTGTGCTGTTTAGTTCATGTAACAGAATACTTTTTAAAATCGAAAGTATTGGAGTAATGCCGCTGCCTGCTGCAAATAACACATAATTCTTTTCCGCTGAAGGTTTAGGGATGTGTTGAAAATTCCCAGAAGGCTTCATGGTTTCTAAAATCGATCCAACTTTAATGTTGTCGTGAGCATAATTTGAAAACAAACCTTTTTCAATTCTCTTAATACCCACCTTGAATGTACCTGATGAGGGTTCAGAACATAATGAGTAAGAACGCCGAACTTCTTCATTTTCGATTTGAGCCTTAAAGGTCAAGTATTGACCTGATAAATATGAGAAGTCTTCTTTGTTATCCTCAGGTATATCAAATGAAATGGAGATACAGTCCTCTGTTTCCTGAGCGATTTCTTTAACTATTAGTTTATAGAAGTTCGATTTTGTTACCATCGTTTAATTTGTTCAAATTTAAGTATTCTATTTCTCAAGTCAACGCGTTCTAAACATTGTTCATTTTCTTTTGTTTTTATTCAGTCTGAGTATTAAGTATATTTGTAAAGGAAACTAGGAAATGATGGAAATTGACATTAAAGAGCTAGAGAAGAAATTTCAACTGAAAATTGATAAAGATATTAGAATCGAACCTAATGATTGGATGCCTGATGCGTACAGGAAAACTTTGATACGTCAAATTTCTCAACACGCACATTCAGAAGTGGTAGGAATGCTACCTGAAGGGAATTGGATTACAAGAGCACCAAACTTAAGACGAAAAGCAGTGCTTCTCGCAAAGGTGCAGGATGAAGCTGGTCATGGCTTATATCTATATAGCGCTGCGGAAACGCTAGGTGCAGATCGGGAGCAAACTATTGACGATTTACATTCAGGCAAAGCAAAATATTCTTCGATTTTTAATTACCCCACGTTATCCTGGGCGGACATGGGAGCTGTTGGTTGGCTCGTAGATGGTGCTGCTATAATGAACCAAGTGCCTTTGTGCCGGTGTTCTTATGGTCCATATGCTAGAGCAATGGTTAGGGTTTGTAAAGAAGAATCTTTTCATCAGCGACAGGGTTTTGAAATAATGACGAAACTTGCTTCTGGTACATCAGCTCAAAAGGAAATGGCACAAGATGCCTTTAACAGATTTTGGTGGCCTGCATTGATGATGTTTGGTCCAAGTGATGCAGATTCAAGTCATACAGAGCAATCGATGCGTTGGAAAATTAAAAGACATACTAATGACGAATTGCGTCAAATGTTTGTAGATGCAACCGTTCCTCAGGCAGAACTAATCGGCTTAACCATTCCAGATCCAGTGCTTAAGTGGAATACTGTTAAGGAGGGTTATGATTACGGTGCCATAAACTGGGATGAATTTTGGCAAGTGGTTGGCGGAAATGGCCCTTGTAATAAAGAACGCGTTGATGCCAGGAGGAAAGCAAAGGAAGACGGCAAATGGGTAGTTGAAGCCGCAATGGCATTCGCTCAAAAAAGAAGCGCAAAGAAATCTGCATAATTATGGAAAAGTCAAAAGAATGGCCCCTTTGGGAAGTTTTTATTAGAAGTAAACAAGGTTTGAACCACAAGCACGTTGGAAGCCTTAGGGCTTCTGATGCAACCATGGCAATTAAAAATGCAAGGGATGTGTATACCCGTCGCTCTGAAGGAATATCTATTTGGGTAGTTCCTTCCAACAATATCACCGCAAGTGATCCAAATAATGAAGATTCGTTATTCGAGCCTGCCCAATCAAAAGTATATCGACATCCAACTTTCTATGATGTGCCTGATGGAATTTCTCACATGTAGACTATGACGAAAAAAGAAGCCTTATATCAATATTTACTTAGAATGGGTGATGATAGCCTTATTCTAGGACAAAGACTGTCGGAACTTTGTGGTCATGGTCCAATTCTGGAGGAAGATATTGCCACAACAAATATTTCTTTAGATCTAATTGGTCAAGCCACGTTATTACTTGAGTATGCAGGAGAATTAGCTATCGAGCCTAAAACCAATGATGAATTGGCTTTTCTTCGAATTGAAAAGCATTACGCGAACACGCTACTCGTCGAACAGCCCAATGGTAATTTTGGTGATACGATGATGCGTCAATTTCTATTCGATGCCTACAGAAAACCGCTTCTTGAGCATTTAATCCAGTCAGTTGACAAAAGACTTGCTGGTATAGCTGAAAAAGCTTTGAAAGAAACGAAATACCACTTGCGTCATTCATCGGAATGGGTCATTCGTCTCGGTGATGGTACTCAAGAATCCCATTCTAAAGTTCAGGCATCTTTAGAATCTTTGTATCGCTATGCCCATGAGCTATTTTTCGAAAACGAGGTCGATGAAATTCTTTTAAACGAGGGGATTATTCCTGCTGCCAAAACGCTTTTTCCGCTATGGGAAAAAACAGTAACTGAAGTCTTTGAAATGGCAACAATGTCTCTACCAAAGAATAACTGGAAATTTCAGGGAGGAAGAGAAGGTAGACATTCTGAACATATGGGTTTTCTTCTTGCTGAAATGCAATATATGCAAAGGACTTACCCAAACATGGAATGGTAAGCGAAAAAGCTATTTTTGATCTTCTCGAAGAAGTTTTTGATCCTGAAGTTCCAGTTTTAACTATTGTAGACCTTGGTATCGTACGGTCAGTTCAGTACCATGAAAAACAATTGATTATAGAAATAACACCAACCTATATTGGCTGCCCAGCGATGCAAACCATTGAAAAGGATATCGAAAGCAAGCTTCAATCAAATGGTATTCAAAAGTTTGAAATAAAAACTTCAATAGCTCCGGCCTGGACCACAGATTGGATGTCTGAGAAGGGAAAGCAAAAACTAAAAGAATACGGTATAGCACCTCCTCAGGAAGAGCTTGACAAGTCCGTGCTCTTTAGTGAGCCACTGGTTGTTCCTTGTCCCAAATGTAATGCTAAAGAAACAAAAATGGTAAGTCAGTTTGGAAGTACGGCTTGTAAGGCCCATTACCAGTGCAAGGCATGTCAAGAACCCTTTGACTATTTTAAATGCCTTCGCTAGTTTTTTTCTTCAAGTATTGACTGTCTAACCAGTAGATTACTTTGAGTGAAAGAGTATTAACAGGTCCATTTTGAAGGGTGTTATTGAGAGTCTCCCAATAACGTTGATTCACAGCAGAACCGGATGTAAAAATGGAATTCTTCCAAACTAAATTTAACTCACTCCCTGGTTGGAATACCCAGCGTAAAAGCATGTCTATTGTAAATGCATTATAGTTTATATTAAAAGCAGAAACCCCAGTATTATCATTTCCTGAATAATTTTCTAATGGATCAAGATCTCCGTTCTCAAGAAGTTCATAGAAGCTATTGTATTTGATTTTAGCATTGTAATGCCTAAGTCTTAAAGTCATTCCCAAACGATTGGTGATTGTATAATCAAGACCCAGTGATTGTTCACTCGTTAACCGGTCTCTATTTCCAAAAAGAATACCATTGAATGCATTTACGGGTTCAGAGAAATTTACGGCATATCCTTGACTATTGTACTGAAAGCTTTGTTCCCACTCATGTAATAAAAACAGCTGATTACTCAGTCTAAATCGAAATTCAAGTCCATAGTTCCACTCCCACCAATCTCCTCTCTGCACGTCTACGTAGCCGATACGTGCATCTAGAGCAATTCTTTTTTGATAATTAGAGGAAAACCAAGCCCCGATATTAGTCCAAATGGGACGAATAAATTTGTATTCACCTATATTTTCTCCTCTTGGCTCGAAATAGTCGTTATTTTCCATTAATGCGCCATTTAACCTCAATCCTCCGGCATTAAAAGATTTGGAGACCATAACGAGACTAGATTGCCAAAAAGCACCACCAAATAAGTTTGGTGCATACAGGCGTTCATAGTTGACAGAGAAATTACTTTGAAACTTATTTAAGTTCCAGAAGCTTGGCTTAAAATCCCGATAGCCAATATTAATCTCGGCAACACGGCTATTGTTAGCTCTCAGAAATCCAAGGTCATTAGGGTCATAAGTATTTGATTCCTCATAGTATTCTGACCAAAAGGTAAATTTTCCTCTTTGCTTCCCGGTTTCGATACCCCAAGTGTGACCTAAAGAATTCTCATTGTTTTGCAATATTGCCGATATAACAGCTTGTCCAGATAAGTAGTAATTATTATCCTTTGTGTTCAGTAAGGCATTTAATCCAGATACATTGGCATCGTAAAAGTCCCCAGAACGCCAAACATTTGTATTTGTAAAGGTAAGAAAGCTATTATTTTTTAGACTTTGATCGAGTACAAGCACGTTATAATTACTTAGTGGACTTATAGTTACTGCCCTTTCATTCCCTGTCACATAATTTATTGCATTTCCAGTCTGCTCAGAGGTTATTCCATTAAATACAGCAATTCCGAGACCATTATTGAGTCTTCCTGAAACCTTACTTGCATTAATAAGAGGCACAGCATTTGGTATTTCATCTAAATATTCATTTTCGCCGAGTTGACTCGTGTATACCCTAGACGGTGTCTGGACCCCAATTCTTCTACTATAGAAAAGCTCGGATTTTGTAAATAGCTCTGTTCCTTCCGTAAAAAACTGTCTGTTCTCATTAAATTCTATTTCAAAGGGACTAATATTTAGTACTTGGTTGTCAAAAACCACTTGTCCAAAATCAGGTAACAAGGTTACGTCGAGGGTAAAAGCTTCATTGATACCATATTTAATATCCATACCTCCGTTAAAAGAAGAAAAAGTTTCAGTATCCTTTGAGAAATTAACATAACTAGATAGAAAAGGAATAAAGGCAAGCCGTAAAGGAGGAGATATGTCTTCTACATTATTAACTTTTCCACTTTCAAGCAGGTAGTTTTCAAGATCGGGATTTACAGGATTCCAAGTGTTTTCCTCTCTTAGCCTGCTAATCTGCCTTCCAAAATTAATATTCCAGTTCTGAACTTTTGTTTTGGGAAAACGAAGTGCCGAAAAGGGAATTTTAAGTTCAGCAAACCATCCCTCAGAATTGATTGCTGTTTTACTTCTCCAAACTAAATTTAGGAGGTCATTAAAATCACCATTAAATATTTTAGCATCAAGTTGAACACCTCTACTTGTAATTCCAAAGAAAAACCCATTCTGTCTGTCATTATAAGTATCGATGAATATAGCAAAAAGGTCAAGATTTGGATTAAAGTCGTCACGCACAGATAAAACCTTAGATACGGAGTCAGGATGATCGAAGCATTTTACGCCAATATAGAGTGCTTCTTCGTCGTAGAGGATCGCAACTTGTGTGGGTTTCGATGGGTTATTACCAGGTATTGGTTTTAGTTGTGTAAAATCAAATGTCCATTTTGCCTCTTGCCAAATTCTTTCTTCAAATGTTGCGTTGAGATTTATTTGCTTTTCTATTCGCAGGGCTTCAATGTTTTTTTGCCCGAAGCAAAGCACAAAAAAAAAGATTGAAAAAAAAGCGAATAGCCATCTCATATTGCAAAAATAGTTTTTCAATTTAAATTCTAAATTATTATACACGTGAAGTTCAAAAAATAAAAATTAATTTTGAGTATGAATGATTTTGAAAGTCTGAGGGCACAGTTGGAACAAACAGATTTTCCTCAGGTATATTTTTTTAAATTTATAGTCCCAAGTAAAAGTGATAACGTCGCAAGAGTGAGTGCATTATTTTCATCAGACACCAAAGTTCAAATGAAGACTTCTTCAAGCGGCAAGTTCATTTCTATTGGTGTTAAGCAAGTCATGCTTTCGGCAAAGTCGATCATTAGTATTTACATAAAAGCCTCAGAAATTGAAGGTATAATTTCTTTATAAATGGAACTCCTTACTATTCTTTACATTACATTATCCATTCTTCTGGTTATCATTGCTTATCGCTTTCTATTGAAAAGATGGAGTAAGAACAGAGTGCCTACTGAGGCTTATTGTGTCTTGTATAGCACGGAGACATACGAGGTGACTGGTGAAGTTGAGTTTTACTTTCAATGCCCTGATACCACTTCAGTTTCCTTTTACATCTGGTCTAATGATAAGGTCGTCGCTGAATTAGCATCTAAAGTTTTCAAGCAAGGCGGACACATTTTAAGATATAATACCAATCAGCTTGAAAATGGTGGATATACGTTTGGGATTGTAACTGAAAAACAAAAAACGATTAAGAAGTTTGCAATTAAGAATTAGGTATCCTTTTTCCCTTCTGTCTTGCCACCAAATTTAATTTTCTTTCTCTTCTTAGTCACCTTGTACCTTGACTTGTTGAAGCTATTGTCAGCTTTTTCAAATTCTTCAAACCGCACAACCAAACCAATACCGTGTTGCATATAATCTGAGGATTTAAAGAAATCTGTTAAACCTATTTTGGCGATGCTGTTGAATTGAAGACCTATTTCTTTTGTAACCCAGATGTTGAATCCTAACCCAATGTTCAGTGTAGGACTGAAGGCTTTTGCATTTTGGTCGTTATTATTTCTTAAGCTGAGCCCTAAACCTGATTTAAAATAAGGGTCTAAAATATCAACATTTAGTAATTTATATAGCGAATATTTACCATGGAAATCCATGGAAAACATACTGCCCGTAATATCACGAGAACCATTTGTTAGCTTTTCGGGATTGTAACGCATGTAGCTTACAATACATTCAGCACTCCAACTATTATATATGTACTTATCTATTGTCAGTCGGGATGGAAAAATTTGACTATGAAGATTTTTAATAAGAAAAGGGTTGTAGGACATTCCGTCATCATCTGTAAGAATCCATGAAGCCGACATCATCCAACTGTAGGTGTCCTTATTTGAAATTGACTTTTCGGGTTGGCAAAAAGCATTGCAAGAAATGAATAAGGAAAGACATAGAATGTCGAAGGATTTCATTTTTTACGCTTTTATTTTAACAAAAATAATAAATTAAAATTCCCTTAATTCAATACTGAAGACCTTATTTCGATAAATTTTTAAATATTGACTTCTAGAAATAATATCTCGAATAAAGTTTATGTTATCCTTCACGCCAATACGAAGGGTTATCCTATTAAATGCGTAGATTTGTTTCTATGATTCGCCTAAAAAAAATGAAGCTAGAGATTGATGACGAAATTGAATTTCCAATTCTCGGTATCTCAACCGCATTAGGTGATTATCGCTTGGCTTGGGAGCTTAATTCTAAATTAAATTTGAAATTTCAACGCTCGCAAGAATGTAAATTTTTTACAATTCCAGATAAGTCGAAGAAAAATATTGATTATGAATATTATTCCTATGTTGATGATGAAGAAATGTCCAAGTTCTTTCTTGTTAAGAATAAGCAAAAAGGGTCGATCCTTTTTTCTGATCGAGAAAGGCTTGATTTTTTTTTAATACTTCGGGATAATTTTGTTTGGGATGAGGAGGATTTATTATCTGATTTAAGAATGATTAAAGGAGTTATTGCAGTTTTCGCTTTTTCCAGTACGGAATTTGAATTCTCTGAATATTTAAATGATTAAAAATGAAAAGAACAAAAATAGTTGCTACAATAGGCCCTTCCTCTGCGGACAGAGAAATTTTGAAGAAAATGATTCTTTCAGGCATGAATGTATGTCGAATTAATTTTTCTCACGGAAGCTATGATGATCATGCTAAAGTTGTTAGTAATGTAAGGTCTCTAAATGATGAGCTTAATACGAATGTTGCCCTCTTGGCTGATTTGCAAGGACCAAAAATAAGAACGGGTGTAATGTCCCCAGAGGGTGTGAACCTTGAAGTGGGCGCAAAGACCTTTATTCAAGTTGACGATATTATTGGTACGGCAGAAAGATTTTCAATTAATTATGGTGAGCTTCCGCAGGATGTCAATATAGGTGAACTGATATTACTTGATGATGGTAAACTTATGCTTGAGGTAGTTTCTTCGGATGGAAAAAATGAAATTATTTGTACTGTTAGGCAAGGTGGTGTATTATCTTCAAATAAAGGTGTTAATCTTCCCAATACCAAGATATCATTACCGAGCCTTACGGAGAAGGATGAAAATGATCTCGCTTTTGCAATTGAGCAAGATGTGGATTGGATTGGGCTTTCTTTTGTGCGTTCAGAAAAAGATATTATTAACCTTAAGCAACGTATTTCAAAAGCTGGTGGTAAAGCCAAAGTTATTGCCAAAATAGAAAAGCCCGAGGCCTTAGCGTGTATTGATGAAATTGTTTTTGAGACTGACGGTCTGATGGTCGCACGAGGAGATTTGGGAGTTGAAATACCCTATCAAAATGTTCCATTAGCGCAAAAAATGCTCATCAACAAAGGGATTAAATATGCGAAGCCAGTAATTGTTGCAACGCAAATGATGGAGACAATGATCACACAAATGTCTCCAACAAGAGCAGAAGTAAATGATGTTGCTAACGCTGTTTTAGATGGAGCTGACGCCGTGATGCTTTCTGGTGAGACGTCTGTTGGAAAGTATCCTGTAGAAGTCATTAATGCGATGACAAATATCATTAAAGAGATGGAAACGGATGATAAAATCTATTATAAAGAGGAGCCTCCTGAAAAAAATCAGGAACGATTCATTTCTGACTCAATATGCTACAATGCATGTAGGCTCGCACAAAGAGTTGAAGTTGATGCAATTATTACAATGTCTTTTTCGGGTTACACGGCGTATAAAATCGCTTCACAAAGACCGAGTGCATTTGTTTTTGTTTTTACGAGTAATAGAAAAATACTGACCCAACTTAACCTCGTTTGGGGAGTCAAGGCATTTTATTACAACAAACAAATTAGTACAGACCATACCATTGCTGATATTAAATATATAATGAAAACAGGTGGTTATTTGCTTGAAGGTGATTTGGTGATTAATATTGCTTCTATTCCTTTAGAGGATCTAGGTGGTTCTAACATGCTAAAGCTTAGTCACGTTGACTAAACGTCGTGTTATTTTTGATGTAGTTGAAATCAACAAAAAAGATGGATATCCTTCCGTATCCTTTCCCAATAAAGGATGTATTGTACGCTCTATTCGTTCAGGAAGATTAATTCCTCGAGGCTACAAGGAAGAGGCTTTTGAACAAAAAGTAAAAGAGTATTTTGGTTCTTCATATGATGTTTTAGGTGATGCATGTTTAAATACAGGAGCAGTAAACAAACCTTTTCAGTTGGACATAGCTCTTTTGAATAAAAATGAGGATAGTATACGATTAAACATAGAAATTGACGAGCCGTATCAATCTTTTTCACGCACCGTAACCCATTGTAAAGGTGATGATGTATTAAGGGATCAGTATTTAACGGATCGCGGTTGGATTGTACTTCGGTTTTCTGAGCGGCAAGTGCAATTAGATCTTATGGGTTGTATAAAACACGTTGGTGATATTTTGGCGATGATTGCCCCTAAGTATGAATTCATAGAAAGTTTAAAAGCGGTAAAGCCAATACAAAATGAGCCTTTTTGGTCTGTTGTTCAGGCTCAATACTGGGAGCGATTAAGTATCAGAGAGTCTTACCTCGAGACTTCATTTGTCCCAGAAAAGCATCAAGATATATTAGAAGACCGCTCTTTAAATATGGAGGAGCAGGGTGAGGAGGCTTTAGTGGTAAGAAGTTTTAATGGCACTATTGAACAGTTGACAAATACTATGAATCCACATTCAAGAGATGAACGTATTGAGTTCAGTCAAGCCAGTCATTCGTATTTTCTTGACAAGATACCTGTGAAATCAGTAAGTCATTTAGTCGCTAAGTTTTTTAATGAGTTTGATAGTTATGGAACCGCAAAAAAATTAAAACCTAGTAATCCTCTTTATGGTAAATCTGTAGATGAGATCGTTTTACTCTGGTCTAAAAAGGGGCAAGAGGCTTCTCGTTTAGGAACTTTACTTCACGAGCAAATAGAGAATTACTACACTGGGGCGCCTTATGAATCGACGAGTGATTTTGAAAGGTTTTTGCGCTTTGCAAAAGACCATTCAGAACTTCAAGCTTACCGCTGTGAATGGCGAATTTTTGATGAAGATTTTCATATTGCAGGAACCATTGATTTTATTGCCAAAAATAAAGGGGTTTATGAGATGTATGATTGGAAGCGGAGTAAAAAGGTTGTGGATTCTCGCACTAGCCAACCAATCGCAAAGGATTACTGGGGTAAAAAGGGAATTGGTAAGTTAAGTGGAATTGACGATACGAGTTACAACCATTACTGTCTTCAGCAAAGTATTTACAAATTTATACTTGAGAAAAATTACGGATTGCAGATATCTAAAATGTTTTTAGTCGTTATCCATCCTGAATTGGATGGCTATTTTAAGGTTGAGATCCCATATCTAAAGAATTATGTGGAATATATGTTGAACACATTATAATTCATAAATGTTAATTGAGTAAATTGATAATTAGTTAAGGTCATAAAATATTATGTTTACAGGTATAATTGAAGAAATAGGGAAGGTAAAAGCAATTAATAAAGAACAATCCAACATTCATTTTACTGTTGAGGCGATGATGTCAAAAGAACTCAAAATTGATCAAAGTTTGGCTCATGATGGTTGTTGTTTAACTATTGTGCAAAAGAACGATACGGAGTACGTCGTCACTGCAATTCAGGAAACGTTAGATAAAACTAATCTAGAAGATTGGTCAATAGGTTCTATAGTGAATTTAGAACGTTGTATGAAAGCAGACGGTCGTTTTGATGGGCATATTGTTCAAGGCCATGTGGATTGTACCGCTAAATGTACGTTTATTGAGGATTTGAATGGCAGTTGGAAGTTCAGTTTTGAGCACAAGAACACTTCACATAAGACGGTTGAGAAAGGTTCGGTAACAATCAATGGAACAAGCTTGACGGTTGTAGATAGCTCATCTAATACCTTTTCTGTTTGCATTATACCATTCACCTATGCACATACAAATTTTAAAGATCTTATCGTGGGGTCAAAGGTCAATATTGAATTTGATATTTTCGGGAAATATATACAAAAGTATCTTGAGAAAATCAATTAAGTTGATCTGATCGTTTTAAAGATGAAATAAAACCAAGTGGCAATTAAGATTGCTCCTCCAACTGGTGTGATGGGTCCAATGTAACTAAAATCTAACTTTAGTATTGCGTCTAATACTAAAGCATATATTGAGCAGGAAAAAAGTATGGTACCAAATAAAAAGCCATTGAAGTATTTGTTGTTTAGTTCTATAATATTAGCAGCTAAACCCATTATAACTAAAGCAAAACCATGATAAATTTGGTACCGCACACCTACTTCAAAAGAATTTATTTCATCAAATCCAAGACTTTTTTTCAAAGCATGTGCGCCAAAAGCACCTAGAATTATACCTAAACAGATAAAAATCGCTCCTGTGATTACATACTTTTTATTCATAACCCAAAGATGTGAAAAACCAATCAAAATGGTATCTTTGAACAGGTATTTTATGAAATCAAAATTCTTTTTTTTAATAGTTCTTTGTGCTCTTTTTTCTTGTTCAGAAAAGCCTTCGGAAGAGAAAAAAAGTAAAACGCAAATTGATTACTATCAATTTGGCGAGATGAACCTTGCTTCCGTTGGAATTCCTGCAAAATTAATGATTCCGAATGAGACAGCTGGCATTGGCGCTTCGTTTGAGCCAAATATTTTTCACGATGATGGTGGGTTCAAATGGCACATAAATGTCGGTCGTCATTTTAATTTACTTATCGAGGATTATGGAGATTATCAGTACTTGATGCCCGAGTTTTTAAGGCGCATAAACACGAAGGATATCTTTAATATTGAAATCATCGAAAAGTCCAATGATTTTATTTTGTACAAAAAGGAACTGAAGGCTTCTTCTAGTCAGGAAATAACCTTTCATTTTTATGGTGTCAAGTATTTAAACGGTGTATATTATGAATTCTCGAATAAAGAAGAAGGTGACTCAAGAAAAGTAATTGATTTCATAGTTAAATCATTTTTGTCATTTAAAACATCAAGCAATCCAATATGATCGAAAGAGAAAAAGTACTTGAGATACTTTCAAATATCATTGAGCCAGATCTAAAGAAAGATATTATCACCTTAAATTTGGTCGAGAATCTTTTAGTGGAGGAAAACAAGGTGAAATTAACAGTCTATGTTTCTAACCCGGCAATGCATGCTCGAAATCGAATGAAAGAGGCCGTTACCTTTAATCTTAAGTCTAGATTAGGAAATGAGGTTGAAATCGAATGTGTGGTAATGCAAAAGTCGAATGAATTAAATGACACCCATAGAAAGGTATTGCCGGATGTAAAGAAAATAATTGCTATTGCCTCTGGAAAGGGAGGGGTTGGGAAATCTACAGTAACCGCTAATCTGGCTGGAGGGCTTGCAAAAAAAGGATTCAAAGTTGGTGTCGTTGATGCTGACATTTATGGGCCATCTATGCCTACCATGTTTGATTTGGTAGGGGAACGACCCAATATGATTGAAATTGATGGTGTCTCTAAAATTGAGCCAATTGAATCTCATGGTGTAAAAATCTTGTCTATAGGTTTCTTTACCGACAAAGAAAATGCTGTTGTTTGGAGAGGTCCCATGGCTTCAAAAGCATTAATTCAGATGTTTAATGACGCACATTGGGATAAACTCGATTATCTATTCGTGGATTTGCCACCTGGGACGGGTGATATTCACCTATCTTTAATCCAATCTATACCTCTGGATGGTGTCGTCATTGTGAGTACACCGCAAGAGGTTGCCCTTGCTGATGCAAGAAGAGGCGTTAATATGTTTAAGATGGACAATGTAAATGTTCCGATACTGGGATTGGTTGAAAATATGTCTTGGTTTTCCCCTGTTGAGTTACCACAGAATAAGTACTTTATCTTTGGTAGAGATGGTGCTAAAAATTTAGCAATGGGTATGGGGATTCCTTTTTTGGGTCAAATCCCTTTAATTCAAAGTGTTTGTGAATCAGGCGATTCGGGTAGGCCATCGATTTTTCAAGAGGAGTTTCCGAAGGATACTTCAATTGATAAGGTTGTGAATGAATTTGAAAATCAAGTTGAATTACTTACTAACTTAGTGTCAAATGAAAAATAAGAATCAAACGCTTCTTAAGATCGAGCAGGCAATCGAACAGCTGAGACCTTTTATGCATGCTGACGGAGGTGATATAGAGTTTATTGAATTTACCGATTCAGGAACCGTAAAGGTCAAACTTTTAGGTTCCTGTAGTGATTGTTCAATGAGTCACATGACGCTTAAGGCGGGTTTAGAAGAGGCGCTAAAAATAGCGGCGCCTGAAGTTCTGAAAGTTGAAGCAATCGATTTATGAATGTTAAACTCATTACTGTTGGTAAAACAGTAGCTAACTACTTATTGGAAGGTGAATCTGCGTATCAAAACCGTTTAAAGCATTATATGCGATTTGAGCGATTAGATCTCAATGAATTAAAAGGAACACACAAGTTATCTAAAGAAGAGATTAAAAAGAAGGAAGCAGACTTGATTTTAAGCCATTTGAAGCCTTCTGATGTTGTTGTGCTTTTGGACGAGAACGGAAAAGACATGACTTCTATTCAGTTTTCACAGTGGTTTGAGAAAAAAGGTTTGTTAGGATTAAAAAAACTAGTTTTTATAATAGGTGGTGCTTATGGTTTTGATCAAAGCGTATATGAGCGATCGATTGCTAAAATTCGTTTGTCATCTATGACCTTTTCACATCAAATGGTACGATTGTTTTTTTTGGAGCAATTGTATAGATCTGCAACTATTTTAAAACGAGAGAAATACCATCATCAATAATTTAATCAATTGAAAAGCAATTATATATCTTTTTATGCTTTTTCCATAGCTGTTATATAATTCTCGATATTGATGGTGATTTCTATTTCAAAACGTAATAAGATTGAATCCGAAGAAATCAAGAAATATTATATTCGAAGGATATTATTTTAATTTTTTTTTGCGGGTTTTTTCTCTCTCATTCACATGGTATTTTTAACTTTCCAAATGTGGTATGAAAAATGGATGTCTTAAATGAATTTAGTTTCTGAAAAAATTGAATTACGGTTTTTATTTCCTGCGGGTACGAGCAGGGGGGTGCTTCGTAAAAAGCCTTCTTGGATACTAAAGTGTCGAGAATTACCTGCTGTTCAAGGCGAGTGTTCAGTTATTCCAGGTTTGAATAAAGATTTCATATCGGAGTCTCAGTATGATGATAAGATTCGATGGGTTTGTGAAACATTTAATCGTTTATTCTCGCAATTATCACGAGAAGGATTATTAAATTTTTTTTGTGTTGAACTGCAATCGTATCCTTCAATTCTTTTTGGTTTAGAAACTGTTTTTTATCAATGGGGAAGGCTTAAGGGAGAGGACGCTTTAATTAGTGAATTTTCAAAAGGTCACGCTACGATCCCCATAAATGGATTGATATGGATGGGTACCATTGCGCAAATGAGAGCTCGAGTTCAGGAAAAGTTAAACCAAGGTTTTACGGTACTTAAATTTAAGATAGGCGCTATGGAATTTGATCAAGAATTCTCCTTATTGTCTGAAGTAAGAAAAAGTTTTGGTACTTCTGTAGTGCTACGCGTAGATGCTAATGGCGCATTTAATCTCTCGAATATTCATGAAGTTTTGAGAAAACTAAAATCCATTAATGTGCATTCAATAGAGCAACCTATTAAGGCAGGACAAATCGAAGAAATGCGCATGCTTTGTGAGAATACAAATGTCCCGATCGCTTTAGATGAAGAGCTTATCGGTGTAAACGTTATGCAAGAAAAAATAGAACTGCTTGAAAAAATAAAACCCCAATTTATTATTCTGAAACCAAGTTTGCATGGCGGCTTAGTTGGGACCTTAGAATGGTTATCTTTAGCTGAGAAAATGGGAATAGGATGGTGGATTACCTCAGCTTTAGAGTCGTCAATAGGGTTAGAAATGATCGCAAGGTTGGCGGGTTATTTAAATCCCTCTATTCCTCAAGGATTAGGTACTGGCGGACTATTCGAGAACAATTTTGATTCTCCGTTGGTTATCCAAAACGGAACTCTAATCTACAAAAATGTCTAAGTCTAAAGAAAACTGGAATGAACTCAACGATAAAGAGCGAAGTATAATTCAAAATAAAGGAACAGAATATCCATACACGGGTATGTACAATGACTTCAAAGGAAAAGGGGTTTATGTCTGTAAAAGATGTGAGCATCCACTTTATTCAAGTGAAGATAAATTTGACTCAGGATGTGGATGGCCAAGTTTCGATGATGAGGTTTCAAATAATGTAAAACGTATCCCCGATGCCGATGGGTATCGTGTTGAAATTGTTTGTGAAAATTGTAATGGTCACCTTGGACATGTGTTTCAAGGGGAAAGACTCACGCCCAAGAACACAAGACATTGTGTGAATTCGATATCAATTAAATTTATTTCGATTTAACGCGCAGCACAACGCACTATTTCGCTACAACTCTTGTAGACCATATCTCGAAGAATAAGTTGAGAGGCAATAGCTAATTGGCTATAGTTTTGTGAACAATTACCAAAGCCAGCAGCCTTATTTTGCCACATGGCTTTTATCAGTTCTTGACTACCTTCTTTTGGCCGTATACGGTTTAATACAGCAGCAACATTTCCAGCACCTGCATGATAAATATGAAGTACTAAAAATCTAAACCAAAGGTTATTTTCCTCATATTTGATTTCATGTGTTGCGAGAATTTTTCTAGCTTGTGGAATGCATACTTTGCTGAGAAGTTTAGCCGCCGCAATCGCGGATTTTTCGAAGTCTTTTCGTTCGTCTATTGTTTTATTTACAATTAAACCTTGGGCTCTAGCCACACTCGGCATTAATTGAAATGCACCGTAGGCACCGGAAATGGATTTTTTTAGCTGACCTGGACTTTCAATTAATAAAATGGATTGTGCATACCAGGGGTCTACACACATCTCGTCAAATACTGTAATGCCATCACGAAGGTTAGGATATACCTCATCGAATTTATAGAAATCACATTTCCCTGAAGTAACATATATACTTTCTCCTTCCTCGACCCCGTGTTTAATGCGCATAGCTTCACGGAATTTACTCTTTTCTGTTTTATTCATTGCGTACCAATCTTTGGATTCAATACGCTGTAGAATTTGTCTTGTACTCGCCTCATTTACCAAACATGAATCTTTGGAAAGTTTCATGATTTTCTTCCAGAATTTTGCTTGGGGAAGCATGTCCCAACGTTGAGTATACATTTGCTCGCTCTCTATAATAAGATTTGTTTCATTTTTTTCTGCGACCCAAACCTTTTCATGTTCCCAAGAATTATTTATTATATCTTGCGCACTTATGAAGTGAATCTGACAAATTACGGTTAACGAGATAAATATAATTTTCATAGAAGGAAAATACTAATTATTAACACTTGTGAAATGGATAACGTTGTGCACTTAACAACAATTAAATGTGAAAAGAGTTACATTTGTAGACTTCCTAATGAAACAGATACTTATTTTTCCGTTTATATTACTTGTCCGCTTGTATCAATGTTTGATCTCACCCTTGTTCCCTGCAACATGTCGTTTCACTCCTACCTGTTCCGCATATACGATTCAAGCCTTGAAAGAGTGGGGGGTATTCAAAGGAGTCTATTTATCGATTAAGCGAATACTATCTTGTCGCCCAGGTTGTAAGCATGGCCATGACCCTGTTCCTAGGAGAATTGATTAACTGAATAGCCTCTGTCGGATAACACTTTCGTGAAGGTAAGAAGGTCATAGAACCCATTTGATTGATCAATGATAGTATCTATGGTTATATCTTTTTCTTTCGGACTTGATTTATTGTTTTCACCCATGAATTCAAACCACTTTTTTAAATGTAGAATTCCTTGGTTTTCTGTTTTTGAAAAATCTTTTGCTTTTATGGAACTGTAAAAATGAATTTCTCGTTTTGCTCTTGAAAATAATACATTCAATCTTTTAGGACCCCCAAAATTATTTACTGGCCCAAACCTCATTTCAAATTTTCCATTTTCATTATAGCCATAACCCAAGCTAATTATTAAGATGTCGCATTCATCGCCTTGCACGTTTTCTAAAGAGTGTGCAAAAGCATTATTTTCATTTACTTTAGTTTCGAATAAAGTGGCATCATTCTCATTTAGCTTAGAGAGAATCAGTTCCAATTGAATTTCTGAGAATGCTACGATGCCTAATTTATGTGGTTTTCGAAGGATTTTTGCGATTTGAATAGCTATCGCTTCAGCTTCTTTTTTGTTTTTCCTATCAATGTAAGTGCCATTTTCTATAATGTGATGGGTAATAGGGTTGCGATCTTTAATTTTACTCGGAAAAGTTAATAGTCTATTGTCATAAAAGTTCTCGTTTGAAAAACCAATTAGGCTTGGGTGTAAACTTCTATAGTGGTTAGATAAAAACACTTTTGGGAGGTGGAAATAAGCGTGGTGTAAAAGGCTCATTTCAGTCTCTTGCTTCTTTTTGAAATATGAGCTTGGAGTCATTTGTTCAGGGTCTCCGCAAATAATGGTTCTCACACCTCTCTGAACAGCACCCAATGAGTGACTCAAAAGAAGTTGGCTTGATTCATCTGACACAACAAAGTCAAACATTTCTTTTTCCATTGGGAGGTGATCAGCCAAAAGTGAGGGGTTTCCAAACCATATAGGCTTTAAAATATCGATCCAAAGTCTTGCATCTGATACTAATAACTCTCGAATAGATTTATGACTTCTTTTTTTTGCGAATTCTTTTGTAAGTATTGCTTTGCCGCGTTTAAGTTTTTTTCGAAGCGTTCTTTGGGATGTATTTAGGGTGTTTAATTCAACTTTGGTGATATTATCGAATTCTTGAAACTTTTCACTCCATTTATTAAGTATGTTCTTACTATGAATCAGAGCGTTTTCTTCAAAACTATTATTGATATATGAGAGTTCCTCTTCGAGAGTTCTTTTCGTTAGAGAGCTTAATTCGATATGATTAAAAATGACTTTCTTCTTAAGATACGCTTTGATTTCAAGACTCATGATTTCTTTATCTGCGTTCCAAAAGGGGAGTAATTCAGAAGGTATAGATTCTATTTTAGCCCAATTCACAGCCAACTTTTCCTGATTTGTTATAAATCCCGCCAGAAATTGAAGAATACTATCTTCGTCTTCGAAAGAGAAATACTCTTGTATTGTATAGTGAGAAGTGTAAATCAATTTATTTTGTTGCATATTTAATTGATTCCTTTTTTCAAATTCTTCTGCTTCTGTAAAGTTGGTTGTTTTCAATAAGTTTACAACTTGAGCTTCTTCGTTATCGAAATTTTCAATACCAAGAACGCCGAGTTTATTTTCAGTCACCTCAACCTTTTCCTGGGCTTTAATGTACTTCTGATAGGATATTATTTGATCTTTGGGGTCTAGTTGAGGTGTTCGGGTAAACCTCTTCCAAATGAGCCAACGTTTTAAGCGAAACAGAAAAAAGTATTTTTTATTAAATAGTGATGAAAGAATATCTAGTTCATCCCTCGTTGGATTTACTTTCCAATGCTGTTGCTCTTTCTCTAGCTGTTTGACTTTCGATAGGTTTTTTTTGTGTTCTTTTTGAAGTTTGAAGAAAATTTTCCCTTGGTCCTCTAAACAGGCCCTATATTTTTGGTGTAATTTTGACCCTAAGGCCTGATAAGATAGGCTTCTTTTCTGAAGTGATTTTAGTTCGTCCCATGTTTCGATTCCTTCAGGTAAATTCTTTTTTAGAGTTCTAATGATTTCACACATGTGGCTGAAGTCATTTGAGAAACATTTTACCTTGAGGTGTCTTATTGTATTTGAAAACTCTGATAAGGCTTTCGAATCGTATTCTTTAATCCAATTCAGTGTTTTAAAGTTAATGTTGTTCCCGTTTTTCTTCCGTAAGGGATTAAAGGAGCATTCTAATATTTCTAAGACTTCTTGAATTGTCACCATTTCAGTTTGCGCTGCTCTATTCAAAATAGCGTATTTTTTTTGACTAGATATTAGCTGCTCAAAACACTTTTTAAAAATTATAGGTTTATTGTTTTCTATCGTTTCCCAGCTTTTCCTCAAGGATTCTATAAAATCTCTATCGGCATGTTTAGATGGTATTTTGAAGCATAAGGTGCTGAGATTACTCGCTTTAATTTTATGAAGTATAACATCAATAGCTGCCTGTTTCTCAGAAATAATTAAACTTCTTTTTTGATGGTAAAGTGTAGTGCCAATTACATTCGATAACAGCTGCGACTTGCCTGTTCCCGGAGGCCCCTGAACTACCAAAGATTTACTTTTGATTGCATTGAATAGCTTGAATTGCGCATTGTCCATTCGGAAAAGAGAGCCGATATCTTCTTTGATCCTAAATTCCAAGGGAGAGTCGTTTCCATAAACTTCTATTAACGCGTTCGAATAAAGGTCTTCACTTTTTATAAGCGAATTCAGCTCTCTGATGAATGCAAATCTTTTAGGGTCAAAATTACCAATAAACGAATCTTCGTGGTTGATCGATGCTTTTGTTAAACCATACCTATGCTGGAATTGAATAAGATCCCTAATTTCGTTTTCTTGAGAAGGATCGTTGAAATACTTTTTTAAATAGGGGTTGAGTTCTTTTTCTCCATGGGTTGAGAACTGAACGGTATTAGTGCTTTTGTGAATATTGGCTTCAACATGTTGAAGGAAAATAGGTATGACAATGGATTCGTTTTTCAATTCAGTTCTGTAAGTCCCATAAGATCTGCAAAGACATGCTGCGCCTGTCTTTTTTTCTAATTTTCTTGCTTCATTTAAGATTCTTTTAAGTTTTGAATTGATCTCTACGGAATCAAAATATGGGACGCATTTACTGTCAATAAGATTTACAAGTAAATCTCCTTTAGGAAATACAGATACTTCCGAAAGTAATTCCATTAAATGTTCTCTGATATCTTCCAAGTTCTTTGAAACAAAATTAATAAATCCTTACAACGGTTTAAAGAAAGCAACTTTTATTGAAAACTATCGTTAATTTAAAGAAAACGGATGTTAATAAGTCCCTAAATTTGCTTGAAGAAGAGTCTATGTTTTTTATACGCTGTGTATGTGTTTTCTTGTATTAAAACCATGTTGTTCAAATTTTTTGATCCAATAAAAAAATATGTTTAAAATTTCGTCTATTTATAGTTTTCTTTTTTTATTGGTTTTTGGCCTCTATGGACAGGAATCAGATTTTTCAGCTTCTGTAAACAGTCAATGTCCGGGTAATCTTTTTACTCTTACTGCGGATGATAATTCCATGGTTTCTTACAATTGGACAATTACCGAACAAGATGGTTCATCTACGAATTATAATGTTAATCCGGTTGCTTTTGTGCTCGATATTCCAGGAATATATAATGTTGAGCTAACGGTTTCTAATGGTGTTGAAACATATACCACAATAGAAAATTCTTTTCTTGAGGTTTATGAGGAGCCGTCGGTAGATTATACAGTTACTTCCGCTCCTTACTGCACTCCCGCAGTTATCGATTTTACGAGTAATTCAACTGCAGGTTCGGGTTCATTGATAAATTATCAAGCCTTTACGGATGGTACAATTTACAGTACCGGAGATTTTCAACATACCTATACAATGTCTGGGGTCTACCCAGTAAATATTACAATTGAAAACTCAAATAATTGTTTAACGTCATTTGATTTAGTTGATATTGTAGTTGTCGATATTCCAGTACTAACGGGGTCTTTAAACCAGGATACAGTATGTAGTGGCGAAAATTTTAATTATACTCCAAATGCTACAATTACAAATTCAGTATTTAACTGGGTAAGGTTACCTAACCCGAATATTATTGAATCCGCATCCAGCGGAACAGGAGCTATTTCTGAAACACTAACTTCTTCATCACTTGAGTATGTTACTGTGGGCTACGAGATTACTACATCAACTCCTGAAGGCTGCACGAATATTGAGACTTTATTTGTTATGGTTCAACCGTTGCCAGTTTTATCAATTGATGATGCAGTACTTTGTTCAGGACAATCAGCAACATTAACAGCTATGTCAACTCAGGTAGGCGGTTCATATTTGTGGTCAACAACCTCGTCCTCTCAATCCATAACTGTTAATTCCCCAGGTACATACACTGTCGATTATTCTATTGGTTCGTGCGAAAGTACTCCTGTGAGTAGTTTGGTTACTGAGGTTGCTACTCCGTCTGTAACGGATATTTTATTTGATGAATCTTCTGGATTGTTAGACGACGATGGCATTATGTGTATTGGAGAAGATAGCGTCACATTAATAGCTTCAGCATCTTCTGAATCCGGTTCTTTTTTATGGAATCAGGGTGATTCCTCGATTTCAATAACGGTCAGTCCAAATTCAACTACAACTTATTTAGTTGTTTATACTGACGGAGAATGTGAGAGTTTGCCGTTTAGTGCAACTGTAACATTGTTTGATTTACCTTCCAATAACTATTTATCTTCAATTACGAGTTCATGCAATTCTCCAATTACCACTGAATATAGTTCTACGTCAGACGGTGATATTTTTTGGGATTTTGTAGGTGGTACACCGTCTACTGGATCGGGTCCAGGACCAATCCCCGTTGCATACTCGGCTGCTGGGATTTATGGCGTAACGATGACAAATACAAGTGATAATGGATGTGTTCGATCAACAACTTTTCCAAACGCTATTGTTATAGGTGATGATTCACCTCCAACTTCAAGATTTTTAACCACAACGCTTTCTTCTCAATGTTTAGAGGGCAATAGCTTCTGTTTTGATTATACAGGTATTGGCGCAGACACAGTAGAGTGGGATTTTGGAGATGGAAGCCCAATTCAATTGTCTGATCAGAATGCAACGGTCTGCCATACTTACGCTGAATTAGGCACTTTTACAGTATCTATTGTTCCTTACACGACAGTAGGAGAGGTTTTACTTTGTTCGGGCATTGCATCCCAAACATCCGTTGAAGTATTAGGTCCTATTTCTTCTTTTACCGCTAGCGAGCTCGATTGTGAAAATCAATTATCAAGAATATTTACAAGCAATAGTGGGGGTGTTTCAGGTACTACTGAATACATTTGGGATCTTGTAAATCCCAGTGTACAGGTTACCGGGGTGGATGAATTACCACATACTTTTTCTTCTTATTCACCTTCTGACAGTTCTCCTTATTTAATTACATTGACTGTTGAAGATCCAAGCACAGGCTGTCCTCCAAGTAGCTCAGTACTGAACATATTTGCTTTTCCAAATGATCAAGCAAGTTTCGAATCCTATACTGATTTTACTCTTTCTACAATATCTAACGAAGTTTGTTTAGGCGACGAGTTAGTTTTTTTTAACACTACATCGTTACCTCAAAACACAAACTCCTCAAACAATTTACAAGATACACAGTGGGATTGGACAATTATGAATGGAGTAGATTGGTCAACAGAGTCGGAATATATTGGTTCGACTGAAGATCTTTTATTTTCAGAACAGGTTATTTCTACATCAGGAAATATAGCATGGCAACCTGGAGTGTATACTATTGCCATGCGTAACGGTGCGAATAACAATGGCATATTCTGTTATGATACGGTATATAATGACATCACTGTACTTGGAATAACAGGTGGATTTTCGATTCCAGACACAGTTTGTGCTGGAGATTCTTTTAATGCCTTAGATGCCTCAGTTTCTCCGCTTTCAACCATTATTTCTCGAGAATGGGACTTTGATAGTGATGGAATAATTGATTTGTCAGGAAATGATCCAAACCCAATACATATTTTTAATGAAGGTGCAATTGGAGCGGGACAAGAATATTTAGTAACACTCACGGTTACTGATGATTCTGGTTGTGATAAAACATCAACGCAAACTATTTGGGTGAGACAACCTGTTGCATCATTTGAAGTAGATAGAGATTTCATTTGCGATGACCAAACTGTTGCCGTAACCTCATTTACGAATTCTACATTTTCTGATGCCATTTATTCATGGGTTGCAAATACAAATGTTACTCCATCAACTTATGTCAATACGAATAACCTTGATGTAATACCTCCACCATTTTTATTTAATAATCAGGGAAATCATACGATTACTTTAACAGAAACCGATAATTTGGGTTGTTCTGATGATACTACAGTTGCGATCAGTGTATTTGATGTTTTTGTAGCTGCAACCGGAACACCAAACATTGCAACTTGTTTTAATCCACCGTCAGTTGTTACCTTTAATAATCTTTCAGAAAATAATGTCGACCCCACAACTTATAAATGGTATTTTGGAAATGGTGAAACGTCTACAGAAACTAATCCATCAACAATTTACTCACTTCCTGGAATATTTGAGGTATCTCTTGTTGCTACATCTTTATCCGGCGGGTGCACGGATTCTGCAGTAGTTGAAACTATAAATATCGGAGGTCCATTTGGCTCAATTTCAGCAACCCCTTCTGTTCAAGAAGGATGCTCGTGTATCGATGTGAATATTAATATTTCTACAAGCGGGGTTACCGAATCTACTATTTTGTTTGGTGACGGATCATTTCAGAATTTGTCTATTAACAGTACAGATATAATTACTCATGAATACTGTAATACGGGTAGTTCAATTCAAAGCTGGACTCCAACTTTATTTATTTCAAACGGTATCTGTAGTGGTGATATAACAGCAAATGAGACAATAACTTTAGACGCGACTCCTGTTGTGACGATGGATACCCCATCAAATCAGGTCTTGTGTGAGGGTGAAAATACAACAGATGTTTTTTTTAGCTCCAGTTTTGAAGGTCTTACATACGAATGGACCAATAATAATGAAGATATTGGCATAGGTATTTCTGGCTCTGGTAATATAAATAGTTTTACTGCACTAAATAATACGACAGCTATTCAAACAGGAGTAATTACGGTGACACCATTAATTGATGGTTGTCCAGGGGTACCATCTGTTTTTCAAATCAGCGTAAACCCCTCCTCAACTGTCAATGATCCTACGGCAATTAATGAATGTGACGGAGTCCTAACAGACGATATTATTTTTACAGGAAGTGACCCATCACTATCTTACAGTTGGATTAATTCTAATTCAGATATAGGGTTGCCATTGTCTGGAAATGGGAATATTTTATCATTTATTGCAACTAATTTAACTAATGATCCTGTCGAGTCCATAGTAACTGTAACTCCAGAATTAAATGGGTGCGATGGTGAATCTCAAACATTTACAATTTACGTTGACCCTTCTCCAGAAATGGATACACCATCAGATCAAACTATATGTGTTTCAAATAACAGTTCACCTGTGATATTTGTATCTAATGTAACAGGTGCATCCTATTCATGGTCTAATAATAACACCGATATTGGTCTCGCGAATAGTGGAGTCAGTGATATTCCGTCGTTTACAACATTGAATAATGGAAACCAAATTGACACGTCGATAATTTCTGTAGTATCAACTTTCAATGGTTGTTCGGGACAAATGGTTGAGTTTTATTTCATAGTGAATCCAATTTTAGAGACAAATCTTATTCTTGATACTGCCTTGTGTGCAGAGGAAGAATTTTCTGGAGTTACTTTTGAAGGAAATGTACCCAATGTTTCATACGTTTGGACGAATAATAACACTTCTATTGGTCTTTTTCCTGATGGAGTAGGTAATATAAACAGTTTTATTACTGAAAACTCAGGAAATTCAGATCAAACAGCAACAATTAACGTGACTCCTCAACTTGAAGGTTGTGCGAGTTTTAGTTCTCAATTCTCAATAACTGTAAAACCGATTCCAACGGTATCGGTAAGCCCTCCAAGTCAAACTATTTGTAATAATACACCTACAACTGCTGTTAATTTTTCAGGAAATATTATAAGTTCAGATTATAATTGGTCAAATTCAAATATTTCGATTGGTATCGGTAGTCCAGGCTTTGATAATATACCGCCATTTATTGGAATAAATACAAGTTTAGTTTCTGAAACAAGTGTGTTTACAGTTACACCTTCTTTCAATGGTTGTGTTGGAATAACAGAGAACTTCAATATAACCGTGAATCCTGTACCGACAGTTTTCGCAATACCTAGTCAGTCACATTGTGCAGGTTCTCCGTCTTTAGCTGTTGCGTTTAGTGGTAATTTTGGCGCAGAAGCAAACTATACTTGGTCTAATACAAATGTTTCTATCGGTCTACCTGAAAGTGGCGCTGGTAATATTGATTCTTTTATCTTAGAAAATACCACAGCACAGCAGCAAATAGCTACAATTACAGTAATACCGACATTAAATGGTTGTGAAGGCGAGGCTCAGGTATTTACAATTATTGTAAAGCCGATTCCAACTATTGATGGGCCAATCCCGAATCAATCACTTTGTTTCAATGAAGTTTCCGACTCAGTCCTATTTACAGGAAATCTTTCTGATGTGACTAGTTACCAATGGTCCAATGATAATGTCACCATTGGGCTGGATGATCAAGGTTCAGGATTAATACCTGCATTTACAGCGCAGAATTCGGGAGATACAAGTATTCAAGCTACTATTACTATATTTCCTGAATTAGACGGTTGTGTTGGTGATACTCAGCAATTTACTATTTCTGCGATACCGATCCCAGTTCTTTTTGATCCATCTGATCAAATCGTTTGCACCGGTTTACAATCATCAGAAGTAATCTTTAATGGACCTGTTTCTGGGACACAATACTTTTGGACAAATAGTAATCCGTCTATTGGTTTAGTTGGAGCAGGAGTTGGTAATATTGCTCCTTTTGAGGCAACAAATACCGGTCTTGAAAATCAGACTGCAACGATTACAGTTCAACCAGAATTGAATGGTTGTGAAGGCGAGGCTCAGGTATTTACAATCATTGTGAAGCCAACACCAGAGGTAATCACGTCCCCAGAAGATCAGACACTTTGTTCAGGTCAGCTAACCCAAGAGATTGATTTTAGTGAAGAATTGGTGGGTACTACATATGAATGGACAAACGATAATACTTCAATCAACCTTTCATCAACTGGAGAAGGTAATATTAGTCCTTTCATCGTTGAAAATCTGGGATTAAATCCTCAATTGGCAACAGTTATTGTTACGCCAATATTTAACGGATGTATTGGTGAAGCTGATACTGCTGTGATTACTGTGAATCCAGTTTCAACTGTAAATATCACCACTGTTGTTGATGAGTATTGTCATGGCGAAAGCACTATAGAATATGGGTTTGATGGTAATAATCCTGGGACACAATACTTTTGGACAAATAGTAATCCGTCTATTGGTTTAGTTGGAGCAGGAGTTGGTAATATTGCTCCTTTTGAGGCAACAAATACCGGTCTTGAAAATCAGACTGCAACGATTACAGT
>Ga0315320_10000438_pt1 | contig 34366 bp, 19 predicted proteins | sample M140m21515metaG_FD_203458 | JGI IMG/M metagenome (GOLD analysis project Ga0315320, IMG submission 203458) | Ammonia-oxidizing marine archaeal communities from Monterey Bay, California, United States - M1 40m 21515 | ecosystem: Environmental > Aquatic > Marine > Coastal | place: USA: California... | reverse complement strand
TGGTTTGATGGTTTGCGAGTCATGTGAGGTGACGCCGGTCGCGGGTGTAATGATGAAGTTCTACTCTTTGTTTTGAGCTGCTTGAAAGATTTCCATGGCTTCTTTGCGTGTTAGGGTTCCTGCTTTCACAAGCCCCCCCAGTTGTTTTCTGAGTTCCCCAAGCCGCTCCTGCTTGGTGGATTGATTTGACTTTGACCATGCAGGTTTGCCGCCTGTTGAGGACGCTGCGGGGTAAACATCCGCAGCAACCTGTTCGGCAGTGCGCTGATGACCTTCTTGCAGGCAATAAAGATGAGTTGATGATCGCAGAATCAGAGATGAACCTGCGACTGCAGGGGAGGCAAAGAAGCGTGCATTGAGTTCATTCTCAATGACAGATTCGGGAGCGGATTCAGTGGCCGCCAGTACCCGCACCTCGCCCGTTTTGCTGAGAAAATAAAGTTTGCCATCGGCGAGCAAAGGAGATGCCCAGTGATCACCGCCCAGTCGTTTTTTCCACAACTCGTCGCCGGTTTTGGCATTCAGGCAGCGTGCGATACCACCTTTGTCTGTGACCAGAAACATCAGGTCACCAAGGATGACTGGTGAGGGGATATGGGGTGTACTTCGCGTGGTCGACCACGCCACGTGGGTATCGGTAACATCACCGGTTCCGTCAGCTCGAATCGCCATCAGGTAACCAGTCAGGCCACTGGTGAAGACATAGACAAGGTCGTGGGCATAGAGTGGACGAGCGGCAACGTTGAAGCCGCCGGGATGTCGAACTCGCCAAAGTTCTTTTCCGGTTTCAGGGTCGTAAGCAATGGTTGCTTCACCCGCAGGCGCGATCAATTGGCGTTTACCATCCACCTCAATCAGTTTCGCTGTTGCGAATGCTTTTTGGCTGTCGCCGGGTTTACCTCCTTTGGATCGCATGCCCTTTTTCTGCAGCAGGGATTCAAAGTCGGAATCAATATCACGGCTCACTTTCCAGCGTGTTGCGCCTGACTTTTTGTCGAGAGCAACAAAGAACTGTTCATCGGTGCCATCGTAAGCGACATAAAGATTTTCATTGTCTACAATTGGAGATGATCCCTGTCGCACTGGTTGATAAACCCGTAGATCACGGCGTTCCCAGATTTTCTCGCCGCTCTGGCGGTTCAGACATGCAATACCCTGTGACCCAAAGCTGACATAGACGTGTTCCTGTTCAACAACAGGCGTGGGGGTTGCCGGGCTGTTCAAGTGGGGTGAATCGTAAATGTAGGCCGGGTCCAGTCGTCGATCGATCATGTCAAAAACTTTGATGTCTTTCATGATCTTGCCGCTGTTGAGATCAACGCACAGTGCACGGAGTTCCTGTTTATCATCGCTGCCCGACGTGACCCAGATTTCATTGTCCCAAACGACGGGCGATGACCACCCCTGATTCGCGATGGCAGTTTTCCATCGGACGTTGGATGCTTCGTCAAAATTCACTGGTAGACCAGTCGCAGATGAAGAACCGTCTCCTTCAGGTCCGCGAAACTGGTTCCAATGTTTTTCACTGGCGGCCAGCCCCAACGGTGCAATAACGATGAAGATGATTGATTTCAAAAGGTTTTGAAATTGCATACTAAGGTCGATTCTCAGGTGGGAATTAATTATTAATTGAAGAGTCTTGCTCGCTGGTGTTATCTGTAGAACACTTGGAAAATCCATTCACTCTTCAGTCTTGACGATCTCAATGTCGGTCAATTCGATTTTTGTCACCTTGTTGGTTGGGTGCGAGCACCAGCAACTGACAAATTCTTTTCCAATCGGCGAAGCAGGAAAGTCGCTGTTGATTCGAGACATCGCGTTGATTGGGATATCAAGGGTGAATTCGTGTGTTGCCGGGTCGAGCAAGTCAGTCAGATCAACATGCTGCTGGTACTTTCCGGAAAAACCACCATCGAGTTGATTGGTGGTGATCCCTACCACAAGGTCGGTTGCGGCGTATGCACGACCAGTGATTCGTATGCTTGAATTCTGCTCAAGTACCACAGGGATGGTAGCTTCCTGATTTACTGACACGACCACCGACAGACCAAAGCGTGAAGGTAGAGCGAATGCGCTTCCCTGCTGGTCGTTTAATGAGGCTGCTTTCTTGTAAATTTTGGTTGCTTCCGCCTGAGTGAGCTTGCCATTTGCAACTGCCAATTTCAATTCCTTGACAAGTTCCATTTTTGATGGAATCCATTTTCCATGGGAGGTTTCAGACTGCAGATCACTTTTCCAAACGTGTGCCTGCCTGGCACGTTTGACGGATCTCAACTGCTTGGCGTCGCGAAGAGACGCAACCACTTGGTGTTGTGGAACCACATTGACGGATTCCCCATCAGTGGTTCGTTTAAGCAGCACTTCACCCTCATTGACAATTAACTTTGTTGACTCGTCTCGGGCATTCACATTGAACTGCGTGCCAACGACCCGCAGTTCAGCTGCTTCAGTAAAGACCATCATTGGTTTTGACTTTGGCTGCGGTGCTACGTCAGCTGACAAATTGCCCCGTTTCAATCTAAGGATTTTCTGCTGCTGTTCGGAAATCGTTAGCAAGGAAAGGCCATCCAAAGTGACGGTCGTTTCATCCGTGAATTGCATTGTGATCGTCGATTCGCTTGTCATCGTTTCAAGCGTGCCGCCGGTTAAAGAAACATTGGTCTCAGTCAATGTCTCGACCACTCCGTTTTCATGAGTCCATTCAATCGTGCCGTGGACATTGGTTGTCTTTGCAATGATTGCATTGCGGTTTGCGGAGGATTCAGAGAAGTAACTCAACGCAATCAGGACTGAAGCAGCCAAGACCAACGCAGTTGCCAGAAGTCGCCACGTTAGTGAGTTTTGTGATCGACCTGTATGTGGGATCATCCGAGAATTCGAAGATTCAAGTGATGTTTCTGTCACGTGCTGTGAAGCCAGCACTTGAGCCATCGTTGACTTGACGAACTCATCACGCTGTTCATCGGCCTTTGCATCGTAGCCTAGTAATCGATGAATTTGAAAACTATCTACCGAATGCTGTAGCAACTGCTCATCACTGGCAAAATAATTCTGCAATTCGATCATTCCATCGCTGGTGATTTCACCTTCGAGATAATCATTCCAAAGTTCTTGAAATTCATTTTGGTCATTCATGAAATTTCTCCCGCGGTCGACATGTGTCGCTCAACGCATTCCTGCAGTCGCCGTCGGATTTTCCACAATTGCTTTTTGACTGCAGCAACTGATCTGCCGCTGTGCGATGCAATTTGTTCTAGCGGTAAGCTTTCGTCGTATCTCCACACGATAAATCGACTCTCTTGTTCGCTGAGAGCCGCGACACACCGCTGCAACTGGGTCAGTCGTAGTTCCTGTAATTCCGGCATTGAATCGCTGCGTCGGTCGAGTTCTCGTTGCAATAACTCAGGTGCGAACCGGGTGTGGTAGTCGGCGATACGATGCAGGCGAGTCAGTTCTGATTTGAGTTGATACCGTGCAATGGTGAACAGCCAAGCTGCGAAATTGGTACCCAGCTGATATTTACCGAGTTGGGAAAAAGCGGCAATCAGCGTTCGCTGAGCAATGTCGTCGACATCAATTGCCGGAGGAGCCTGCGTTGCCAACCAAAGTCGTAATGGTCGCTCAAACTGCTGCACAATGGCCTCAAATGCCATGGTTTCCCCAGCCATGGTGCGGCGAACAGCGTTCTCAATCACTGCTTCGGTTGGGGGCGTTGAATCATTCATTTGCTTAGGAAAGCAGATAGGTTGGTCAGGTTACCCCTTCAAACACAATTATTGTGCAAGAAAGAATTTTATCTCTGACAGGGGCGTGGGGCAGCGATCAGGTGAGCATTTTGCCAACCAATCAGGGTTTGTTAATCCGAGAATGAGCGGCGGTGTCGATTCTCGAGTAGCCTCATTCACATGACGTTGAACAGTTTTTGACAAATGGATCACAAATGGATCTTTGAAAGGCCACCTCACTTGCCATTCTTGCATTTGCAACCCTTTACCACAGCCGTTCCCGTCGCTCCATCAGTTCGGGGTAGGCTTCGTCATGGTCGCCATATTGCTGTTTCAGTTCCACCAAGCGACTCTTCAGCAGACGAATGGTCGCTGCGTATTCAGGTTTATCGTAAACATTGTTGATTTCCTGAGGATCAAGTTTTAGATCATACAGTTCCCATCCGGCCGTCGAAGGTTGGAAGTTGCCTTTCCCAAGACTTGCATCAAGCGGTAGCCCATAAAAGAAAACCAATTTATAACGATCATTACGAACACCATAGTGACCTGGAATATTGTGATGCGCGAGATGCATCCAGTAACGGTAGTAAACAGCATCACGCCATTTAGTTGGCGTTTCCCCGCTGAGAATCGTGCGTAGGCTTTGTCCTTGCATCTTGCTAACTTCGGGTGTGTCGTTGGCATCAGCGAAATCAAGGAACGTTTGCGCAAAGTCGAGGTTGGAACATAGTTGAGCGTCATTCACAGAACCCGCAGGAATCACTTTGGGAAGACGGGCAAGAAATGGCATCTGCAGGCATTCTTCGTATATCCAACGCTTGTCAAAATAATCATGCTCGCCGAGAAACATTCCTTGATCAGCGGTGTAAATCACCAAGGTATTGTCAGCGAGACCTGCTTTATCCAAGTAGTCCAGAACACGTCCAACATTTTCATCGACCGCTTTGACGCATCCGAGGTAATCGTGCAGATACTTCTGATAGGCAGCTTTCCCTTTTTCTTTTTCGGACATCGCAGAGAGGTCAATTGACCCAGCGGGCCAATCGGTTTTTTGAACATCAGCGACCATCGTACGTCGCGGATGCAGCCTGCTTGTAATGGAAGTGCCCATTTCCCGAGTGGCCGAGGAGCGGTGTGAGAAGTCTTCCCATAGCGTTTCGGGTTCTGGAATTTCAATATCGGCAAGGTATTGCTTGTGCCGATCAGCTGGTTCCCATTTTCCATGAGGAGCCTTGTGGTGCAGCATCATGAAGAATGGTTTTTGGTCATCCCGTTGGTCGAGCCATTCCAATGCAAAGTCAGTGACAAGGTCTGTGTAATAGCCCTTTGTGCGATTTGCCGTTTTCTTGACGCGTGATGAATAGGCGACACCGTCGGTCGAGGTGATGAAGATCGGGTTGTGGTAAAGACCCTGGCCCGGCCCCACCTTCCAGTACTCAAATCCCCACGGTGCGGAACGAAGATGCCATTTGCCAACGAGTGCCGTCTGGTAGCCGGATTGCCGAAGTAGTTCGGCAACATTGGGAATGCCTTTGTCGGGACCTGGGAAGGCATCAACCAGCGTCTTCACACCGTTGACGTGTGAATGCTGACCCGAAAGGATCACTGCACGACTGGGTGTGCAGATTGAATTCGTGACAAAACACTTGTTCAGTCGCATTCCCTCTTTGGCAAGTCGATCAATGTTGGGAGTTGGTGCGACTGCGGAGAGTCTGCCGCCATAGGCACTGATCGCATTGCATGCGTGATCATCAGACATGATGAACAGAATGTTGGGACGTTCAGCAGCCAGGTCAATGGAACTCAGAAAGGTCAGATGCAGTATGAGGTAAAGGTATTTCATCGCACATTATTGTTAAAACGGGTGTCGTCACTGACCGATTTGTTAGTGACCGATTCGTCGGAGCCTTCTTTTAAGTTTAACCAGCGATGCCGCTATGCCTACGCGGTTCAATGGCAGAGCGCAAAACAGTTGGAGAACAGCCACTCAGCCTCGTGTTTGGGGTCATTGCTTGGATGGATGGTGCATCCAACGGTGCGGGCAGATGCCCCTGTCAGGTTGGTCATTGTGGGGTTCTGCCGATGCGATTAGTAACAAAATTCGTTTATCCCCGCGTTTATCGCCACGAAAAGTCATTTCAATGGGTGAATGGTGACACTAAACTAATGAGTCCTTCCTTGGATTGCCTGCCCTTCCCAACTTTCTCTCCATTTGGTGCTTGTCGTGTTCCGTTCACGAATTCTGACCACATTTTGTTTTTGGAAACTAATTGTTCCAGCTATGGGGTTTTTGCTCGCATTCCAAACGTCGCTTACTTTTTCACAGTCTGATCGTGAACAGATAGAGTTTTTTGAAAAGAAAATTCGACCCGTTCTTGTCGAGCACTGTTACGAATGCCACGCCGCTGACTCGAAGGAGGTTGGTGGCAAGTTGTTGATCGATACAAGAGCGGGCCTGATCTTGGGCGGTGAATCAGGAGCGGTCATTGTTTCGGGAAAACCGGATGAGAGTCTGTTGATGCAGGCAATGCGGTATGACGGTATGGAAATGCCACCGACAGAGAAACTGCCAGAGTCGGTATTGAAGAACTTTGAAAAATGGATTGCCCAAGGTGCCTTTGATCCGAGGACCGAGGCGGGGGTGAAGCCAATTAAGGGCAGCAATGACTTAGATGCATTGTGGTCTTTTCAGCCGCGGGTTGTCTCACCGGTTCCACCTGTTGTTGACCGGACTTGGCCTCGTGGGCCACTGGATCAATTTGTACTGGCGCGAATAGAAGCCGCTGGACTGAAACCGACATTCGATGCTGAGCACAGAGTACTGGTTCGACGACTCTACTTCGATCTGACAGGCTTGCCACCGACCTCTGATCAGGTTGAGAAGTTTGTTGATGAGTATCAAGAACATGGACAACAGGCAGTCCGCAGACTCGTGGATCGGCTATTGGGGGAACCCGCATTTGGAGTCCGCTGGGGTAGGCATTGGCTTGATGTAGCACGATACGCCGAATCCAACGGTGACGATGGCTTGGGAAGAAACGCAACGTTTCCCCATGCGTGGCGTTATCGTGATTACGTGGTCGATGCGATGAATCGTGATCCCGGCTATGACCATTTCCTTCGAGAGCAGATCATAGGAGACAAACTCAAGGCAGATGACGCAGATGAGAGAAATCGCAATCTGGTCGCGACCGGTTTTCTGGCACTTGGTTCTAAGCCGGCTTCAGCAATGAACAGTAACTTTGCCATGGATGTGGTTGACGATCAGATCAATGTGGTTGGAACTGGAGTACTGGGGCTCAGTATTGCCTGTGCGCGCTGTCATGATCATAAGCATGATCCCATTCCAACACGCGATTACTATGCGCTTGCAGGGATTTTCTCGAGTACACAGACACTGTACGGCGCTGCTGGAAATGAAAAACTGACCGCACCTCCTACTGAATTGCACGCGTTAAGATCACGTTTGATCCTCGATCAGACGCGACCTGATCGTAGCAAGACGCCTGTTTTGCCAGAAGCATACCGGGGTGCGGTTCAAAAACTTCAACCTGTAATCAATGAATCACTGACCGAGCACGCCGGGCAATTGAAACCGGAATCAGAGCTTTCGTTCAGTCAAGTTGATTATGCCGTGGTGAAAGAAAACGCCTTGCAGGGTGAATTCCCAAGCGACGCGGAATCCTACAGTATTTCATTCTGGTTTCGTAACACGTTGGCCAATGATGCGCGGCCGATCACGACCTATCTGTTTTCCCGAGCCAAGTTAGGTGACAAGGCTTTGCCGGGTGACCATCTCGGTATTGGTGGTAAACACGAGAAAGCTGTGACTGGCAAGCTTTTTGTCTTCAATGGAAATGAAAAGAAGAAATCAGTGAAGGGTTCGACTGTCATTCCTCCCAACTCATGGAACCACATTGTTCTGGTGAGGCGTGGTGGGACGGTCAAAGTGTATTTGAATGGTCAGCTTGAGTTGGAGTCTGAGCTTGAGGCAACTTTTGGCAAGTCACGGGAATTCAGTCTGGCAAGACGAAGTGACAAGTTCGCGCCCCTTCAGGGAAACGTTGGTGAATTTTCTGCTTACGATCGCGGCTTGGATCGTGATGCCGCTGTCAGTTTACACACGCATTCGGGACAGCCCAAAGGAATCATTCCGACACCTGTTGAAGGGTATGCGATGGGAGTTCGCGACAAAGCGAATCCGGCTGACATCAAAATACATATCAATGGCGATGGTGCTAAGAAAGGTGCCTCGGTTAATCGGGGTGTTTTGACGGCTTACGAAACATTGCCTGAGACTGCCACGCATCGATTTGAAAACAGACCATTCAAAGCAGGAAAGGGCGGAAGCGGCAGGGAGGAGTTGGTGGACTGGCTAACTCGCGAGGATCACCCACATACGGCACGTGTCATGGTCAACCGAATCTGGTTGTACCTGATGGGACGCGGGATCGTTGGAACGCCAGATGATTTTGGAGTCTACGGTGCCAGGCCAACGCATCCGAAATTGCTTGACTATCTGGCTGACGAATTTGTTCAGCAAGGGTGGTCCGTAAAACAAATGATCAGGCAGATTGTGTTGTCACGGACGTACCAGCTTGCCAGTCAACATGATGCCGACTCACTGAACGCAGATCCTGATAACCGTTGGCTGGCGCGGCATTATCGCCAACGCCTCGATGCGGAGTCCTTACGGGACAGTATTCTGCATGTCACAGGAAGACTGGATCATTCGCCACAGCAGGGATCAGCGATTGAAAAAATTGACGCTTTGATAAATTGGCCCCCAGGGGAAGCAACCAATCTTCACCAGAAATCGAATCATCGAAGCATTTACCTTTGCATGTTGAGGCATGCACCACCACTGGAATTAGTTGCTTTTGACCTGCCTGATGCAGTGGGGATTACGGGTCAGCGCGATGTGACTACTTTGCCTACCCAGACGCTGTTTCTCTTGAACAGTGACTTCATGGTTTCACAAGCTGGACTCTACGCTCGTAAATTACTTGAAGATTCTCAGTTTGAGGAAAATGGCGCGTCAGCAGATTCAGCCAGGGTGAGAAGCGTATTTCAAGCCTGCTTCCAGAGGCTGCCTAGTGAGGTCGAGTTGAATGGCGCGATGGATTATCTTGTGGCTATTGATGCCCATTTTGAGAAAAGAGTGACTGACACAGGTCAGCGAAGGCAGCGAGTTTGGCAAAGTTTTTGTCAGGCGATGTTGATGACAAATGAATTTCGATACGTGGATTGACGATTGATATGATTTCACGACGACACATGTTGCAATCGGCGTCCTGTGGATTTGGTTACCTGGCTTTGCAGTCCTCGCTTTGTCAGGCGACCGGTTCATCAGGAACGTCGCTGGGTTCCACGGTTTTGGCGAATACAGCCCGTGCAAAACGGGTGATATTTCTTTGCATGAGTGGTGGTCCAGCGCAAATGGACACCTTCGATTACAAACCGCAAACAGGGAACAAGAAACATCCTGGATCGGCTTTCGCTTTCCGGCAACGAGGCGAGAGTGGAATGTGGGTTTCGGAGCTTTTGCCAGAGACAGCGAAACATGCAGATCGACTTTGTGTCATCAATGGAATGCATGCTGATACCGGCAATCATGCTCAGTCATTTTTGCAATTGCACACTGGCGAGCGACTGAGAAAGCGACCAAGCATGGGCTCGTGGATTTCCTACGGTCTTGGAAGTGAGAATGAGGATCTTCCCAGTTTCATCAGTTTGAATGCTGCCAAGCCATCGGTGTATTCCAGCGCATTCTTACCCACGGAGTACGCGGGTACGCCGATCGGCACCAACGGCGAAAACATGTCTGCGGCAACCATCCGTGATATTTCCGGTGATCATCTTCCGAGTTCAATCAAACGGAAGCAATTGGATTTTGTGCAGCAAATGAATCGCAAGCACGCCATGCAGCGTTCTGGAGATCAGCATTTGGAGGGGGTGATAGAATCGATGGAGCTAGCATTCCGAATGCAGTCGACTGCTCCTGAATTGCTGGATCTGAGCAATGAAACCGAAGCGACATTGAAACGCTACCGAGTTGGAAAAAAATTATCGATTGGTACCTGCCGGCCCACTGACTTTGGCAGGCAGTGTCTTCTGGCACGCCGATTTGCCGAAGCGGGAGTCCGTTTCATTGAACTCAACCATGGTGGTTGGGATCAGCACAAGAATCATCGTCGTGATTTGAAGGCCAATTGTGAAACGACTGATGCGCCCATCGCAGCGCTACTGGAAGATCTGACCGCCCGTGGACTGATGGATGACACTCTCGTGGTGTGGGGCGGCGAATTTGGTCGGCCAGGTTTGACACCTGATGATGGAAAAGATGAGACTGGCCATAACGCTAAGGGATTCACTTTCTGGTTGGCTGGCGGTGGAGTCAAATCAGGATATGTTCATGGGAAAACCAGTGACACAGGCGATCGGGCAGTCGAAGGAAAAGTGCACTTCCGAGATTTGCATGCGACGATCCTGAACCTGATGGGACTTGATCATCATGCGTTGAACTTTCAGCATGAAGGCCGGCTACACCAACTCACCGGACCAGAAAAGGCAAACGTTGTTACAGATCTGTTTGCTTGATCTTGAACAAGTGATTGTGAAACCGCCGGCCATCAGTGATTTGCGCCGTGGCCGGTAACTTCAGCAGTTTACCTGCACGTCTTGCTGAAGCACTCGTTACTTGTCGCGGGCGAATACAGGCAGGATTTTCTTCGGCACCGTACTCAGCATTTTACCCATGCCTTGCTGATGCGCTGTCACAACGATGAGCAGATCCAGTTCTGGCAGCATCAAAATGAATTGGCCACCAGCACCACGACCCGATCGACAATCGTAAGTGCGATCTCCGACTTGCATGTCGTGTCGCCACCAGAAATAGCCGTAGGAGGTTCCCTGAGGATTGGTGTTGATACGATCTGTCGCCCGCCGGACAAACTCGGCCGGAATCAGTTGTTCGTTGTTCCACTTACCGGCGTTGCTCACCAACATGCCCCACTTGAGCATGTCACGGGAACGCATGCTGCTTCCAGCAGCTGATTTGGGGAGTCCACTGACATCGTCTTGCCAGGCAAAATTGGTGATTCCAAGTTTTGCGAGCAGCTCTGTTTCGATGAAATCTCTGGCAGAACCCGGTACAACAGCGTCCAGTACTTGCATTGCTATCGAAGGATCAGAACCTTGGTACTTGAAGGTTTTCTTCCCAGTCGGGATCGGGGCGCTGTATTGCAGATAAGCTTGGATTTGTCCCTGACCCAATAAGCGGTCCTTTTCTCTTCTGAGCTCATTCACCTTGGCTCGATCAATTCGAATACCGGATTTCATGTTCAGGGCTTGGGCAAGGGTGATCTGATTCGCCCCAGAAACAAGCTTGGATTGATCAAGGTTCTTCAGGAACTCAACAACCGGGCGATCCAAGTCTTCCATGCTCAGGTGTTTCAGTTGAATCGCGCGACCGATCGCCATCGCTGTGTAGGATTTGGTGATCGACATTTGGTAGTGAGGGTAATTGATTCGACCACGTCGGTAGTAAGACTCGAAAAGCAATTTGTTGTTTTGATACAGAAGGAGACTATCAATCTCTCCGTGATCACCTGCAGCAATTTCCTCGGCGAAAGCGAGAATGGTTTTCGAGAGTTCATGGTCTTCTTCCAGGTTGCCAACCGCGATACCGTCCATCCGGTTTTGTGGAGACGTGTTGAGAAACGGTTCCTCCAGATCGGGAATGTTTTTTTCCAATGCATAGGAAATATCCTCTGCGTTGAGATCTGTTATTTCAGGGGCCGTCCTGTTGTTAGTCTCGCGTTTTTCAGTTTCCGGACTCTCTGCGTCGTGATGTTCCTTAATGTGATCTCGGCTTCGGGCTCTGGTTGCAGTTGAGTCAACGCGTTGGAGCATCGCCGGTCGTACCCAGTCCGTTGGAACGTAACCGTCTGGGGCTTTGGGTTTGAGGACTTCGATGACCTCATTTTCAGGATTGAATAATGGCCAATCATCCGTGCGAAATGGTGATGCTGGCAAACCTTCGTGGTTGTAGAGCAGGTTGCGTTTTGATGGATTCATCGCCCACGCGTAGCGTACCGCAACTGGTGCTTTGACTTTGCTGGAAGACACCACCACCTGATCACCTTCGATCACAGCGTCAGCCCATTGCCACTGTCCATCGACACCGGCGATCGCGAAAGAGTTCAGTTTGGGATCACCGGATTTGATCAATTCGTTGGCAGTGATCAGCCCACTGCCAATGGAGTCAAAGTTCAGGACAATTCGATTACCGTCGATTTTCTGAGTCCGTAAGCGTGGCCCCGATCCGACCACATTAATGCCGTAAACATTTTCAAGTGCATGCAGCGCATGACGTATTCCGATTGGTTTTTTGTTTTTTGGGTGCAGGAGAACCACGTCACCTGTGTCGATGGAAACGACCAGCCCTACGTTGGGCAAGTCCTTGCTGGCCAAACGCATCGCCTCACGGTTGACAGCCCACGGTGATTTCAAGCCTTCGACGGGTTTGTGTTGCGCTGCATGCCAGCTGGGTAACTGGGTCAGAATGAACGGAAAGTCGTCCGCGACATTTCCTCCCGAAAGCTCGTGCCAAGAAGATCGGTAGTAGCTGATTAATTGTTTTATTTGGTCGCAATAGTGTTCTGCCTGTGGAACATTTTTTGAATTTCGTTCACCCTGATACCAGATCGCACCGCGGATGCCATAAGGTCGGATGGGATGAATCATGGCATTGTAGATATGGCTGGGATATTGATGGCCGAGGCTGGCCGGTTTCGTTATGAAGGGTGGTTGCAGCTGCCTCCACTGATTCTTCATCGTTTCACCTGCAGCAATCTTTTGCTTGTAGGTGACGTGTTCCTGTTCCCACGTTCTCAAAGCATCAGCACGGTCATAACGCCGTGAAATTTTGTTTAGCTGGGCAATGTGTTGTTCGGTACGTTTGTCACCGGCTTGAATTTCTGTGGGCATCCAGCCTTCGATTGGTGTTCCCGCGTAAGCTTGCACGATGATTCCAACCGGAACTCCAAGAGCTTCGTGAAGCGTCTTACCAAAGTAGTAAGAAACTGCTGAGGTCGTTGCAGCGGTGGCAGGCGTGCAGGAAACCCATGTCGCAAGTAGATCACGTGATTCAACGAGTGGTTCATGCCAATGCTCACGTGATGATTTAAAAATCCTGAAGTTGGGTGCGTTCGCACTTGCCACTTCGTTGTCAGCGTTAAAGCAGTTACCCAACGCCCAGCCCATGTTCGATTGGCCGGCACACAACCAGACCTCACCAATAGCGATGTCTTTCAGCGCAATCGTATTGTTTCCACGAATGGTCAATGAATGGCCAGTTCCGTGCGAAGGTGTTTCCAGTGACACTTGCCACCGACCTGCTGGATTGGCTGTTGCTTTGGCGGTGTTCCCCCAGCTCGCCTTGACAGTGACTTTTTCACCAGGATCCGCGAAGCCCCACACGGTATTGTCCATCTTTTGCTGCAGCACCATCTGGTCACTGAAAAGACCTGGCATGCGTACATCAGCATTTGCAATGAGTTGGACGCTGAAAAGTAAGGTGAGTGTTGTCAGTAATCTCATGAAAAATATTCGATGGTGAAAGAAAAATGTGAGTCCGTAGACACCAGCGTAACAGCGAATGATAGATGCCGCCCATCGCAGCAAAATAGTGTTTAGTGCACAAAAGCAGTCGTTTGCGCTCAGCTCATACGGTTGGGGCCGAGCGACATCAACCCAGACATCCGACTTATGCACATTGTAGGGGTTGGTGCGAAAGGTGTTTCATAAAACTGGTTCAAACTCACCCAGCATGGCTCTTCGCGTCCTAGAGTTCAGCAGTTCGAAGTCTTTGAATTGCCGGAGCGTGTTGCATGTGTCGTTTATTGATAATCAGCGTTGTCAGTATTTGTGTTCTGAATTGCTCAGACGCAGAGGCTCAGCTTCTATTTGGGCGCCGTCACAATTCTAGTCGAGGCGCGAAACTTCAACGGTATGACAATCATCGACAAACAGCGAATGTGGATGAAACCTATCGGTCTTACAAGAGATCGTCGGGATTGAATATCAGCATCGGGATCGGTGCGTATCCTGGATACGGCTATTATTCCGGGTGGGGTGGGTACGGATATCTCGACCCGTATCGCTTTGATGGATATGGCTATGATCCGTATCGCTATGGCAGCTTTGAAGCACCGGATCTTTTGAAAGACCCGTACTTTCGTGAGCGATACCGCTATGACAGTAAGTATCCCGGACGCTATCGTGCACCGAGAATGCCGCGTACTTCGAACCCAATTGTGATCGACGATTTGTATGGACTCAAAATGGTTGAGCCTATCCAACGTAGTGGCTCATCCATTTTGGCTGATGCAGGATCAGTAGATCGTCAATGGGCCAAGGTTACAGAACAGCTGGCAAGAGGTTTGGCTGTGAGCGAGTATGGTGAGGCGTGGCTCGAGTATCTCGGCCCTCGGCAACTGCCTTCGTTGGTGGCTCGCGGCAAGAACAAGGAGTTGCAAGAGCTCATGTCACACTACGACGGTGTGGTTGCGAATCCTGAACTCCAGTACATCACTGCGACACCGGGGTTTACCGAGACAAAAAAGCTATTGGAAAACTACTTGGCCCGTCCATCCAGCGGATCTAATGGGCAGGTCATTCGGATATCACCTTCGGTCATTGAACCGATTGAGTCTGATGAAACTGACCAGCCAGAAAATCTGCCTGCACCGCTGCCATCCGCGGAGCCAGAGGCAAGCTTGAACTCCCCGAATGGTGTTTAAGCGATCGGTCAGCTTACTGTGATTCCAGTGACGAATTGCGCCACCGAAATTTCTCTAAACTGGATCTTCAGGGTTCTTTTTGACCTTCTAAATCGCAGTCGATATTTTGAACTGCTAAGCTAGGGCGTTACCTTGGTGCCTGGTTGGCATCCTTTGGCACAGTGTGTCGAAGGGAAGCGGTGACATCTGTGATTTCTGTTTTTCGCTGAACGCCATCCGATTCTGGTATGGATGGGGATCGAATCCTCGTGCTCAATGTTGGTGCGTTGGCATGTGGAGACAGTTCGGGGGCAGTCATCGCAGAAACAGCAATCATTGCACAATCCGACGATAGATCTGGTGGTAGTTGAGAAAATGCAAAAGCAGTTTTCATTATTGAGAGCAACTGAGATCATTGGTGCGTTCAATCGCACACTGGAACGTCGAACGTTTCCTCAGAGTTTCGGGGATCATGTGCTGATGCTCTTTTGTTTCATCTGCAGCGTTTGCGTTTTGTACTTCCCCGAGAGAGTGTTTGCTGAAACGGTCCCACTGGATGCAACGGTATTGGATTCGCGGACGCTAGCGATTATTAAAACACATTGTGGAAGTTGTCATGGTGGGAACTCAAGTGAAGGGGACATCAACTTTGATGTGTATGAGTCGGTCGAGAAAGCTCGCGAACACATTGATGTTTGGCTAAAAGTAAGAAAAGTTCTGGACAGTCACCAGATGCCACCACCAGAAGTGCGGCAACCGGATGATCTCGAATTGAAGCGACTGCGATCTTGGACCCATGCATTTCTGAAGGCAGAAGCAACTGCTAAGGCAGGCGATCCAGGACCTGTCTTGTTGAGGCGGTTGAGTAATGCAGAATACGACTATGCGATTCGCGACTTGACAGGGGTCAGTGGGCTGGACCCTTCTCGCAACTTGCCTGTCGACGGGGCAGCCGGAGAGGGATTTACGAATGTGGGAAGTGGTCAGGCAATGTCACCTTCACTGATTCGAAAATATCTTGATTCTGCAAAACGAATCGCACAGCATGTTGTGTTGTTACCAACGGGGATTGAGTTCAGCGCATCAACGACCCAACGTGATCGCACCAATGAAAAGTTGGCCGAAATCCGGGAATTCTATCAGCGTTACACCGCTGGCGGAGGTGGTTCGACCATCAATTTGCATGGCCTCAAGTTCAAGGCCAACCACGGCGGATTGCTGCCAATCAAGCAGTACCTCAAAGCCATGCTTGAAAGTCGCGATGCATTGAGGACCGACTCGACCACGATCGAGGAGATTGCGGCGCAATTCCATTTGAATCCTCGATATCTAGAGACGGTTTGCAACGCGTTGTTGGAAAAGGAGTCGGCGTCGTTCCTTGTTCGCCAAGTAGGATTAATTTCGAACGCCAACCCCGTTATCGATGTTGATTCGTTGCTGAATCGGGTGCAGCAATCGCAGCACGGATTTTGGAAGTTCAATTCCATTGGGCATATTGGCCGCGAAGGCGGACCTCAACGTTGGATGGATCAGGTCATTCCTGTGATTGATCATCAGGAGTTGCGGTTGCCGTTGCCAACGGGAGGAGACCAGAAAGACCTCCAAGTGAGCCTGACCACTCATGACTTGGGAGATGGTGATGAACACGATTTTGTGGTTTGGGCAGAGCCTCGCCTTCTTCTGAATGCCGGTGCTGAGACAGATTTTTCATCAATCATGTTGCGCGATGTGAACGCTGTGAGTGAAAAAATACGTTCGATGCAGCGGCGGGAGTTGGAGCGAACCGAAAGCTACCTCCGTGTGATAATGGAACAAGTGACAACATCAAAAGTTCATCCGCTATCAGCTGTTCACGAGGCAGTTTCAGACAATGAGTTGAATCGTGCTTTACTTGCTAATTGGGCGTCCTTCCTTGGGCTGGGAAACCATGCTGATCCTCAGAGCAAAGGTTTGTTTAAAAATGCGCTGACAAAGGTACAGGGATTCGATGCGGTCAATGGCTGGGGATCTGAAGCGACCCCCAGTCTGCTTGCGAATCGGTCGGAGAAGAGCATTAGCTTTCTGACTTTGACAATCCCTGAACGTTCGGTGGTGATGCACCCGTCTCCTACCAGTGCCGCAGTCGTGGCCTGGAAGAGTCCCATGGCTGGAAGCCTCCGTTTAAAATCAGCCGTGGCTGATGCCGATCACAAGTGTGGCAACGGCGCAGTTTGGAAAATTGAGCATCGGAGTCGTTCAGGTACAACTCTTATTGCACAGGGAGTGATCAATAATGGCGGCCGTGAAGGATGGAGCAGTGTGCAACCACTGACGCTAGCCGTTGGTGATGTCGTTGCTTTGATGGTGCTTCCAAAAGATAAAAATCATAGTTGTGATACGACGCACGTTGATTTGGAGATGCTTGAGGTCGATGGAGAACAGCGGAAGTGGGTTTTAAGCGAACAGGTGGTAGATCGGGTCCAAGAAGGAAATCCTCTGGACGACACATTCGGCAACCGAGATGTTTGGAGCTTTGCTGAAAGCGTGCCAAGGTCCACGATACAGGTTCCTGAATCTTCAGTTCTGTCACAATGGCGCAAGCAGGTTGTTGCACTAGCCGATAGGCTGGATATCGATGAAGGAACAGAATTAGCTCGGCTTGCAAATGAAATCACTGCTGTTCTCACGACGCGCGATCCCGAAGGATTGGCTTTGGCCGATCAGCAACTGCGGACGATGGCACTCGATTGGCGTGGGCCGTTGCGGTGGCTGAACTTAGGGCAATCGGCAGTCACTGCAGATAAGCAGGCAACTTCAGCCGATCAGAACCCCCAGGCATTCGGAATCCATCCGGATGGAAGCAAGTTAAGGCCGAATGATCTCTGTCGCCGAGGAACCTCGAGCATTCAATTTCATGTTCCGAGAGAACTCGGCGCTACTGAATTCGTGACAAACGCGAAGTTGCATTCAGTGGACGGTGTCGAGGGCAGTGTGCAGGTGCAAATTCATGTGGGAACCGTTGAGAAGCCTGTGCTGGATTTTGGTGGTCCATTCCTTGTGCACACTAAGGGAATCATTGGGGAATCGGTGAGGTCGGCGGTGCATTCTTTTGGTTCTTTGTTTCCACCTGCCGTATGTTATTCAAGCATCATACCCGTCGATGAAGTAGTGACCTTGCGGTTGTTCCATCGTGAAGATGATCATCTCCGTCGTCTGATGCTGAATTCGGCCGAGGCTCGCGAGTTGGATCGGTTGTGGGATGAATTGCGGTTTGTCAGTGATGCGCCTCTCAAGCAGGTGGTTGCTTTCGAGCAAATTGCTGAATTTGCAACTCAGGACCGACCTGACTTGGTGATCGCTTTTGAGCCTTTGCGAGTGCCAATCAATCGTCAGGCTACGGAGTTTGAAAAACTAAAAATCGCATTAGAGCCTTCGCAAGTTGGAGCAGTTGCGAATTGGGCTGGCCGCGCATGGCGGCGTCAACTTGGGCCGACTTCTGAGCAACGGATGATGGCGTTGTACCAACGCCTGCGAAATGAGGGAATCAGACACCGCGAGGCGGTACAGACATTGATAGCACATGTTCTGACGGCACCTGACTTTCTTTACAAGCTCGAGACACCTCAAGAGGGAATTGAGCAATCCAACGTTGAAGGAGAGGAACTGGCAGCGAGGCTAAGTTTCTTTTTATGGTCTTCGATACCGGACCCAGAATTGTTGGAACTTGGCCGCAGCGGAAAATTGAATGACAAGCAAGTGATGATTCAGCAAATGCAACGGATGCTAAGAGATCCCCGAGCCAAGCGTCTCGCTTCGCAATTTGCTTGCCAATGGCTGCACCTTCGTGACTTTGACCAGAATGATGATAAGAATGAGAAGCTCTATCCACAGTTTGCAACCTTACGACGAAGCATGTACGGAGAAACGCTCCGCTTCTTTGAGGAGATGTTTCAAAACAACGGATCACTTCTCGATGTGATCGACTCTAATCACACATTTTTGGACGCGGCACTGGCCCATCATTATGGATTTCGTTGGATCACTGATCCAAACGATGGCACAGAAATATCGGATGAAAGTCGGTGGCGAAGATTCGAAGGTGTGCGTTCGAAAGGTCGCGGGGGTGTGCTGGGAATGGCTGCGTTTTTGGCCAGCCAGTCCGGAGCGTCCAGAACCAGTCCCATTTTGCGAGGCAATTGGATTTATGAGACTTTGTTGGGGGAACAATTACCTCGACCGCCCGCCGACGTTCCCTTGTTACCCGAGCAGGTCCCGGAGGGACTAACGTCTCGACAACTGATTGAAAAGCATAGTTCCGTCGTCGCGTGCGCGAAGTGTCATGCCCATATTGATCCCTTCGGTTTTGCATTGGAGGGTTATGATGCTCTCGGTGGAAAACGCGAATCTGATGTGGATACCAAGGCGACGTTGTTGGATGGACAAGTGATCGCTGGTTCGGAAGGTTTGCGAAATTATCTTTTGCAAGATCGGCGTGGGGATGTGGTTCGACAGTTTTGCCGAAAGTTACTTGGATTTGCTCTGGGGCGTGAGGTTTTATTGTCAGATGAACCCTTGCTGGACCATATGCAAGAGGCACTGAGTTCTGGCGGTTTTCAGGTTCAGATCGCGGTTGAAAAGATCATCAACAGCAAACAGTTCTGTCAGATTCGAGATCAACAACTCACCTTGCCGTGAATCACCTTACCATGAATAGCCGTGCAACCTAAAAGGAGCATATGTTGAGCAGTCATCGATTACGCCGACGCCGGATACTGCGTGGGTTGGGTGTTTCCATGGCATTGCCATGGATGGAGTCCATCAAGAGTTTCAGTAACGAGGCGGCCGATGGAAAAGAGCAACAAAACCGAGAAGACGCAGCGCCAGTGAGAATGGCAGTATTGTTCTCTGGATGTGGGTACCATTCCAAAGAATGGTGGGCACGTGGCAGTGGTAGCGAGATGAAACTGGGGAGAGTGCTGGAGCCGCTTGAACCATTTCGTGATCGGATGGTGTTCATCAATGGTCTTTACAATGCTGAGGCATTGAAGGGAAACATTCATAGTTCACAAACGGGAAACTTGCTGTCTGGGGCTCCCTTGTCCGCAGGTGGAACGATTCGTTCTGGAACCAGCATGGATCAGGTCGTTGCACAACGGATTGGGAAGCGCACCAAGTTGCCGAGCCTGGTCTTGGGCTGCGAAAAGGCGAACCCGTCGGTCCATAAGAATTATTCGATGCTTTACAGTTCGCACATCTCGTGGAGCAGTCCTACTTCACCAACTCCGCTTGAAGTTTACCCAGCACTGGCGTTTGATCAGCTTTTCAAAGATGCGGTTAGTCGCAATGATCAAAGTGTGCTCGACGCAATTTTGCAGGATGCTGGTGATGTTCGTCGGCGCATCAGTCATTCAGATCGACAGAAACTTGACGAATACCTGAATTCAGTCAGGGAGGTTGAAAAACGCATTGAGCGAGCCGGTCAGGATGGTGAACTGCAGGGTTGGCGTCCCACCCTTTCTGAGCCGAATTTGCCAAGGCCAGCCGACGGATACCCGCAGAATATCGTAGAACACATGCGATTGATGTGTGACATTTTGGTTCTGGCGTTTCAAACCGACACCACTCGAGTCTGCACGTTGAAGCTGAATAACGATCATGGAACGCTTCGGTTTCCCCACCTTGGTGTGGATTACATGATCCATCACCTGTTGTCTCATACAGATACAGAGGACTGGCTGAAAGTGAATCAGTTCTTTTTGGAACAAGTGGGGTACATTGCTAGAAGGCTTGACGCAATTCAGGAGGGTCAACGCACCGCTTTGGACAATTCCATGATCATGCTTTGCTCCAGCATGCTGACAGGAAGTCATGATGCGAGTCGTTTGCCTGTCGTGATGCTGGGTTCTGCAGGTGGGCAAATCAAAGGTGGTCAGAATTTGAATTATGCAGGTGAAAGCAATCGTCAGATTTGCCGGCTTTACCTCAGCATGATGGACAAAATGGGAGTGAGTTTGGATCGCTTCGGTGATGCGACAGAACGAATCCCGGAAGTCTAAAATAGAATTCGTTAAAGTAAAAAGTGTGTGGATGTCCCCTAGCTCAGATTATATGAATCAAGAGATGGATTGGTCGACTTATCACCGTATTGTCGTGTGCACTATGGCCGTTTTACTGCCTTGGTGTCTTTCAGTTGACGCGATCGCGGTCGAGCCGATCGTGGCGATTGATGATGATCCAAGTGCCAGCAAGGGAATCGCGGCGAGGATTGGTCAGGAAATCTTTTTGGATAGCAGCCTGTCTCGCCCCGTTGGGCAAGCATGTGTTTCCTGCCACAGCCCAGCTGTTGCGTTTGCCGACCCTCGTCCTGTTTCAGCTGGTGCTGTGAAGGGACGAAAGGGTACACGTAATGCACCATCCTTGATGTACGCCGCTTTGATCCCCAGCTTCGCTTACGAAGATTTGTTCACGAAGGATGGACTCGAGATTTATGCATATGAAGGCGGTTTGTTTCATGACGGTCGAGCACGCGATCTGTTCGAACAAGTTCAACAACCTTTCTTCGATCGTAACGAAATGAATCTGCCTGATCTGGCAGAGTTGGCAGCACGCCTGAGACGGTCAGCGTATGCAGGAGAACTGAAGCACTCGGTCGGCCCCCAACGCTGGAACGACGACAGTCAGTTGACCTATCACGCCTTTCGGGCGTTGGTCGAGTTTCTCAAGGATCCCATGTTTCGACCATTCGATGCCAGAATCGATGATTTTCTGGCAGGCAACAGTGATGCATTGTCTGACGCTGAGCGCCGTGGCTTGGAAGTCTTCCGTGGTGCTGGTAAGTGCGCTGATTGTCACTTGCTTGAACCAACCAGTTGGACCCCCCCTTTATTGAGTGATTTTGGCTATGACAATTTGGGCGTGCCTTCTCGAGGAGAGAAAGATACGGGACTGGGTGCGAAAATTGGTGTCGAGGGTGTGGGGCAGTTTCGCGCACCTTCCTTGCGAAATGTTCAGTTGACCGGACCGTACATGCACAATGGTGCCATCGAAACCCTTCAGGAGGTGATGGAGTTCTATAACAAAAGAGATTTGGAGCCTCAACGTTGGGGGCCCACTGACTTTCCTGAGACGGTCAATCGGGAAGATATGGGTAACCTGAAGCTGTCTGACCAGCAGGTCAAAGATTTGGTTGCTTTGATGGCTGCGTTCACTGACCGAAGTCTCGTTGCACGCCAGACTGGAAAGCGGTTCCCATCATCGCCTAAACACATTCCTGCCACGGCCGCCAAGCGGCTCTTTTTTCCCGACTGGACACACCGCCTTCATCCAGCGTTTCCAGGTGTTTGGGACGAGTTGCCCCGATCAACCGAGACACCGCCAAATCAACCAGACGGTGCCAAATCAACCAGACCTGATGGTGCCAAGTGATCCCACGCTTGAAATCAGCAGTGGGTCGCTTGGCTCAACGGCGGTTCACTAGAGCGGCGGCAAGGTAACTGACGGCGTGGGCGATGAATCAGCTTGAAAATGCCGATAGTCATAAAAGATGACGGCCTCGGCTCGTTTGACCCATTCAAGCGGTACCCGTAAGTCACTTTTGTTTTTCGTAAAGTCATTGCAGTAATGAAGTTGCGTCAAAAATGATGCAGGATTACAATAAACAGAGCTGTTCGTGCATCTAAACCTTAGAAGTGTGCCCCACAAATCCACTTTGATTTGCAACGAAGGTCGCCTACCGCTGCGTGTTCTGAGCCTGACGATTCGGTTTGGAAGTTTTGCAACTAATTGTGATCTAGATAATTCCCAGATTTTGCTCGGCTGTTTTGCCACGTGAAATCGCAATGTCCATCGTGTTGAAAGATTGATCATGCTGAACCGAAGAAATCTGCTCCGAGGAGTCGCTACAGGCGTCGGCGCCGCATTCACCTCATCGCTTACGGGACAGAACCTGCTGGCTTCGTCGACGGGTGGCACATCGGCGAAAAGGGTCATCTTTTTCATGCAGAATCAAGGTTTTGACCCGAAGACCTGCATTCCTGAAGGCATGAAGAAAAGCGGCTCATTAGCCAATGTGAAACTGCCTGATCCGATCAGTGCTCTTGAGCCCTACAAGGAACGGTTGCACATCATCAATGGTTTGCACGGCATTCACACCAGTCCATCGCATAGTGCTTTTTTCGGTGCACTGGGTGGCTATCGCGGCGGTGACGGTGTTGCACCCAGTGGATCGACGATTGACCATGAGTTGAGCAAAGTGTTGCCGGAGACATTGCTGCCACATCTTTGCATTGGTATGGATTCACTTGAGAATATGACAGCGAAGCCAACGCTGGCAACGTTGTCGGCCAGTGGTGCCGGTCAGCCGATTTTCATGCACTCGAATCCAAATCATCTTTATCAGATGTTGTACGGCGGTATCTCAACGGGTGATATCCAACGCCAGCATGAAGCACGCTCAAATCTGTTCAATCAAATCGAGCGATTAGCTGCATCAAAAGGTCAGTCTCTTCCATCGAGTGATCAGCAGCGATACGGGCAGTTCGTGCAGGGTTTCAAAGATGTTAATGGTTTACGAGATCGTTTGGATACGGTCTCGGATCACTTGCGAAAATTCGCACCTGAGGTGGATGACCGATATACAAAACCAGAATTCGAAACCGATTGGCATGATGCACTGCTGGACCTTGGCATTTCTGCTGTCACTTCGGGAATCACCAATACTCTTACTCTGGGCTCAGGACGCGGTGAAATTTTTGGCTCGTGGAAAGGTGTCGGAGTTGAACAACAAGGACACAACCTTGGCCACATGACCCAGGCAGGAAATCCAATTTGGATCAAGATCCGGCAATACAACAGTCGCATGCTCGTCCGAATCATGCAAGCCTTGGAAAGTGTTCCGGAAGGCAATGGAACCATGATGGACAACACGTTGATTGTTTACACGAGTAACAATGCGGACAAGCAGCACACCAATGGTGCGAATTGGCCAGTCATGTTGCTTGGCAATTGCGACGGCGCATTCAAGACGGGTTGTTTCACTCAATTGGATGGTAAACGTCCCATCAATGCTCTTTACACATCGATCCTCAGAGCTGCCGGGCAGAATGTGGACCGATTCAACATGAGTGAGCAACTAGCCAAAAAATTTGATACAGATAGCGGTCCTGTCAAAGAATTGATGATATGAGCAAGCTTAATGTTTTGTTGTTGTTCGTGCTTATGTTGGCGGCAACTTCATCGGCACACGGTGATACCTATACGCCTGGCAGCAAGGTCGATCAAGACTTCAAATACTTTGCCAAATCGTTTCTGGAAACACACTGTTTAGATTGTCACGGTGCAACAGACCCAGAGGGGAATCTTTCGCTCGCTGATCTGGGGCCCGTGAATGAAGTCAATGCTGCAGTCTGGAAGAGCGTGTGGGCACAGGTCACGCTGAAGGAAATGCCACCCGAAGATGCGGCAGATGTAGGCGTCGTTGAACGTTTACAGTTTTCAGACGGGATTGTTGCTGAACTTCAGCGGGTGATGCGTGATAAGGGCGGGTTTCAGGCAAACCTCGACCCTGACAAAGGTAACTTTGTTGACCATGATTTGTTGTTCGAGTCTTTACCGGCAGACATCAAGTTGATGCCGACATCATCTCCGGCGCGAATCTGGCGTGTGACTCCGCAGGAGCACATGACGCGTTTGAATGCGTTGATCAATCAAGAGCCGGAGTTTAATGCAGAGAAGCCGGGGTTGCGGACCCAAGGAGATTTTGTTCCCACGAATCACGGTGGTGAACTGAAAATCTATTTCGGTACCGACCGTATTATCAAATGGCAGGGTGGAACCGTTGCTTACGCGACTGCAGTGAAGAGCACTCCTGCAATTCTTTCCTCACCGAAGGCACACGGCTTAGAAAATTACTCAGATTTCTCGACAGTCAATAGCGCTGAGGCCACACAGGTTTTTGGAGTCGCTGGAGACATCATCCGATACATGGCACGAGGTCCTTTGAGTATTGCCAAGCCCTATCAGATCACGGATGATCCGAAATCGATCGAAGATAAAATGAAAGGGGATCTTCGTGGACTTCCCACGAGTATTGTTTACAGCACCAAAGTCATGCGTCCCTTGACCCCGATCAGTGCTCTCTTTGAGGTAAGTGAATTTTCAGATGAAGAGCTGCGGGAAGCGATTCGCTTTTTGTTTGAGGCGTTGTGTTTTCGACCACCCAGCGAGTTGGAAGAAGATGGGTACGTCAAAATGGTCAAGCAAACGATCGAGAAGCTCGGAAAAGAAGAAGGGCTGGTTCTGGGACTCTCCTCAGTCTTCTTGGATCGTGACGCGTTATTCAGGCCAGAACTGGTTCAGAAGGGGAAGGCAGATCGTTATGGTCGTGTCATGCTGCAGGATTGGGAATTGGGCTTGGCCGTCAATCATGCGTTACGATACCTGCAGCCAGACGACCAGTTACGGCAGTCCATCATGGACGGACGCATGAGAACCAAGGCAGATGTGAAGCGTGAAGTGGAACGGATGTTGGCAGATGACAGTGTTCGCAAACCACGCGTGTTGAGGTTCTTTCGGGATTATTTTGATTACGATCTGGCGGGATACATTTGCAAAGATACCAAGGCCCTTGGCGAAACGGGTGCGTCTGGTGGTACAAATCACTACCGGGCGATGTTCGACGGGACTGCAAGCACCGATCGTTTGATTGAACTGATTCTTGAGGAAGACAAAGATGTACTCAAGCAGTTGCTGACAACCAATAAAATCGTCGCAAGCCGGGGCGATAATATCTATTTTGGTCAGCGGCGAACGCGAGACGAAGAAAAGGTTTCGATTGCGACAGCCAAGAAAGAGGCGGCTGAATTAGCTGCCCAGCAAGCTGCTGAAAAAGAAGCATGGTTGAAAGCCAATCCTGGAAAGAAGCCCCCCAAACCACCCAAGAAAAAACGCTCCAACGTGAACCACAAAGTGGCCCCAGCAAAACTGAGTGGTCCAAAAATCTATGCCCGCGTCAGTCGCCGAAGCTTTGGCAATGGGTCCATGAAACCAGATCGCAATTTGGCTGAGGCACCGCAAGGTCAACGAAGTGGAATTCTCAGTAATCCGACTTGGCTCGTTTCTCATTCTGATGCCATGGACAATCACGCTATCCGTCGTGGTCGATGGATTCGAGAGCGATTACTTGGTGGTGGGATTCCAGATGTTCCAATCACCGTAGACGCCATGTTGCCAGATGAGCCGGGTAAGACGTTGCGGGAACGTATGCGGGTTACCAGAGAAACCTATTGTTGGACCTGTCACAAGAAGATGGATCCGCTGGGGCTTCCGTTTGAGATGTACAACCATGCCGGTTTGTATCGTACGACTGAGCTGGGTGAGCCTGTCGATACGACGGGTGAGATCATAGATTCTGGAGATGCATCGCTTGATGGAAAAGTGGCCAATGCGATTGACTTGATCAACAAGTTGGCTGCAAGTGAGCGGGTTGAGCAGGTGTTTGTCCGCCATGCTTTTCGTTTCTGGATGGGGCGAAACGAGACGCTCAACGATGCTCCCGTCTTACAGGAAGCGCATCGAGCTTACCGGGACAGCGGTGGAAGCATGAACGCCTTGATCGTCTCGCTGGTGACATCGGATGCATTTCTTTATCGTACTCGCCTCCACGAAGACTAAAATGCGGCGGACGATACGGCAGGTAGACCCATGTTGCAGTACCTGTTCTCGTGGTTTTTTCTACTCGGCGAATTGACGTCGTTTCGAGCGTGAATGTTGGAATCCTAATGTTTCGGTGGCCAAATGGCTTGGCTTGTGGCCAAAGACCCTGCCTCCCGTATTTTGGTCGGATCGCCTACCATTGAGACTTGGGTAATCAGGACCACGCCAAGATCGGTGGAAAGAAAAATAATGAGAAACCTGTTTCTCTGGATGATTCGCCTAGCCGGATTGGCTGGCTTCATTGCCGCTGCCGCAGGAGGATTGCGGGTGTTTCATTATGGAAGAGAATTCGCGGGACAGTTTTCCCTTGCTGCAGGGATGATTTTGATGTGTGGTGCGTTCACATTGAGTCGATTGATACAACCTCGGGATTGACTTGTTTGGTGAGACGAATAGCGGGGCGTGTTTTGCTAGCCGGCCATCGTGGGTACTCGAGTTAGCGGGTTGGGTTTTCGTACCAAAACACGCCGAGGTCGTGGACTTCTTCGCAGGTGATGAGATCCAAATCACCATCCCCATCGAGATCAATCATTTCCAGTCGGTCAAATTTTCGGCCTCGCTGATCACTGATGGCGTGGTCAACCCAACCGTTGATCCCGTTTTCTTTCCATGCCACGGCAGTCATGTCGTCCTGTTCTCGTTGTGCTTCGGCTGTTGTCACGATATCAGGTCGACGATCTCCATTGATATCGGCAATCGCAACGCCTTTGCCCGCCTTTAAACCGAAGGGCAACGGTAGGATTGTTTCTTCCCATTTGCCGGTTGATCCGGCTTTGCAACAAAGTAGTTCGCCGGTCAATGTTGCGCAGATGATGGTTGGTGTTGAATCCTCTTCTGACAGCTTGCCACTGGTAAGAAACATGACTTGTTTGCCTTTCCCGCCAATCAGCTCGCTTTTCCATTCAGCTGAAGAGTTACCTGGGTTTCTAAGCCAGTAGATGCCAGCTTGCTTGCCGAATCGATCTGAATACAGGATGTCGGGAAAATTATCTGCATTGAGGTCTACCGATTGGATCGACATGATCCAACTGGCTTTCGCAAGTGAGTGGAGTTTCCATGCTGCAGCATCTCGTGAGTTCACGGGATTTTCGAGCCACCCGATCATGGCATTGTTGTTTTTGGAACCAATGACAAGATCAAGTCGGCCATCACGATTCATGTCCATTGGCATCGCAAACATCCAGCGACGACCAGCTGATGCTGGAAAAGCTTCTGATCTCCAAGCCTCGGTATGGAGATACTCAGATGATTTCTTGGGTGCCCAGTGGACAAAGACGTTATTGATTTTACCCTCAGCACACGACACCACATCAATGGCTCCGTCACGGTCCAAGTCGACGGAAACTGCATCCTCAACTCCCTTGACCGATCCCACTGTGACAGCGGGCCAGCGTTGACGTACCCGTTCGGGACCTGGGTTCAGATAAGTCACAACCGCACCGCCTTCTTCCCAGCCTGTAGTGATGTCAAGAAGATCGTCACCATTTACATCAAGCAGTCGCACGCCGTCAGCACCACGCTTGCCCGCTAAACGGTCACTTGAATCAATGGTATGGCGTTTCCATTGTTCGGCGATGGCAGTGTGCAAATCTGGGGTTGCTAACACGACGGCGGTGAAACAGAGCAGGGCAGTTGGGTTTCGCATGGGGTTTCCATCGAGTTTGGGAGGGCCACCTTCTGTATCCTCGATCATCATACGTTAATCTTAAGGACAGCAGAAATCAGCTATGAAAAATCATGTTATGCGTGCGCAGTGAAAACGTCGGTAGGATCCTTACGGGGAACTTTCGCATCATTAGCTGATTGCCGAGCGTCCGAACCGTTAAGATTGTTCACCATTGAATGGCACCCTTTGAACGAAATTCCGAGAGGAGCAGCGTTTCGATTCGGCGGCCTTTGGCATCGTTACAGGAATTGAGAACAGGGGTGTGACGAAACTTGATCGGCGAGGGACGGACTGCCATAAATGCTCCGTTTAGACACATCATTTTGCGGCGCAACCTGATCATAATGAACTTGATCATTGTGAAGTGGGTCCGAGGTTCTTTAAAATCAAAGAGTCGTCGTTACAAACTTTCCTCATCAATAAATACTCAATGTTCTCAATAGGTACACGAATCCATTTTCTGTTGTTTGCGGGATGTGCTGTGCTTTCTACAGCCGCAACAACTATCGCAACTGAGGTCCCGAACATTGTTCTGATTTATGCAGATGATCTTGGGTTTGGTGATGTGCAGTGTTACAACCCGGAACGAGGGAAAATACGCACGCCTCACATTGATCAGCTGGCATCGCAGGGGATGAGGTTCACAGATGCGCATTCTTCTTCCGGTGTCTGTTCACCTTCGCGGTACACCATCCTGACTGGTCGCTACCACTGGCGATCTCGATTGCAATCCGGCATTGTTGGATTGTGGGGTAGTCCGCTCATTGCCCCCGAACGACTCACGATTGGTGGTTTGGCCAAACAGCAGGGTTATGACACGATCGCGATTGGGAAGTGGCATTTGGGATGGTCTTGGCCGATCCCACAGGAACGTGCCAAGCAATTCAAGGCTGGTCCCAGTGGTAAAGAGGTCAACCGTGAAACGCTGGCCGTGTGGCGACAGGTTTTTTCGAACGCTATTCCGGGAGGTCCGACCGATGTTGGTTTTGATCAGTATTTCGGGACAGATGTTCCCAATTGGCCCCCCTATTGTTTCATCGAAAATGATCGTACGGTGGGGATTCCGACGCAGTATTTGTCTCAATCACTGATTGGGAATAATCAGGCGAGTAAACAGGGCCCCGCGTTGAAAGACTGGACGCTCGAGCCAATTTTGCCAGCACTTGGAAACCGAGCAGAAAAATACATTCAATCGCGAGCGAAGTCCAACACACCCTTTCTCCTGTACATGCCTTTGACGTCACCTCACACTCCGCTGTCTGTGAATGAAGCGTGGAAAGGAAAGAGTGGGCTTGGGTTGTATGCAGATTTTGTGATGGAAACGGATGCCATCGTGGGTCAGGTGGTCGATGCGCTCGATCAAGCAGGGTTAGCAGGCAGCACGTTGGTGCTTTTCACTAGTGACAACGGTTGTGCTCCGTACATTGGAGTTTCGAAGTTGGAGGAGCAAGGGCATTATCCCAGTGGGCCGCTTCGAGGTTACAAAGCAGACGCGTGGGAAGGAGGACATCGTGTTCCTTTTATTGTGCGTTGGCCGGGACAAGTAGAGCCAGGCAGTGTTTGTCATCAACTGGTTCATCAGGCTGACTTGATGGCAACTTTGGCCGATGTTACTGATGCAAGCTTAACGATGGATCAAGCAGAAGACAGCTTCAGCATTCTGCCGTTGTTGCAGGGCCAAGACACTCCCATTCGGACCACTTCCATCAGTTGCTCAATTCGGGGGGTGCCCAGTCTTCGTGATGGAGCGTGGAAATACATCGCAGCACCCGGTTCGGGCGGATGGGGCAAGGGGGGAGATCAAAGTCAGTCTGTGCAGCTGTATAACCTTGCGGAAGATCTGGGGGAGGCTCGTAATCTGGCAGATAGGCATCCTGACAAGCTTGACCAAATGCAGGGTTTGTTGGAGAAGCTGATCACAAATGGAAGAAGTACACCGGGGCCCAAGCAGGGCAATGATGTTCCTGTGAGAAGGTATCCGGCAAAACGGTAAGACTTACTTTTCATTTCCAAAATGAATTGACTTGTACGGGACCTGCCGCCGTTGGTCAGTTATGATGGAGCCGAGCTCCGTTTACGTTGCTCGCTGCCCGCCGTGAATCAGATCCCACCTCAACGATGATTATTTGGCTGACGATGATGTTGCGCCCATCGCTCATGACGCTCGTTTTGATTTCCAGTTTTCACTGGTCTCTTGGCTGTCAGTTGGCTGCCGCTGCAGATGATCTGACTTACGAGCAGCACATCCGCCCGATTTTTCGTGCACACTGTTTCGATTGTCATGGAGCGACTGAGGAACTGGAAGGTGAGCTGGATTTGCGGCAGGTCCGGCTGATGAAGCAAGGTGGATCCAGTGGGCCAGCGCTTGAGTTGGACAAGCCTGCGAGCAGCTTGGTCTTAACCAGAGTTGAAGCAGGTGAGATGCCGCCCGGAGAGGTGAAGGTATCCCGTGAAGAGATTCAAATTCTCAGACGGTGGATCGAGCAGGGGGCGGCCACTGCTCGTCCGGAAGCCGATACAATCGAAACTGGCTTGGGTGTCACTCCAGAGGAACGAGCTCATTGGGCTTATCAACCGATTCGTGACAAGATTGCTGTTCCGCAGGGAGTGGCTCCCGAGCGTGACAGTTTGCACCGCAATGGCATCGATTTGTTGGTGCAGTGGCGGATAAAAGAAAATGGACGCGGTGAAATATCAGCTGAAGCAGATCGTCCAACACTCATCAAGCGTGCCTACTTTGATCTACTCGGTTTGCCACCTGCTCCGGAACAGCTCACCCGATGGGTTCAGGACCCCCGAGCCGATTGGTACGAACATTTGCTGACTCATCTGTTGGGCATGCCGGCGTATGGGGAACGCTGGGGTCGGCATTGGTTGGACATCGCCGGGTACGCTGATTCGGAAGGGTACACGGTCAAGGATGCAGAACGCCCGTGGGCATGGAAGTATCGTGATTGGGTGATTCGTGCTTTGAACCAGGACAAGCCGTTTGACCAGTTCATCACAGAACAGCTTGCGGGTGATGAATTGGCTGGGCCCATGGATGGTGATTTGACGGAAAGACAAATCGAGTTGTTAACAGCAACTGGATATTTGCGCATGGCTGCGGATGGGACAGGCAGCGGAGCCAATGACGAGGCAGCGCGTAACCAGGTGATGACCGATACACTTAAAATTGTGGGGACGTCACTGTTTGGCTTGAGTGTTCAATGTGCGCAGTGTCACGATCATCGCTATGATCCCATTCCACAGTCAGACTATTATGCTCTGCGGGCGATTTTTGAACCGGCTTTAGATTGGAAGGCCTGGAAGACTCCCAACGCCCGTCGGGTATCACTTTATACGAGTGCTGATCGAGCTCTGGCGGCCGAGATTGAATTGAAGGCAAAGAAAGTTGCTGATCAAAAAGCTGCCAAACTGGCGGAGTTCATGAAGCAGGCCTTGGACGAGGAGCTTGCAAAATACGATGAGCCGCTGCGAAGTGAGTTGCGAGCTGCCTATGAGACTTCCACCAAGGATCGAACACCGGCACAGACGCAAGTCTTGAAAGCCAATCCCAGCGTGAACATCTCATCGGGAAATTTATATCAGTACATTCCCGACTCGAAGCCAAAACTTGCTGCTTTTGACGTGGAGATCAAGAAGATCCGCTCAGGCAAACCGGTTGAGCAGTTCATTCGTGCCCTGGTTGAACCTGCCAGTCATGCGCCAGAAACAAAGCTGTTTCACCGTGGTGATCCCGCTCAACCTCGCCAGATAGTGGCTCCCGCAGGATTGACTGTACTAGCGCCGCCTGGAAAACGGGCGGAATTTGCAAGTGACGATTCATCGCTGCCGTCGACAGGTCGACGTTTATCCTTTGCCCGCTGGCTGACCGGTAAGGACAATCCGCTACTGGCAAAAGTCATTGTGAATCGGGTTTGGATGCATCATTTTGGTCAGGGCCTGGTCTCTACTCCTGCCGACTTTGGAAAACTTGGAACTCAGCCGGGTGATGGTCGATTGTTGGACTGGCTCGCCAATGAGTTCATTGTGGGTGGCTGGAGTCTGAAGCAATTGCATCGCCTGATCATGGGTTCGGCGGTCTATCGTCAGAGTGTGGGATCGGGCGCGTCTGTTTTTTACCAACGCAGGTTGCGACGTCTTGAGGCTGAGACGATTCGCGATCGCATGCTTGCTGCAAGTGGCAGTCTTGATGAAACCTTGTATGGGCCGCCGCTGAAAATCAAAGAAGATGATACAGGGCAAGTGATGGTCGAGGGCGGACAGTTCCGTCGAAGTCTCTATATTCAGACACGTCGCAGCCGACCCGTGGGCATGCTTCAAACATTTGATGCACCGGTCATGAAGACAAACTGTGAAGTGCGTCCGTCATCGACGGTTGCGACACAGTCTCTGGTTCTGCTCAATGGCAAGTTCATTCTTGAGCAGGCCGCTAATCTGGCTGATCGGGTGGCAAAGGATCCAGCTGAGCCGACCAGTTCGCAACTTGCTTTGACAACCAGTCTGAGGAACCGGCAGCCGATGTGGCAATATGGTTATGGTTGGCACGATCAGAACGCGGAACCGCAGACAACTTTCCATCGCTTGGAGCATTGGACGGGGACGCAGTGGCAAGCGGGCAAGAAACTGCCTGATGCAGATTTGGGTTACACGCTTCTGCGAGCTGCGGGAGGGCATCCGGGCAGCGGCAGGAATGCAGTGATACGGAGGTGGACATCACCTGCCGATGGTGTTGTCACCATCACCGGGTTGCTGAGTCATCCATCTGAAAATGGTGATGGCGTTCGCGGACGTATTGTTTCCAGTGACGCGGGAAGATTGCACGGAGAATGGGTTGCCTACCATGGTAGTGCGCCCACGAGTGTCGAAGGATTTCAGATATCAGCCGGCGAAACAGTTGATTTCATTACCGATTGCCGTGAAGGGACTAATACGGATTCCTACGATTGGAAAACGACGATCGTTCTCCGCCAGAATGATGGCATTGAACACACGATGGTGTCGGAGAAATGTTTCAGTGGTCAGAGGCATTCGTATGCGAATTTGACGGGTCAGATCATTCGTGCCTGGGAACTGGCTTATGGTCGCCAGCCTTCCGACGAAGAACTCGTCATCGCCGCCGATTTTTTGAAACAACAGTTGGCAGTGCTCGAGTCATCGCCTGATCATGTCAATGAAGGTAGCACTGTTGTGCATCAGGCGATGAGTACGTTGTGTCATTCCCTGTTTGCATCGAATGAGTTTTTGTATGTGGAATAGATTCAGGTTGATTGGCAACATCCAGTTTTGTTTCCGGCAGAACCCGCAGGGAAAGGCGGTGAATCGATGATTTACTCACGGCGTGCATTTCTGCAGCAGCAGGCGATGGGAGTGGGGTCGCTTGCCTTGGCGTGGTTATTGCAGCAGGAAAATGCATCAGCAAAGTTGAAGAAAATTTCGGCTCAATCGGATATCCTGAACCTTCAGCCAAAAGCGCCTCATCATCAGCCCAAAGCAAAGGCGATGATCTCGCTGTTTCAGCATGGGGGGCCGTCCCACATGGATTTGACGGACCCCAAACCTGAACTTACCCGGTTTGATGGAACAGACTACAAGGAAGACATTGCCTATAGCTTTGCCAACGAAGCAAGCAAGAAACTGATGGGGACGCGATGGAAGTTTTCCAAGCATGGAGAGTGCGGTACTGAATTTTCTGAATTGCTTCCGCAAACGGCGAGTATCGCGGACGATATCTGTCTGATACGAAGCATGCATACGGGGGCCAATGGGCATGAGGTCTCCATACGGTATTTCCACGGAGGAATTCCGGGCGTGCTTGGTAGAGCGCATTTTGCCTCATGGCTGCTTTACGGGTTAGGCTCGGAAACCCAGGACCTTCCCGCTTACATGGTGTTGACTGATCCCGGGGGGCATCCGGTTGATGGGGTCAATAACTGGTCCAGTGGTTTCATGCCGGCTATGTATCAGGGGACGGTGGTTCGTCCCAAGGAACCGCGGATTCTGAATTTGCAGGCACCCGCGCACTTGCGTGGCCGCCCCCAACAGCAAGGTCTTGATTTCCTGCAGGCTTTGAATCGCCGCCATGCGAATCGCTTCCCCGGTGCAGATGATTTGGAAGCCAGGATTGCGAGTTACGAACTTGCGGCACGAATGCAGACCTCGGCTCACGAAGCTTTGGATATTTCAAGAGAAACCAAGGCGACACACGAAATGTACGGGCTGAATGATGAAACGACACGTGAATATGGAACGCGTTGTTTGATCGCACGACGACTCGTGGAGCGAGGGGTGCGTTTTGTTCAATTGTTTCTGGCGGGGCAACCATGGGACAATCACAACAATCTTGGCACAACGTTGCCAAGTGTGTGCCGACGAACTGACAAACCATCGGCGGCCCTGGTGAAGGATCTCAAGCAGCGGGGCATGCTTGATGAAGTCATTGTCCACTGGGGTGGTGAAATTGGTCGTTTACCAGTGACTCAAAATCAGGGTGCACC
>Ga0315320_10000436_pt1 | contig 34449 bp, 41 predicted proteins | sample M140m21515metaG_FD_203458 | JGI IMG/M metagenome (GOLD analysis project Ga0315320, IMG submission 203458) | Ammonia-oxidizing marine archaeal communities from Monterey Bay, California, United States - M1 40m 21515 | ecosystem: Environmental > Aquatic > Marine > Coastal | place: USA: California... | reverse complement strand
ACGCCTCCAGACTCGCCAGCTCCAGCGCCAACGCCTCCTCGCCCTCGTCCAGCTCATGCAGATCCACACGAACCAACCCGCGTTCCTCAAGCCGGTGGAGCAGCGGGGTCCATTCCACATGAAACCGATCGCACGGCGGAATCTCCATCACCTTTTGTGCCGCCGCCTCGTCTATCGCGTCCGGATCGCAAAAGAGCACGATGGCATCCTTCGGTAAATGTTCCAGCAACGTCGCCCCCCCCGGGCCGGTTAACCGCTTGAGCAGCCCCACTTCGCCGCCGGGCGATAATGTCACGTGCTCGATCTTCTCGCGCGACACCTGACTTTGCGGATTGAAGTAACGCAGCGATTCCAGTTCATCGCCAAAAAACTCGCAGCGCACCGGCCACGATGTGGTGAAGGGAAACACATCCACAATCCCGCCACGCAGCGATAGTTCACCGCGCGAATTCACCTGCGCTTCCGGCTCATAGCCCTGTTCCTCCAGCCATTCGATGAAATCCAATGGCTCCAGCCGATCGCCCAATTGCAAGGTGCGCGAACGGTGCGCGATCTCCGCGGGCGGCAACGTACACTGCATCAACGCCGCGGGCGTCACCGTGATCACCGGCGCCGCGCCATCGGCCAAGGCCTGCAGGGTCTCCAGTCGTTCACTCAGGGCATCGGCATGTGGCAGCTTGTCCTCATGCGGCAAGACCTCCCAATCCGCATAAAACCGCGCAGGCGTATCGACGCCCAGCAACCGCAGCCACGTCTCCACATCCTGTTGCAGCGTCTCCTGATGCTTAAGCTGGGCAGTGACCAACACCACCGTGCGGCCCGTTTCCGCGCGCAACGCCGCGGCCAGATGCGCCCAGCCGGCGGCATCGACATTGGCGCAGGACACAGCGCTGCCCGCCGCAATGCGTTTACTCAGTTCCTGGCCGAGTGCCGATGCGGAAAAACAATTAAATAAATGTGAGCGGTCACTCATCCAAGAGACACGCAAGGAAATGAGAAGTTGTCACGTCGTTATGCCTCGGTCAAGCGCTCCATTGACAAGGCAATCAATTCGTATTAAACGCAATGGCTGGAATTGAATTCATGAAGCTAATAGCAATTATTATCGCCACAACTGTTGTAACTGCATCTGTTACCTTCGTCGTTTCATCCGCCAACAAAGAGGTCGTGCAAGAAGAACGACGTGAGATCAGGAACGATCGTTCGGGCAAAGTTATCGCTGAATTGCAAAAACAGCTAAAGCAGGCCAAAGCCGAAGCAGGCAGAGTAGAGGTAATCCAGTCTGAGATTATCGTGCCTGGCGCCTCGACCAAAAGCCCCGAGGCAATCCTTGATTACCTGGGTAAGCTCCCGATGGGAGAACGCAATGACAGAGGAGGTGACACTGATGAACATCGAGTCTTAGTCCGACAAGTCATCCGTCAGTTTGAAGAAATCACTTCGATGGGACCTGACGCTCTCCCTGCCATAGACCGTTTTCTAGACCAAGGCCTTGATCTACTGCTCTGGGAAAATACTTCACAAATTACCACACGCAACTGGGAGCGCGGACAGATATATCTTGATCCAATTTTCCCTCCTTCCTTAAGAATCGGGCTTTTCAACTCCGTCCGACATATCGGTAAACGGAACGGCACCCACATTCAAGAATGTGAACAAATCATTCTAAAAGTACTAAGCACCACCGGCAGGTCACTGGAAGTCGCGTACCTTGCACTGGTTTTGGATGATCTTTCAAAGGACCAACACACCGATGCGTACCTACAGGCAGCCCACGAGCTTCTCATAGACTTCTACGATAAGAGACCCAAAACAGCCGACGGAATCCTGATGGCACAAGACGAGAGAGAAGTCTCTTATCTGGATCGACAAAACAAATGGATGCTTTGGAATATTTTAAGAAATAACAAGGACACCACCTTCATGGATCAGGCTAAGAAGGAGTTACTATTCGAGTACAACAGAAAAGAGAAAAAAGACGGACAGGAGATTGAAGTCGCCCATACCGGCATTGACCGCTCGGTAATGGGATACCTCACAGGAGTTCTTGGTAAAGATGCCATGCCCATTTTAAGAGATATCTATGAAACACCGAATTTGGATGACCGGATCAGAGGCGAAATAAGAAAAACAGCGGTAAACTATGTCGGGGTAAGCGAGGATTCGAATATTATTGTTAATAGCAGAATGAACGAGGGGTTTGCACTTTTAGCCTCGTTAGATGACAAGAAGCAGGAAAAGGAAAATCGGGAACGGGGACTGCGCACCATCAGCTATTATCTGGGTAGTTTAGGCTACGGCAGTGAGGTTTCACCCAATATTATTCAACAACGCCGGCAATTTCTAAACACTCTTCGACCACAATCTAATGATCCTGAGGTACAGGCCATGATGGACAAACTGAACAAGCGTTTTGATACAATGGCCGACCCTGAGCGGGCTAAAAAGATCGATAAGAAATTTGATCCACGTGTGAAACGTTAGGACTGTTCAAGGCCTTAACCCTCTGCTTTTCTGCGCCCGTGAGTAATCCCATCATCGCTGCTCTTGATGTTCCTACTGCCAATGAAGCATTAACTCTTGCTAAAGCAATAGCCCCCGCCGTGGGTGCGTTCAAAATCGGCAAGGAACTCTTTGTAGCTGAAGGCCCTGATATTGTCCGTCGCGTACGTGATACGGGTGCCGCAGTGTTCCTCGACCTAAAATTTCACGATATTCCGAACACCGTAGCCAAGGCCGTCGCCAGTGCCGCACAACAGGATGTCCAAATGCTCACTGTCCACACCAGTGGAGGTGCCGCCATGCTCCGTGCCGCACAGGAAGCTGCCGGTCCAGACGGCCCGCTGGTACTCGGCGTGACCGTGCTCACCAGCATGGATGAACAGGACCTAACCGAATTGGGCATTCAAAAAACGCCCGCCGAGCAAGTGCACCACCTTGCCAAACTGGCCACCGCGGCTGGCCTTTGTGGACTGGTGTGTTCGCCTCAGGAAATTGCGCCACTGCGGGAGGTGTTGCCGGCCGAGGTGCAATTGGTCACCCCTGGCATCCGCCCCGCCGGCAGCGCGTCCGGCGATCAAAAACGCGTGATGACACCTGCCGACGCAATCACCGCCGGAGCCGACTGGCTTGTCATCGGCCGTCCCATCTACGCCGCGGGAAATCCGCGCGCAGCAGCCGAAGCAATTCGGGAAAGTTTAAGGTAGGCCATCTCACTCCCCCAAAGGAGCCGCCTTGCCCCAAAATCCAAAATGACGAGGTGGAACTCGCCCCTCCGCGCTACCAAACCTGCACGGAGTCGGCTTCGAAGATTTCCTCGAGCAACACGCTGTAATCGCCGTTGGGATCCACTTGAGTGAGATCCACCACGCGTGTTTCGTGGCCAGCGGTTTCCTGTGCAGCGATGACCTCAGCGGCCAGCGGATCGCCTTCGCGAGTGATCATGTGAAAGACGCGGGCCATGTTAAAAACGCAGGACGCTGGCGCACTCGGCGGTAAGCGCGGCAAAGGCTTCGGGTTTCATGCCGTTCTCAAGAAGTTCCTCGGGGCGGATTCCCTCAATCGATTCGGCATCGGGCATCACGGAGACCTGCCCGCCATTTTCGCGGATCATGCCGATAAACTGTTTAAACATCCGAGCCTCCGGTAGGCTGGCAGCCTGTTCGCCTAGGGCCCGTGTCGCCGGCCCGCACAGCACCACATGCACGGAGACCTGATCCCATACTCCCACGCCGCCGGCCATGCGTACGGCCTCCGCCACGCGCGGATTGGTGCGCGGATCACTGTCCACCACCACCAGAATACGGCGTTGCGGCTTGGGAGTGGCGGTAAGGATTTCCATCAGTTGAAACTGACAAACCGGTCGGTGGCGGCCATCACATCGTTGAGCATGGTGAGCCCGCCGTAGAGGGCGTTCTCGGTTTGGGGCAACTTCCGGCGTTGCGCGGCGAAAGCGCAGGCAAAGAGTCGTAGCCCGTACCCGCGCAAGGTTTGCAGGCGTTCGTCAGCCAAGCCGTGCACGGCGTCATCCAAGCAATAGAGATACACCTCATCCTGTGCATTCAACCCCGCGGTCGCGAGCTGCAGGGCGTGGTGGAAATTAGGATGCGGCGGCGCGACGGAAAGAAGGATGCCAAGTTTGCGGGGCGCCTGCGCCATGCGGCGAGGATACGGCAACCGGCGGAACGGAGTCGAGGCCCTTAGTTAATCTTCACGCCCTGTTCCCAGAGAGGGATGAGGTCCGGATCGGTGGCAGCCATTTTCTTGACGCGCTTGGAATCGCCCACCTTCAGGGCGCGTTCCAGCCATTGGCGGGCTTCGCCCAGCTCACCGCTCTGGCATTTGTAGCAGGCGAGATTGTAGGGAATGGCTTCGTCGTGCGGAAAGCGCTTGGCTACCGGCGAGAGTGTATCGTACGCCTCCTGAAAACGGCGCAGATAAAACAGGCCGTTGGCGTGATTGATCCAGCCCTGTGGCAGTTCGGGATTGGCCTCGATCATTTGGCGGCTGATGCGCAGGCAATCCTCCCAATCCTCCATGCGGTTGAGAATGTGCCAGCGTACCTGCAGCACGTCGTAGTGATCGTGGAATAGCTTGGAAATCAAATCCAGCTCGGCCAAGGCCGACGACAGATCTCCCAGTTCCATCCACCCCTCTGCTCCAGACAAATAATGCGTGTCCGGCGCCTCAAGTTTCCCCATCTTCATGTTTGCCCAAAAATGCGAGAACACAGCTCAACCCAAAAAAAGGTGATCTTTGGTGTGCCCTCCTTGGTCTATTCGTGCGGCTCCCTCGCAACGCCCAAATGCATAGCAGGAGCGTTGCCAAAACCCAAGATCGGGTTATTCACCGGCTTTTTAACTAAAAAAAAGAAATGCCCCCGCCGCCTACGGCACTAGTCGCCGCACAGACGAATCAGCTCGGCTTCGTCGAGGACGGGAACGGATAATTTTTCCGCCTTGGCCAACTTGCTGCCGGCCTCTTCGCCAGCCACAAGATAATCGGTTTTCTTGCTCACGCTGCCCACCACCTTGCCGCCAGCGGCCTCGATTTTGGCGACGGCCTCATGGCGTTTAAGAGTAGGCAGCGAGCCCGTCAGCACCAGTGATTTCCCGGATAACGACCCGACTGCCTCGGCCTCTTGATACAGGGCCGATTCAAAATCCAAGCCCGCCTTACGCAGTACCTCGATCAATTTCCGGTTGTCCGAATCGCCAAACCACCGATACACACTTTGCGCTATCACCTCGCCCACATCATCAATGGCCACCAGTTGATCTTCCGTAGCGTGCATGAGCTCATCCAGATTGCGGAAGCGCCGGCACAACGCCTTCGCCACGCCGGCGCCCACGTGCAAAATGCCCAGTCCAAACACCAACCGCCACAAGTCGCGGCCTTTGCTGGCCTCCAAGCCGTTCAAAAAATTCTGCGCAGATTTCTCCGCCATTCGCTCAAGGCTCGCCACTTCCTCCAATTTGAGCCGGTACAATTCGCCCACATCATACGCTAGCCCGCGCGCGACAATTTGCGTCACCAGCACCTCGCCACCGCCCTCGATATCCATCGCGCCTCGCGCACAATAATGTTCTAACCGCCCTCGCACCTGCGCCGGACAATCCGGATTAGCGCAACGCCACACCACATCGTCCTCGGTCACCTTGCTCGCGGCGGTGCCGCATTCCGGGCATTTCTTTTTCAGCGTAAATGGCTTGGACGAATCTGGCCGTTTGGCCAGCACTACCTCGATTACGGCCGGGATAATCTCGCCGGCTTTTTCAATGATCACCGTGTCGCCCTTGCGGATATCCTTGCGCGCGATCTCCTCTTCGTTATGGAGGGTCGCACGGCTCACGGTGCTGCCGGCAACGAACACCGGCTCCAGTTCGGCCACCGGCGTCAACGCGCCCGTGCGGCCGACCTGCACGGTGATCTCCTTGAGCACAGTTTCGGCCTGTTCGGCCGCGTACTTATAGGCGATTGCCCAGCGAGGTGCCTTGGCGGTGGCGCCGCATTGTTCCCGCAACGCCAGCGGGTTGAGCTTAATCACCGCCCCATCAGTTTCGTAATCCAACTCATGCCGGACCGCATCGAGTTCGTTAATAGACGCCACCAAGTCATCATGGGTGCGCCCGGTCCAAATGCGTTCGGGCGTGGGAAAGCCCAGTTGATCCAGCCAATCGAGCATCTCCACCTGCGTGGACGGCACCTCCGACTCCGCACTCACCTCGCCCAGACCGTACAAGAACACTCCCAACGGCCGCTCGGCGACGACCTGAGGATCGAGTATCTTCAGCGAGCCCGCCGCGGCATTCCGCGGATTGGCAAACGGCTCCTCGCCTTCCGCCCGGCGTTTCTCATTGAGCGTTGCAAATCCCCCCTTGCTCATGAACACCTCCCCGCGCACCTCGAGAATTTTGGGGATGGCAATGCTCTCGCGATTCTGTGGCTCTGCCTGAGAATTGGATTCGCCCAATCGCATCGGAATGCTCCGAATCGTCTTTAAGTTCCCGGTGATCTCATCGCCATTCACGCCATCGCCCCGTGTGGCGCCGACACTGAGCAAGCCGTTTTCATAACGCAAACTCACGGCCAGTCCGTCGATCTTGGGCTCAACCGTCCAATCCAGTTTCGCCTCGGGTAGCAGTTTTTCCACGCGCGCGAGAAACTCAGCCAGTTCCTCAAACGAATAGGTGTTGTCGAGGCTCATCATCGGTACGGCATGCCGGTGTTCTGGGAATTCGCTGACCGGCTTACCGCCCACGCGCTGGCTCGGCGAATATGTCGTGACTAATTCCGAATGGGCGGCTTCGAGATTGAGTAACTCGCGATAAAGCCGATCGTAATCCGGGTCGCTGATCGTCGGCGCCGCCAGCACATAATAGGAATGATCGTGCCGACGGATTTCCTCCGCTAGCGCTGCATGGCGTTTGTTCGCCTCTGCAAAACTCATGACGGTTGCTGGTAATCTTCCGGCACAAAATCATCCGCGTGATACGAGCTGCGCACGAGCGGGCCACTCGCCACGTAGGTGAAACCCATGGCCTCGGCGGTTTGCTTGTGCTCGGCGAATTTGTCAGGATGGATGAATTCCACCACCGGCAGATGTTTCTTAGTGGGTTGCAGATATTGGCCCAGCGTGAGTAGGTTACACCCGGCCGCGCGCAGATCGCCCAAGGCCTCCAGGAGCTCCTCCTCCGTCTCGCCCAAGCCGAGCATGATGCCGGATTTGGTAAACGTCTCCGGCGACCGCTCTTTTACCTTGCGCAAGACGGAGAGAGACCGGTCGTAGGTGGATACCGAGCGCACATCGGGCGTGAGGCGCCGGATGGTTTCGAGGTTGTGATTGAAAATCTCCGGACGCGCCACCAGCACGGTATCGATCGCCGCATTATCATCCATAAAATCTGGTGTGAGCACCTCGATCAAAATGCCCGGGTTCACCTCTCGCACGCTCTGAATGACCTGTTGGAAATGCGCAGCGCCGCCATCGGGAAGATCATCCCGGGCAACCGCGGTGATCACCACGTGCCGCAGCTTCATCCGTCGAGTCGCCTCCGCCACTCGCTCGGGTTCATCAGCCTCAAGCGCCTTCGGCTTGCGTGTTTCCACCGCGCAAAAACCGCACGCCCGCGTGCACCGGTCGCCGGCGATCATGAAGGTCGCGGTGCCCTGGCTCCAGCATTCCCAGTGGTTCGGGCACTTGGCACTTTCGCAAACGGTGTTGAGGTTCAGGTCATCGATCAGATTGCGTGTGGCAAAGTACGCGCTGGCGGTGGGTAACTGCAGGCGAAACCATTCGGGCAACCGCGGTCGTTTATTCGTTGGCACAGCAACCGTGGTCATGCGTCCTTCCCTAGTCCTTCCCAAAACACCACCAGTTCGCGCGCGCCGAAATCCGCAAGCACTTGGCCATCCACCTCGATCACGGGCGCCAGTGTCTGGCCGGAGATTTTTTCCATGTGCTCGAACGCCACCGGATCCTCCATTACATCCACAGTTTTGAACTCAATGCCTTGGCTCTGCAGCCAATGCTCTGCCTGGCGGCACCAGCCGCACACTGGCTTCACGTACAAAATTACTTTCTCTGGTTGATACATCACTCGTCTTCAGTCAGCACAGTGTCCTCGTGCTCATAACCCGGCGCGCAAAAGCAAAGCAACCGTAAGGTGTCCACGCCGGTATTCCATAGTTTATGCCGCGCGCCCGGGGGAATGGCTATCGCATCGCCCAGGCCCACCTCGTGTTCTTCGCCCCCAATACGCATGCGCCCGGTGCCGTGGGTGATCAAATAAATCTCCTCCGCCACCGGATGATAATGTTCAATCGTCGCTCCGCCCACCGGAATCCGCGCCTCCGCCAGGCTTTGATTTGCAATCCCTGAATTTCGATGCGCCAATAATTCCCGAATTTCCGACCCATCCTTGGTCGTAAACGCCGGTACCGAGTTGAGATTTTGCACATCCATCATAGTCAGGGAGGGACGAGTTCCACCTCGCCCCATTTTACCAAACACGGACGGCGTGGAAGCCGCCCCCCCCGCCCACTGTTGGGGTTTTCATACCCAATGGCAAAATCCTTTTTCCGTCATCGCCCCATAAACTGGCGCGCGGGGCCGATTCGCGTTATCGTGAGGCATGAAACATTCGCCGGCCTTCTTGAATATGGTGGAGGATGCCCTGACGCGGGCAACAGAAATCTCGCTGGCCGATGCCGGCGTCCGACTGGCTTCGGGCCATCCGGTGGTGCTGCTGGATGTGCGCGAGGAAAGCGAGTGGGCCAAGGCCCACGCGAAGGACGCGCAATATCTCGGCAAAGGCGTGCTAGAGCGTGATTTGGAATCGCGGTTTCCGGACAAGGACACCGAGATCATCATGTATTGTGGCGGCGGCTACCGCAGCGCTCTCACCTGCGATGCCGCGCAAAAGATGGGCTACACGAATGTGAAGAGTTTGGAAAACGGCTACCGCGGTATGATCGCGGCGGATTGGCCGATGGAGAGCTAGATTTCAGGGTGGACTAATAAATTACTACACCTTTAGCACTAAGACTCATTTACTCTTTTTATCTCGCTTCGCAATTTGTTTTCGGAGCTTGGGCCAGTAATCCTCTCCGACCATATAGCCGATGCAATTCTTAGATCCACAATAACAAGGATTTTCAAGGGCATCCTCGAGATCATAGTTGTAGTTATACAGAATCTCTTCGCCCTTTTTGATGTTGCGAGTTGCGATAATCCAAACTCGATCATCCTCCACATCACTCTCGGCATTCACTTCACAGCCATGATTGATAAATCGCGCAGGGTTCCACGGCACCTCGCCATCGATATCAAAATGCTTGTTAATGGTGAACACGTAGGCATTACCGTCCTGAAGAGCAGCTTGAGCCTTCTTCTTGGTCAGAGGCCGACCGACGTACTCAATAATGCGCATCCCCTTCCGCACGGGTTTTACGGCGAAAGCACCGTAATTGTGGATGCCGGATTTTTTGAATTCCAGATACTTGTTTTCCACCTGCGTCTCAACGGGCATGGGCGGCATTCAACGGGCGGCAGCGGTCAACGGTCAAGTGACAGTTGTTCGACTTTTTGTTTGGCAACGCAGCCCGAACGGTTTGCAATGGCGCATGCGTTTGTTAATTCTATTACTATTCCCGTTTGGTCTCTTGGCTACGCCCCCCAACATTGTGTTGATTGTTTCCGATGATCAGGGCTACCGCGATCTCGGCTGTTTCGGGTCCAAGGAAATCCTCACGCCTCAGCTCGATCGTCTAGCCACGGAAGGGATGAAGCTCACGCAATTTTATGTCAGCTGGCCGGCATGCACGCCCTCGCGCGGTTCGCTGCTCACCGGACGTTACCCGCAGCGCAACGGTATTAACGACATGATCCGTAACGAGGCGCCTGACTACGGATACGAGTACAAGCCCGGCGAATACGAGGCCACATTCGAGCGCATTGGTGGAATGGACACGCGTGAAGTGTTATTGCCGGCACTCTTGAAGCCGGCCGGCTATGTCAGCGGCATATTCGGCAAATGGGATCTCGGTGTACATAAACGGTTTCTCCCGCTGGCGCGCGGGTTCGATGAGTTTTATGGGTTCGTGAATACTGGTATCGATTACTACACCCACGAACGCTATGGCGTGCCGTCGATGTACCGGAACAACACACCCACTACAACCGACAAGGGCACATACTGCACCGACCTGTTTGAACGCGAAGCGGTGCGGTTCCTTAAGTCACATCATAAGAAACCGTTCTTCCTCTATCTACCTTTTAACGCCCCGCATAATGCTTCCAATCTAGACCCCGCCATACGAGCAGGCGCGCAGGGGCCGGAATCGGCCAAGAAACTGTATCCACATCTCCAAGCAGATGCAGGGTTTACCGAGCGCAAATTCGGGAAGTACGGAGAGAAACTATTTCAGGTTCCGAACCGCGCGACCAAGCGACTTGAGTACGCCGCCTCCATCACCTCCATGGACGCCGCCATCGGGTGCGTGCTCGAGCTACTGGACCACTATCAGGTGGCCGACAACACGCTCGTCATTTTCTTAAGCGACAACGGCGGTGGCGGTGCTTCGGACAACGCCCCCTTGCGCGGCGGCAAAGGCCAAATGTTCGAGGGCGGCCTGCGCGTGCCCTGCATCATTCGCTGGCCCGGACGCGTGCCCGCCGGTAAAACCAATGACTCCTTTCTCACCACGTTGGAAATACTCCCTACCCTGCTCCAAGCCAGCCAAGTGAAGCCGCCGCAGGATGTTATCTTGGACGGCTTCGACCTATTGCCTGTACTCCGAGGCGAAAAGCCTTCCGCCCGCTACACCATGTTCTGGCAGCGCCGTCTTGATAAAGGCGCGCGGGTGGGCGACTGGAAATGGGTGGACAGCAACCGAGGCAGCGGACTGTTCAACCTAAAAAACGATGTCGGCGAGCAAAAGGATCTATCCGTGACTCACCCGAATAAATTAGAGGAACTCAAACAACACTTCGCCCGCTGGAAAAAACAAATGGACGCCGCCGAACCCCGCGGCCCATTCCGAGATTTCTAACCATCACTTTCGGGCGATCACCCCGATCACCTTGGCTGAAGCAGCATTGGTCAAGAGACATGCGGCCTTGAAATTCCACGTCACGTTCGGCCCCAGCTGATTCGTGTAATCCAGCGTCTCGCCGAGCAGTGCTCCCTGCCCATCGTACAACTCGATCTTCAGCTCCACTTGCTGATAATTCGCGCTCGAAATATTCTCCACCGAACCCGTTACATAAAACGTCCCATTCGTATTGCCTAGCTGGGAAATCGTGGTGGCAGAGTGATTGATCTGAAAACCCTCGGAGGTATCCCGGCGCGGTGCCATATCAAATTGAAACCGCGTATACTGCCGCACTTTTTTCGCCAACATCGGATCGAAGATTTCCAGAGCCGTCGGGAGGACAAAATAAACAAACCCCAAAACCACCATGACGATCAAGGGCACCACCGCCCACTTGGGCAAAGAAAGGCCGCCGCCAACGTCCTTGTCCTCACCAGAATCTTTAGCTGAAGTGGCTGTTCCAGCCACAGCTAGAGTCGGCTTTTCAATAGCTGGAAATGATGGCGCCGGGGCAGCTGCTCCACCACTTGGCAGCGGAGCGCCCCCGCTCCCCGCAATTTGCCGCTGCACCGGAGCCGGCGATAGCGGGGCCGGTTTGTTGCCAGAAATCACTTGAGTCATCGCCGTTTCTTCGCCAGCCCAATCGCTCATGGGATCCATGGCGCTGCCCTCTGAGGGCTCTTCAGCCGGATGCGGCACGCCCCCCTCGGTATCCCGGCGGGGCGATGGGGCACGGGCTTCATCCGCGCTTTCAATCTTGTTAGAGCGCTTAGGCGGACCACCTTGACGCAGAGGTGCTTTCAACTTGGGCTGATCACCGGCTTTCCCTTCTGTCGAACTATCCCCTCCAATCCCGGCCAATCGCCGCCCAATCTTGGCCGGCGCCTCAGGCCCTCCGGTTGCTGGCTTCTTGGCTGACTTTTTCGGTCGCGGCCGCGGGGGACCGACTCCTCCACCGCGTCGGGGCGAACGCGGCCTAGGCGGCCCGCGTCGCTTGGGTTTTTCGCTCTCTTCGAGCTCTTCCTCTACCGCCGCCAACTCGGGTTCCTTCGGCTCCGGTTCAGTAATTTCCTCTTCAAAGTCCTCCTGCTCTGAAAACGTTTCTCCCTCGACGGAATCCGTCGAAAACGTGGAGGGAGAGAGTGTTGTCAGCTTGTTGCAATGGCCACATTCGACTTCTGCCCCGATCGCTTCGGGTGAATTATCAAAGGAGAGTTTACCGTTGCAATGCTCGCAAACATGCTTGAGCAACATTTGCAACCCGGCGCCGCAATGCGGGCAATTAAAGTCCATCCCCACTGCATCCAGCGGCAGCGAAACGCGCCCGTTGCATTCACAACACGGGGCTTTGATATAGACTTCTTCGCTCATTAACGGCGCAGGATTGTTGCGAATTTAGCTAATACTGGCGACTCGATTTTTTTAACTACTCCTGCCAATCCACAAAACCCGACAATGGCAGGCGTTCGGGCACGAAGGAATTAACCCCCGCCGTGGGATCGGGGTGCCCCACCGACAGGCCACAAACAATCCAGCGATCGGCCGATAATCCCAAGTAGGTGCGTATCACCTCCGCATACCCCGCCACGCTGTATTGCGGGCAACTGCCCAGTCCCTGTGCCGTGAGGGCGAGCATCAGGTTTTGGAGGAACATGCCGACATCCAGAAAATTACCGCGCTCCGCGCCGGCCGGCAGATGCAAGATCATGTGCACCGGTGCACCAAAAAAAGTGACATTCTCCCGACCATGCGCCTTGCGCGCGGACACATCGTCGCGGGCGATGCCCTTCAATTCAAACAACGCATAACCGCAGGCCCGCGCGCGGTTCATCCATTCCTCGGGTTGTGGTTGCAGTGAGTAATCGTAATCCGCCTGCGGCTTGACCCCGGCATCGTACTCGGCGCACAGGGCATTGCTGAGCGCATCGCGTTGTGAACCGGTGGTTACGGTCACGCGCCAAGGTTGGGTGTTTTTCCCAGAAGGTGCCTGACCGGCGGCCAACAATGCCGCCTCCAACACATAACGCGAGACCGGTTCATCCGTAAACGCTCGCTGACAATGGCGGGCGTGCAGCAGGGAAAGAAATTCAGCCGGGTTCATGACGGCTGCGTTGAGGGTTAATGCACCTCGCCAGGTTTGAAGAAACGTTCCACCTCGATTGCGGCGTTTTCCACTGAATCGGAGGCGTGGCAGATGTTCTTCATGCTCGTGGTGCCCATGTCGCCACGGATGGTCCCGGCGGGGGCTTGGGTGGAATCGGTCGGCCCCAGCAATTCGCGGATGGCCAACACGGCATTTTCGCCTTCGAGCACGAGAGCCAACACGGGGCGCGCGCTCATGAATTCCACTATCTCCGGAAAGAACGGGCGATTGGCTATGTGAGCGTAATGTTCCTTTAGCAGTTCGTCGGTGAGCGTAATGAGCTTGGTGCCGCGGATTTCGAATCCGGATTTTTCGAACCGGCCGATCACTTCGCCGGCATGATGGCCGTCGAGACAGTCGGGTTTCAGCAAAATTAGGGAGCGTTCAATGGCCATGGTGTACAGTCCTCGTGAGGGGTCGGACAATCAAGCAGGTTTCGACTCCCGACGCAATGCGGAAGTGAGGCACTCCCGGATCTTTAGCTTATTGGCTAATGGAATGCTCGGCCAGGGCCACGGCTTTGATCATGGCTTTGGCTTTGTTGACGGTTTCCTGAAATTCGGCTTCGGGAACAGAATCGTTGACCCAGCCGCCACCGGCTTGGACATAGGCTTTGCCGTCCTTAAGCATGGCGGTGCGGATAGTGATGCAGCAGTCGAGATTGCCGTTAAAACTGAAGTAGCCGACCGTGCCGCCGTAGGGGCCGCGGGTGGTTTGTTCGAATTCGCTAATGATCTGCATGGCGCGGATCTTCGGCGCACCGGTGAGGGTGCCGGCAGGAAAGGTGGTACGTAGGAGATCGTAGGGGGTCTTGTCCTCACAAAGCTGGCCGGTCACGCTGCTGACAATGTGCATCACGTGACTGTACCGCTCAATGACCATCAGGTCGGCCACCTGCACGCTGCCGTACTCGCACACGCGGCCGATGTCGTTCCGGGCGAGGTCCACGAGCATGACGTGTTCAGCGCGTTCTTTCGGGTCGGCGAGTAGATCTTTTTCGTGTGCCAAATCCTCATCCGCCGTCTTGCCGCGCGGACGCGTGCCGGCGATGGGCCGGATTTGAACCTGCCCTTCCTCGCTGCGCACATGGATTTCCGGCGAAGCGCCCACGAGCGAGAAGCCATCGAGCTCCAGCAGGAACATGTAGGGCGAGGGGTTGATGGATCGTACGGCGCGATAGACATCGAGCGGACCGGCCTTCACTTCAGTGGAGAAACGTTGCGAGCCGACTACCTGGATGATGTCGCCCGCGCGAATGTATTCCTTACTCTTGGCGACGTTGGCGAGGAAAGCGTCCTTCTCCATGTTGGATTCGAACGACGACGCCGGCGGCTCGATAGCGAGCGATACCGGCCGGTGCTCAAGCGGTTGCTCAAGCAACGACACGAGCCGCTCGACTTCCTCAACCGCATCTTCGTAGGCGTCCTCCGGCTTAGCGCCGTCCTCGATGATAGCGTTCACAAGAATGGTCACCGTCTGCCGCACGCGATCAAAGATGAGCAGTTCATCGGCGATCAGAAAATACATCGTTGGCGTGCCCAGCTCATCCTTGGGCGGGCGCGGCACAACCGGCTCCACGTCATGAATAAATTCGTACCCCACAAACCCCATTGCACCGCCGGTAAACCGAGGCAGTCCAGGCAGATCCACGGCGCGATACCGGCCCAGCACACGCTCCACCACCTCCAGCCCGTCGCGCACATGATGCTCGCCCGGCTCGCGACTCACCGTGTAGGTGGCCGTCACCTTGCCGTCTTCCACAACCTGCACCTGATCGCCGTCCTGCCGGATAATACCGCGCGGATTGCAGCCGACAAACGAGTACCGGCTCAAGTGTTCGCCGCCCTCGACGCTTTCGCACAGAAACGCCTCGCCGCCCGAACGAATTTTGCGGTAGGCCGACAGCGGCGTCTCGAAGTCCGCCAGAATCTCGCGGTACACCGGGATCAAATTCCCCTCCAGCGCGTGCTGCAAAAACGCCTCGCGCGAGGGTGTAATGTGCGAAACTTCACTCACGACTTCTTGCCGTACAATTCCTCAGGATCCATCTGAATCATCAACGTGTCGCCATCGCAATCGTAGGCCACATCCTTTACCTGTTGGGTGTTGCCGCTGCTCTCCCTTTTCATCCAATACTTCTGTCGGCTACGGCTCCAGATATGCGTCTTCCCCGTCTCGATGGTATCGCTAATCGAATTCGCATTCATCCATGCCATCATCAACACCCCACCTGTCCCTTCTTCCTGGATAATCGTCGGGATTAAGCCGCCGTCATTAAATTTCAAACTATCAATAAAGGACATGGGTGGAACTTAATCACAGAGGCACGGGGAACACACGGAAAATCAAACCTCACGCACGGGAATCCCGGCTTGGGCGAGATGCGATTTCACGTCGGTCACTGTGTATTCGCCAAAGTGGAAAATACTAGCGGCAAGGACGGCGTCGGCTTGACCTTGTTTGAGAACATCGACCATGTGATCGAGATTACCCGCGCCGCCGCTGGCCACCACCGGCACACCGACATTCTCGCTGATACGGCCGGTGATCTCGATGTCGTAGCCCGCCTTGGTGCCGTCGGCATCAATGCTGTTTAACACAATTTCGCCCGCCCCGAGTGCCACCGCTTCCTTCGCCCATTCGATGGCGTCCAAATCGGCTTCCTTGCGGCCACCGTGGGTGAACACACGCCATTCCTCATCGCCGGTCTTCTTGGCGTCGATGCTCACCACGATGCATTGGCTGCCAAATTTTTCCGCGCCCTCGCGAATGAGCGGCGGGTTGGCGATAGCGGAGGAATTGATGCTCACCTTGTCCGCGCCCGCCTTGAGCATCATGCTCATGTCTTCCACAGTGCGAATACCGCCGCCCACTGTGAGCGGCATGAAACACTGGTCGCCGGCGCGCTCAATCACATCCACAATCGTCTTGCGTTCATGGGCACTGGCGGTGATGTCGAAGAACACCATCTCATCAGCGCCCTGCCGATTGTATTCCAGCGCCAGCTCCACCGGATCACCGACATTGCGCAGCTCTCCCGCCTCAGCCTTGCCGAACTGCACCCCACGCGTCACCTGTCCATCATGAACATCGAGACACGGAATGACACGTTTGGCTAACATTAGCTTTTCGGGGCGGGAGATTAGCGGCGGGTTAAGGCGGCCACGAGTGAAAAAGTTTTTGTACGTACACATACAATATTGTTGCCAAGGTGCGTTGCGGGCGTAGAGTTGAGGCATGAAGAGGTTCGCAGGCCTGTTGTTGGCGTTGGGTTTGGCCCCCCAACTTTCCGCACAAATTTTTGGTCCCGGCGTGATTCACACCGGTCAGGGCGCGCCGATCAAGATTATCGCTCCCAGCACACCGCAAGGAACTCCGGCGACCACGGTGATTATCAATCCGCCTGCACCGCAAGTGGCCGTGATGCAACCGCAATATGGTGGATACAATTATCCGTACCAACCTTTTCACACCCACACCCAGCGCGGTCTACCGATGCATTCCATGTCCATGACTCCCGGCTTTATGTATGCCCGACCGATGTACGTGCGCCCGACACTTGGTTCTATGATAATTATCACGCCACCTATGGTGGATTCCATTATGCCCGCACGCACGGTTTTTGGACGTTGACCTGGAAAAATCAATTTCCCATCGAAAACCGCCGTTTTTTCAACAAACGGCGGTTTTTGCGTTTTCCGGCACGGGTTATGCTGTGAATAACCTGTTAACAAACACAATAAATCCAAGGAAGGACTGTGTTAATGAAAAAAATCGTGTTTTTTGCCGTTGTTGCGTTCACCTGCGAGGTGCAGGCGCAGAATCTCTTTAGCCCCTTTCGCGGTCTGGCGTTTCCACGCCTGAACGCCGCGGGCATTCCCAATCCCCAACAGCCACAGCCGGCACCAGCGCCCGGGCCTCAAACCCGCGGGCCGGTGAGTTCCACAGCTGTAGCGGTCGGCGCAGCGGTGGGCGGAGTAATCGGATCCAATAGCCAAAAAGGCGCCGAAGGCGCGGCGATTGGCGGCGCTGTAGGACTGTTGATTGGCCAAATGCTAGATAATAAAGCCGCGAAAAAGGCCCAGCAACGGACGCAAACGGCCAATCCTCAACAAACTCTCCCGCAAGGACCTGTGACTGCCGGCGCGCCGCAAATTGATCCGGTGACTGGGTTGCCCATTGATCCTAATGCCGCAGCCCCCGCCACACCGCCAGCCATTGATCCGGCCACGGGATTGCCGGTGGGCGTGGGAGGTCCATCGCCCACGGCTGTACCGATTCCGGCAGTTCGTCAGGCACTGACACCCCGCCAGCGGGTAAACAAGCTTTTCGGACGTTGAGTATTTTGCCATTCTTCTCCGTCTAAAAGAAATAGCCATGAAAAAAGCGCCGACTATTTTGATCACCGCCGCCCTGCTTGGGGCCGCGGCCTGCACCAATGTCAATTCGCCCAACGGCCCGAGTGTCACCGAGCTGCGGCCTAGCGAACGTGGTTTTGTGGCCGGGCTCGGCATTGAATCCCAGGATCTGGTGACCATTTCCGATAAAATGGCACGCGGCATTCTCGGGGCTGAACCGATCGCCAACGCGCAGGGCAAACCGGTGGTCGTGCTTGAGCCGATCGACAACGACACGCGCTTTCCGATTGATCAGGATATTTTCCTGACGCGCATTCGCGTGGCGCTCACGGGCAATGCCAATGGCAAGATCCAGTTTGTCGCCCGCGAACACATCGACAAGCTAGAGAAAGAACGCGACCTGAAAATCTCCGGCCAAGTAACCGGCGGCGAAAAGGTGCAAGCCAATCAATTTAAGGGCGCGGACTTTATTCTCACCGGCACGTTTAAGGCCATCTCCAGCCGCGGCGCCGCCGGCGCGAGCGATTATGTGCTCTACACGTTTCAGCTCATCGACCCCAACAACAGCGATATCGTCTGGGAGGGATTTCATGAGATTAAGAAACAGGGCAAGGACGACGTGACCTACCGTTAGGCCGGCGGCCGCTGCATCATGAAGTTTGCCACGGCCAGCTCGCTGATGTGTTTGTTGTGTGCGCTGTGGATGACCGCCTGTCAGACGCCGGACATCCAGCCCGCTCCGGAGTATTCCGATGATCTCGTGGTCGAGGGCAAACGCCTCATTGCCCAAGCCCCCAGGCAGGACAAAAATCTCTGGCGCCTGCGCGTGGGATTGGTCGCCCTCAAGCAAAACCAACCCAACGATGCCAAAGCCCTGTTTGAGGCCGCCATGCCCGCGGCCGGGCAGATTCTTCAAGCCGACGCCAGCACGCGCATGGCCCAAAGTCTCTTCTCACCGGAGAACGTGAAGGGCTTCCACGGCGAACCGTACGAACGCGCCATGGGCTGGTTTTATCGCGGCCTGATTTACTGGATGGACGGCGAACCGGCCAATGCCCGCGCCTGTTTCCGTACAGCGCAATTGATGGATGCGCTGGCCGAGAAACACGAGTACCGCGCCGACTGGGTGATGCTGGATTATCTCGATGGATTCATTACCGCCAAGCTGGGCAAGGACGGTTCAGCCGCCCTGCAACGCGCCCGCGAACACGCCGGCGCCATCGTCCTGCCCGATTATAATCCGGCGGCCAATACGTTGTTGGTGTTGCAGACCGGGTTTGGACCGGTGAAAAAATCCGGCGGCGATGTCGGCGAGGCGCTTGTTTATGACGGCGGTCACTCGGATGTCGCCCAGATCCGCATCACCGTCGCGGGCCAGACGGTGACCGCACCGATTTTTGACAACCTCACCGTGCAAGCCTCCACCCGCGGCAGTCGCGCGATGGATCTGGTGCTAGCTCGCAAGGCCACCGTGAAAAAGGTCGGCGACACCATTGGCGATGTCGGCACCGTGCCGGGCGTGGTCTTGGTCGATTACGAGGACACCCGCGATGCGGGGCTGGCGTTGCTGGGCGTGGGCTTGGTGGGAAAATTCATCGGCAACTCCGTCGAACCGCGCGCCGATACGCGCACGTGGAACAACCTACCACAGCACCTGAGCTTCGCCGCGTTGAATTTGCCTGTCGGTGAGCATCCCGCTACCGTGAACTTTATCGATGCGACAGGCGTAGCCTTGCCCGATCGCCAAAAAAGTGTATTGTTCAACGTGCAAGTCGGCCGCGACACAGTGCTGTTGGTGGCCGACCGATAAAGGAGATTCATGAAACACCTGCTCACTCTCACCGCCGCTCTGACCCTGATCGGCTGCGGCACACCGTCTGTCACCCAATCGGTTCAGGCCAACAACAGCAAGTTCGTCGCGCTCGGTTCACTCGGCAGCCAGCTAGTGCAATGCACGGCGTTGCAGGAAACCGTATTGCCCGATGGCCGGTTGCAGGTGAGCGCGAATATTTTGAATCGCGCCAACAAACGACTGGACCTGCAGGTAAATTGCATTTTCAAGGATGAACAGGGATTCGGTACCGGCGATGAAACGCCTTTCCGCACACTGGTCCTGGATGAGACCGCGCAGGAAACGGTGCTGTTTACCTCGCTTAACCCCAAAGCCAAAAACTACACCGTGCGCGTGCGGCTCGCGCGCTGATTTTGATCCCATGAAAACGCTCACCCTTGCCCTGCCCGCCCTCGTCTTGATCGGCTGCGCCACCACGCCGCCCGCACCCACCGTCCATCGAGTGAACGGCGTGCCAGTGTACCAAAACAACGCCGAGGCCAAGTCCGGCAAGCAGTTCATTTACACCGAATCGCCCGCCACCCCGCTGCATGTCCTTTACACGGCCGACCAGGCCAAGGCGATTCTGGATGAATTCAAAGTCACTTACGCCAAGCTCGGCGCGCCCAAAATTGATGTACGCGTCAACCTGCCTCAAGGCGCCGTGCAAGTGCCGCAGGTGCCGATTGTCTCCAGCGGTGGCGCGCCCGCAATTGATCCGGCCACCGGACTGCCCATGCCCGCCGGAGCCGCACCGCCCGCAGGCGGCCCTGCAGCGGGCGGCATTCCCGGACGCCTGTTCGATACCAACGAACTCGCCACCCAACAGACCAAACGTGAGGTCGAACGTCTCTTCGGCCGACCTTTGCGCATGGCTGGGGTGACTCTGGTGGATACGGCCCAGACCAATCTCCCCGAATTGTCGCTGGAGATTTTAATCAGCGAACGCGACTTGAGAGTCTTGGGTTTGAATGGCGAAAAGACCTACACCGTGCCGGACATTCAGGTGACCGCCACGCAGGCGGCCGATGGCACCATCGTGGGCCAGGCCACCGTGCTCGATCTCTTCCCTCAACCTAACGCCGCCGCGCGCATGCTCATGCGATACGACATCCGTCAGCTCACTGAAGCCACCGCACTCTCGCTCATGCGAGATATGAGTGCCACGGCGCAGTAACTATTTCACTCCATAATTAATCGTCATCGCACTACCCAATATGCGGTGGATGGCGACCTTGCGGCAGTCGAGTTTGCGCAGCGTTTTGTCGACCCCGTCCTGAGCTGGATAATGCTCAAGGGATTCATGAATGTACGCGTAGGCAGGCGCGTCGCGGCAGAAGAGTTTCCCGAATACCGGCACCATCCATTTCAGGTAGGTAAAGTACGCCCAACGCCACGGGGTGAAGGAGGGTTTACCAAAATCCAACACCATGATCCGGCCGCCCGGCTTGGTCACCCGATGCATTTCGCGCAGCCCACCTTCGAAATCGGCCAAGTTGCGCAACCCGTAGGCGATTGTGACGATGTCAAAATGGTTGTCGGGAAAGCCCGTGACCAGAGCATCGCCGTGCTGGAAGTCGACGCGGTTTAATTCATCGCGGGCCTTGGCGTGGTCCAGCATCGTCGGACTGAAATCCAAACCGGTCACCTGTGTGCCGCTTTCGGCGAGCGCAAAGGACACGTCACCAGTGCCACAGCAAAGGTCCAGAGCATGATCAGATCTATCCGGATTGGCCAGCGCCACGAAGCGGCGTTTCCAGTGGTGATGCAGGCCGAGACTCTGCAGATTGTTAATTAGATCGTAGCGTGGCGCAATGGTGTCAAAGAGCTGTTGCACGCGTTCGGCGCGTGTCGCGTCATCGGCAAAATACCCCTTAACCATCGGCACGAACGTTAACAGAAAGGGTCCGGAAAGACCGCGTTAAAAAAAGTTTTTCAAATAAATCGGCACGACGAACCGTCAGGAAAAGGGTTGCCAAAAACCCGGCCGCCCCCTAAACCCCGCCATTAACGTATGGGCAAAACACTGGTCATCGCAGAGAAACCGTCCGTCCAGACAGACTTGGCGCGCGTTTTAGGCAAGGATCTGGGTAAGTTCTCCAAAAAAGGCAAGGACCGGAACAGTTATTACGAGAACGACGCGGCGATCATTACCTCGGCCGTGGGGCATTTGGTGGAATTAAAAATGCCCGAGGGCTCGAACGGCAAAAAGCTGCCGTGGGGCATCAAGCATCTGCCGGTGATCCCGGATCAATTCGATCTGCAACCGATTGAGAAAAGCGAGAGCCGACTCAAGCTGGTGCTGCGACTGATCCGTAACAAAGAGGTCGACTCCATCGTGAATGCCTGCGATGCGGGCCGCGAGGGGGAACTCATTTTTCGCTACATTATGGCCCTAGCCAAGGTGGATAAACCCCTCAAGCGCATGTGGATGCAGTCCATGACCGACGGCGCGATTCTGGAGGCATTTGGTCGGCTACGCGAGAATGACCGCATGAAACCGCTGGCCGATGCGGCCTTGTGCCGGTCGGAGAGCGACTGGCTCGTGGGCCTGAACGGGTCGCGGGCGTTGACGGCGTTCAACTCGCGCCATGGCGGGTTCAACATGACTTCCGCCGGCCGCGTGCAGACGCCGACGCTGGCGATCCTCAGCGAACGCGAACGCGCCATCCGCGATTTTGTGGCGCGCGATTACTGGGAGGTGCATGCGGAGTTTGAGGTGTATGCCGGCGGTTATGATGGCCGCTGGTTCCGTGAAGATTTTTCCAAACCCAAAGGCGACGATCAGGCGCGGGCCGAACGGATTTGGTCCGAAGCCGAAGCCAACGCCGTTGTGGAACGATGCACCGGGCAAACGGGCATCGTAGAGGAAACTAAGAAGCCCAGCAAACAGGCGCCGCCGCAGTTGTACGATCTCACGACGCTGCAACGCGAAGCCAGCAGCCGGTTCGGCTTCAGCGCGCGCAACACGCTGGCGATCGCACAGGCCCTTTACGAAAGACACAAGCTGCTGACCTATCCGCGAACTGATTCCAAATGTTTGCCAGAGGATTACCTTGGCACGGTCCGCGGAAATCTCGGTGGATTTGCAAAGACCAACCCCAGTGCCACACTCGCGCCCGAGGTGATTAACGCGGCCGCTAAGGTGCTGGATCAGGATTGGGTGAAGCCCAATAAACGTATTTTTAACAACGCCAAAATCAGCGATCACTTTGCGATCATTCCCACCGGAAAAATTCCCGGTGCTGGGCTAAAGGAGCAAGAGCAGAAGATTTACGACCTCGTGCTGCGCCGTTTTGTGGCGATCTTTTATCCATCGGCTGAGTTCGAACACACGCGCCGAATCACCCGCATTAAGCAGGATTCATTTCTGACCACCGGCAAGATACTCGTCAAGCCCGGTTACTTGGAGGTGTACGGCCGACGGCCAGGTGTTGCCGCAGAGAAGGATGAACTGGTGCCGACCGAGACCGGCGAGGAGGCCAAGGTGCTGGAGGTGAATTCCAAGAGCGAACAAACCCGCCCGCCGGCCCGATACACGGAAGCCACGCTACTGTCGGCCATGGAAACAGCCGGCAAACGCGTGGACGACGAGGAGCTTCGCGAGGCCATGAGCGAACGCGGCCTGGGCACTCCGGCCACCCGCGCGGCCATTATCGAGGGGCTGATCATGCACAAGTATGTGTTCCGGCATGAACAGCAGAAGCGCGATCTCGTGGTGTCCAACAAAGGCCTCGCGTTGGTGGATCTGCTGGATGACATCGGCATCGACGCACTGCGCTCGCCCGAGTTGACCGGCGATTGGGAGTATAAGCTCAAACAAATGGAGAGCGGCGAACTCAGCCGCGAGGTGTTCATGGACGAGATCAAGTCGCTCACCGAGACGATCGTCAATGCCACCAAGGACAAGATGAACGAGCTGGCCAACCGCAGCTATGCGGATGTCGAAGCCATTTGCCCCAGCTGTAGTGCCACCTCGCTAAAGCAAACCGACGGCAACTACGAATGCACATCGACTGACTGCAAATTCAAGCTGAACAAATACATCGCCAGCCACAAGCTGCAGCCCGAGGAGGTGCAGGGGCTACTGGGAAACGGACGCATCGGGCCGTTTGAAGATTTCAAAAACCGATTCGGCCAGCCGTTTGTGGCCGAGTTGAAAATGGTCGAAGGCGCCCGCGGCGGCTGGAAGCCGGAATTTGTGTTTGAAGGAGACGAGGAACGCGAGGCCGAGGCGGACAATCTTACCGACGATCAACTCCTCTGCGAAGCGCCCTTGGAAGACGGCACCCTGGCCAAGGTGTACGAAACCGACCGCGCTTACCTGTGCCCGGACATGGTATCGGCCAAACAGAAAAAAGGCACACGCGTCGCCAAAGAAATTCTCAAGAAAGAGATTCCCGCAGATCAAGCGATGAAACTATTCGTCGAAGGCAAAACCGACGTCATCGCCGGCTTCATCTCCAAGAAAGGCCGCCCTTTCTCCGCCCATCTGCTGCTCGACAAGCAAACCGGTAAGCTCGGATGGGAATTCCCGCCACGCCCGGCGAAGAAGAAAAAAGGGGCCAAGGCAACGAAGGACAAAGGCACAAAGGAAACTCAGAGCTGACGCTTTGTCCCTTCTGCCTCGGTCCCTTTGCTCCTTCCAAAAAACCCGCTTTTCTGCTAGCGTTCAACCGTGCCGGGGAGGACCACCGAATTCAACGAAACCGAAGACGCCTTGGTATTGTCATTCATGCAATATCTGCAAACTGAGGCGGGTGCATCGGTGTATACCCAACGCAATTACCGTCAGGCCCTTCACGAATTCACCGACTGGTACACGACCGAACGAAAAAATCCGCCGGCCTGGCTGGAACTCAAGAAGCTCGATTTCCGCGGGTACCTACGCTTCCTCGGCCGCGGGAATTACAGTCGCTCGGCCATCCAACTGCGTTTCTCAGCACTGCGATCCTTATACAAACACCTCATGCGCCGCGGCAAACTCGATACCTCACCGGTGAAAGAGATCGTACTGCCCAAGAAAGAAAAACGGCTGCCCCAATTTCTCACGCCCGAACAAACGCTCGCTCTGCTGGAAGCGCCCTTGCACGAATTGACCAGCGCCCGCAAGGAAGCCGAGGAGCCGGATACTATCGATCCCGCACCGTACCTGCGTGACACCGCCGTGCTGGAGGTGATCTATTCCTGCGGCCTGCGCGTCAGCGAATTGTGCAGCTTGCGCGTTATGGATCTGGACACCGCCCAACGCTTGGTGCGCGTGTACGGCAAAGGCAAAAAGGAACGCCAACTGCCCATCGGCGAGCCCGCCCTAAAGGCCATTGCACGATACTGGGCGGCTCTGGAGCATCCACCCTCCGGCGAAATGCCGGTGTTTCTCGCCAACCCCAATGAGCTTCGCCCGCTTTATCCGCGCCTAATCCAGATGAATCTCAAACATTATCTGGAAATTGCCGGCCTCGATTCCAAGCTCACCCCACACAAGCTGCGCCACAGTTTTGCCACCCACCTGCTCGACCGCGGCGCCGACCTACGCAGCGTGCAGGAATTACTCGGGCACGAAAACCTCGTCACCACCCAAGTCTACACTCACCTCACCACCGACCGCCTCAAGCAAGCCTACAACGACGCGCATCCGCGCGCATGAGGCGCTATTCACCGGCAGCGAATAACCTTGAGTTATTCACCAGCTTTGGTTAACAAATTGTTTTTCGCATGAGCGAAAGGAGGATCGATCTCGGTATTTGGGACAAGCTGACAAAGGCAGTGGTGTTTCTACTCATCATTGCCGCATTGATTGCTGTCGCCGTTTGGTATCTCCCTCTCATCAAACAAAACGAGCGCATGCGCGCAGAAATCCTTCGGCTGGAGCAAGAAGTCGCCGCCGAGGAACAAACCGCCGACCGCCGCAAGCTGGCCATCGAAGCCATGCGCAATGATTCCGAGACAGTGGAGCGTTATGCCCGCGAAAAGCTCGGCCTCGCCAAAACCGGCGAAACAGTCATCCGCTTCGAGGAGCCCGACCCCCATCGGCCCTGACCGCCACCCTTCGGGCTTGCAATCGGCCCGTGCTGCGATAGGTTTCCTGCCCTTTAACCCCTGAAACACTATGGCGATTGCAAACGATCTTCGGCGCGGCAACGCGATTAAATTTAACGGTGCAGTATGCGTGGTGATGGAAACCGGCCACGTGAAGCCCGGCAAAGGCCCCGCCTACATCCAGGCCAAGCTCCGCAACCTATCCACCGGTAAATCCTCTGACAACAGGTTCAACTCCTCCGAAAGCGTAGAGATCGTGCCCATGACCACCCGCAAGCTGGAGTTCAGCTACATGGATGGCGACGATTTTGTGCTGGTGGATCCCGACACCTACGAGCAGGAAAATGTCTCCGCCGAGATCATGGACGAGGTGAAAGATTTCATGACTGAAAACACGCCGCTCACCGCCACCTATGTGGACGGCACTCTCGCCATGGTGGAACTGCCCGCCAACGTCGTGCTAACGGTGTCCGATGCTCCGGAAGGCGTGAAAGGCGATTCCGCCAGCAACGTGATGAAGACTATTACCCTCGAGACCGGCGTGGTGATTCAGGCCCCGCTCTTCATCAAGACCGGCGAGAAAATTAAGGTCGACGTGAAGAACCGCAAGTACCTCGAACGGGCCGGCTAATAACGCGCCCCATTCGATCAAAGAAAGGACGAGTTCCAGCTCGTCTTTTTTGTGCCTACTTCAATTTCGGCCGCAGCTTATATTTCTTAGCCAAGCGCATCACTGAGCGCAGGCTTTTCATACCGCCGGTGCAGGTGGGGTCGCTGAGATTCTGCGCCGCTGCGCACACAGCCGTAAGCAGACTGCGCTGCAGATCCCAGTCCTCAAGGATACCCATCAGCATACCGCTGCAGAAGGCATCGCCCGCGCCGGCCGCACCTTTGATGTAGCTTTGCGGCAGCTTCAAGGAGGATTGCCAATACTCTGTGCCTTCCGCCGTGAGCACGTAGCCGCCCTCAGGGAAATGCACGCACACCAATTCTTTTACGCCCTTGCTCAACAACGCCTTCGCGGCTTTACGCAGAGCCGCCGTGTCCAGCGATCCGTTCTTGCGACGGATCACGTTGCCGGTGGTCTTGCCGGCTTCCAGTTCGTTGAGGATACAGTAGTCAGTGTATTTCAGGATCGGAGTCACCACGCGGGCAAACCGGTCGCTGTCTTCGCTCACGCAATCAATGCTCGTCTTCAGCCCGGCGCGCTGGGCCTTGGCGCAAAGGGCCGCACCGCGTGTGCCGTAGCGTTGATCAGCCGCATCAATGCCGTCGAGCAGCAGCAGGTATCCCACGTGAAAAATATTGGCGTTCGATTTCTTGAAATCCAGCCCCTTGCCGTCCCACAACGAGTTGGCGCCCTGACAATGGAAGAACGTGCGTCGGCCGGTTTTCACCTCGGTCATCACGTCCGTGTAGGAGGTGGGCGCCTTGGCGGTGGTGCGTATTTGCGAGGCATCAATCTTGTGCCGCTTGAGATCATCCAGAATGTATTGGCCAAGCCCGTCGTTACCCACGAGGCCCGCGGCGCTCATCGGGAATTTCGCACCGAGTTTGGCAAGGTTGATCAGCACGTTGTAGGGCGAACCGCCCGTGCCTTCGGTTTGGCTAAGGATATTCGCCAGCGTCTCGCGTTGCGGAAACACATCCACCATCTTCACCTGATCCACGATCCAGCTACCCGCCGCCAATAATCCGTTTCGTTTCATAAAAAAAAGACGGCCGTTTATAGCCGCCGCCTTGGCAATCTGTCGAGCCCTTGGCGCAGCCTCAGTCTCGCACAGGGGGCTGGACCATCACGGTAAATTTCAGGCTCATCTTAATGCCGTCGAAGTTGACGTGTATGACTTCCCCAGATCCCGCTGTGCCCGTAAAAAAGGCTTCGCGAGTCTGGAAGGCAACAGCCTGCAGATCGCGCTCACGCTCGGGTTTACAAACCACCTCGGTCCTAACCCGGCAATTGCCGCTAAACCGCACGCCATCTTCCTCCAGAAACGGACGGATGGTCAGCACAATACCTGTGTCCAACGGTTGTTCGCGGTCAGGCACGGCGATCTCTCGTTTGATCTCGATTTGGGCCTCCTTGCCATCAAGCACGATCAGCCGCGGGCAGCCCAGCTCACGAGCGTTTTCGTTAAACATCGCCTGAACCATCACCTGTTGCGGCGCATCCGCCTCAGCGGCACCGATTAGCAGAGCCGTCATTGGAATTAATAGAAATAAAATACGCATTGCTACCTCCTGTCCTATTCTCCCGATACTCGCCAGTCGCGCAAACAAATCCTATTCACCCTGGATTTGACGAACTGCAAATCGTGCATTAATTTGGAAGCCATGGCGATGAACATCCCGCATTACCACATCAACATCTTTTGGGACGCCGCCGAATCCTGCTTCGTCGCGGAGATGCCTGACCTAAAGCATTGCGTCGGTCAGGGGGATTCCCCGCAGGAAGCGCTCGAAGATGTGCTGGAGACTCGTGACGCCTGGCTGGACGCCTGCCTCAGTGCCGGGGAGGAAATCCCCGAGCCCCAATACTCCGCCAATCAGCGAGCCTGATATCCCTCGTTTCAGGGCTTTTGACATTGGTCATCGTCCCGCCCTCCCCTATGGTGCCGCCGTGTTTCGTCCCTGCATTGATCTGCATGACGGGCGCGTGAAACAAATTGTCGGCGGCACGCTCAGCGAGGCCGGCGCAGATACCAACTTTGTTTCCGAACGCCCTGCCGCCTGGTACGCCGAATTGTATCAACGCGATGCATTACGTGGCGGGCACGTGATCCAGCTTGGGCCCGGCAATGAAACCGCCGCGCGCGAAGCCCTTGCCGCTTATCCCGGCGGACTCCAAATCGGCGGCGGCATCAATCTCGACAACGCCGCCGGCTGGCTCGATGCCGGGGCATCCCATGTAATCGTCACCTCTTGGGTGTTCCGCGAAGGACGGCTGGATGAGGAACGCCTGTCCGCGCTGATCAAGGCCATCGGCGCCGAGCGACTGGTGCTGGATCTTTCCTGCCGTCTGCGCGGTGGCCGGTACTGGGTGGTGACTGATCGATGGCAAACCTTCACCGAAATGCCCGTGGACGAAACCATCCTGCGCCAGCTCGCCCCCCGTTGTGCCGAATTCCTCGTACACGCGGTGGATGTGGAAGGCAAACAGGCGGGCATTGATCATAATCTGATCCAGCTTCTAGCCGCGCACGTGGAGATTCCCGTCACCTACGCCGGCGGAGCAAATCAATTGGCGGATCTAGACACCGTCCGCTACGCCGGTCAGGGCCGCGTGCACCTCACCATCGGCAGCGCCCTCGATATCTTTGGCGGCGCGCTCAAGTATGAGGACTGCGTGAAATATAATCGTCGGCACGGCGGGAATTAATTTCACCCCACAACGCCCTTGCCGCCACCGCTTCGCCTGTTACCCTCCACGGCATGCGAATCATTTTGTGTGCAACTGCCATCCTCCTCTCACTATCGATGCAGGCCCAGAAGAAAAAAGGCCCCCTTGCGCCGGTCACGGATGACCCCAAGCTGCCGCGTGTGTTGCTGATTGGTGATTCGATTTCCATTGGCTACACCCTGCCTACCCGCGAGTTTCTGAAAGGCAAAGCCAATCTACACCGTATCCCTGCAAATGGCGGGCCGACCACCCGCGGATTAGCGAGTATCGATGCGTGGGTCGGCGAGTCCAAGTGGGATATAATCCATTTCAACTGGGGTCTGCACGATCTCAAGTACATGGGCCCAAACGGTGAGAATTTATTTCCCAAGGAAAAAGGCGGTAAACCTCAGGTGCCCCTGGCAGATTACGAAAAAAATCTCGAGAAGCTCGTGGTGCGATTGAAAAAGACCGGCGCAACTTTGATATGGCGCAACACTACGCCAATCCCCCCCGGTTCTAAAGGCCGGTATGTCGGCGACTCCGTGAAGTACAATGAAGCCGCCGCGCGCATAATGAAAAAGTATGACGTGCCCACGCACGACCTCTTCACGATAAGCAAGGAACGCATGGAGGAACTGATGCTGCCAGCCAATGTGCATTACAAAAAAGAAGGCTCCGTCGCGCTGGGCAAGGATGTGGCGGGCGTCATTTTGAAGGCGCTGAAAAAGTAGCGTGGCCAAGCTATACTTTTATTACTCGTCGATGAACGCTGGGAAATCGACCACCCTGCTGCAGTCGGCCCACAACTACCGCGAACGCGGCCTCACACCGCTGTTGTTCACCCCGCAACTCGACACCCGCGCCGGACAGGGTCGCATCGCTTCGCGCATTGGGCTCGAGACCAAGGCGCGCGCCTTTACGCCCGCCGACGATCTCCATCAACTCACGACCACCGCCGGCACCATCGATTGTGTGCTCATCGACGAGGCGCAGTTTCTCACCCGCGCGCAGGTTTATCAATTGGGCGAAGTCGCTGACCAGTTAGATGTTCCTGTGCTCGCCTACGGCCTACGCACCGATTTTCAGGGAAACCTCTTTGAGGGCAGCCAACAGCTCCTTGCTTGGGCGGACAAGCTCATCGAGATCAAAACTATCTGCCATTGCGGCCGCAAGGCGACGATGGTGTTGCGAACCGATGAAGTTGGCAATGTTGTACGTGAAGGCGAGCAGGTAGAAATCGGTGGTAACGACCGCTACACTTCCGTGTGCCGAAAATGCTTCAAGGAAGGCATGGCCAATACGCAGCCCGGTGACCTGCCGCTGTAGCGATCGCCATCACTCCACAGCATATTCCCCCATCCAGCAGGCGCTAGAAGCTCTCCTTCACCTCGTGGGCATCCTCGTGTTCGTGCTGATAATTACCCACGAACTCGTCCATGCCCTGCTCGAAGAAGAAACGTTCCTCGCCGAGCGTTGGCTCCAGATCATCCAGCCAAGTAGCCTTGGGATTGTACTTGGCAAAGAACACCTTGTTGGCCCAGTAGGGATTGCGGCCTTGGATGAACTTCATCACAAACAACTTCTCCCCGTGGATCTCGGTCACGCCATCCACACACACTTTGCCGGGTGTGCAGCTCATGCTCGGCCCACGTACCGTGCGCGCCAGACCGCTCACTTGATTGTACGCGCGGCTGAAGATGTCATACGCCCGCGCCAGCGGCACCTCGAAGTAATTCTTCGGGCCCGTGTCACGTTCCACAAACATATAGTACGGCACGGCACCGAGCGCCACTTGCTTGCGCCACAGGGCAGCCCAGATGTCCGGATGATCATTCACGCGCTTGATCAACGGCGCCTGGCAGCGAACCACCGCACCCGCATCGATCAACCGCTTCACCGCCTGCTCAGAGACGTTGGTTGAAAACTCCACAGGATGACTGCTATGCGCCATCACCGCGAAGTTTTTACCCGCCTTACGTACCTCGCCAATGAGGCGCATCAAGTCATCAGCATCCTCACCCTCGGTGAAGCGGTAAGGCCAATAGGCAATCGCCTTGGTGCCCACGCGGATGCTGTTCAGGTGCGGAATGTTCATCAGCGGCTCGATGTATTGCCGCAGAAACTTCGTCTTCATGATCATCGGGTCGCCGCCGGTGATCAGCACACTGTCGATTTGGGGGTTCTCCTCCACGTACCGGCGCAGTTGCTCCGGTTCCTTGTTCGAAAACTTCAACTCATTATCGCCGATAAACTGCGCCCAACGGAAGCAGTACGTACAGTAGGCGTGACAGGTTTGGCCCTGCGCCGGGAAAAACAGCACCGTCTCATTGTACTTGTGCTGCATGCCCGGTAACTCCTCGCCATCGAGCATCGGCTTGTTCAGCTCCTGCTGCCCGGCGGGATGCGGGTTCAATGCCGCCTGAATCTCGCGCGCTGCCAGCTTGATCTCGGCATCGGGTGCCTCCCGGCTCACCAGATCGCGCATGCGCTGGAAATCCGCATCGGCCAGCATCCCGCGCTGCGGCACGGTCAACTGGTACATTGGATCATTCGGTAGGTTATCCCTGTTGATAAGGTTTTCTAATACATAGTTGTTGACCTTGAAGGGCAACACCGCCGAAACGGCCTGCATATCCTTCACTTCTTCCCCACTTAAACCGAGGACCTCGGCGATCCGAGGCAGGTCGTTTCGGGTATTGGCTTTGTACGGTTTCATGGAAAAATCCTAGTTAATATAACACAAACTGGGCTCATCTGCCGACAAAAGTGCCGACCTCTGGGGCACAACCCCTGACGTTGGATACCTCGGACTATGCCATAATCTTAAACCCAACCCAAGTCTTGATTGTAAGTTTTCTTTAACTATAAGGGTAAGGTGTTCAATCAATAAGTTTTGTTAAATCAATCGACCAATCTGGGCGACTCCGCGATTGCCCGTGTCCATTCGAGACAGTAAGGTTCCCGCTTATGAGCGTTTTTACACGGCTTCACACCCTTTGCCTCGCCCTAACCATTTCTCTGCTGGTCGGCTGCACAGATTTCCAAGCCCAAAGCCGCGCCGGGTCCGCCAAGGAATACAACGAGCTAGGCCTGTGGATTAATAATACCAATGAACTAGCCAAACTCCCCGCCCCACCCAAGCCCGATGACGGCTGGCTGAGCCTCTTCAACGGTAAGGATCTTTCCGGCTGGGAAGAAACCGATTACGCCGGACGCGGCAATGTGAAGGTGCAAAACGGCGAATTGCACATCGAGAACGGCCTCGTCATCACCGGTGTTACCTACACAAACAAAACCGTCTTGCCCAAGACCAACTACGAGATCGAGTACGAGGCTAAAAAATTAAACGGCACGGATTTCTTTGGACTGCTCACCTTTCCCGTAGGCGATGCCCATGCCTCGCTGGTCACTGGCGGTTGGGGCGGTGCGGTCACCGGCATCTCCAGCATCAACAGCATGGACGCCTCCGAGAATAACACCACCGTGTACCTCAAGTTCAACAAGGATCACTGGTACAAATTCCGCCTGAGCGTCACGCCCGATAACCTGAGTGTCTGGATGACCCCGAAGGAACACCTCATCCCGCTGAACGCCACCGTGGCCAGCGTGGTCAAAGCCTACCAGGAAGACGCCGCCAAGGCCGGCCAAACCCTCACTGCCGAACAGGCCGAATCCGCCCTGCGCGCGATCAACCCGAAGCTGGATGAAAACATCCCAGCGCGCGACACCATCTATTTCCCGGGCGAAGCCCAGATCATCAACGAGACCATCAAGGATAAGGTCGTTAATATGCGCGTGGGTGAGATCGAACTCTCCGCACCACTCGGCTTCGCCGCCTTCCAGACCTACGGTGTCCTCCGCAACATCCGCATGCGGCAGATCAAATAATTAAAGCCGCTGCGCGAAGTGAATCTGGCGCGCCACCTCCTGAAAACCGCAGGAGGGATAAAGCGATTGTCCCAGCGGATTGCTGGCCATCGTTTCTATTGTAGCGTACTCCAGTTTCTCCTCCCTGAAAAACTCCAGCGCGTGCTCCCGTAATACCCAGCCACCGCCCCATTGGCCTCAGCCACAAACACGCCCTCCGCGAATACCCACACATCCTCATCCACATGCCGCGCCTTGCGCCAGCGCCAGTCACGCCCCTCAAATTCCCCATCCAGCACACGCTCAGTGGCGTGATCCAGAGAGACCCCTTCAAATCCCTCCACCGTGATCGCCTTTAAGGATTCCAAGTCCCGGCGGTGATATGGTCCGATATTGAATTCCGCCCTTCTGATCTAACTAATTGACACCGCGAATCGCCAGCATTTTACGCTAGCCCCTTGCCTCCCCCCAGTCTCTACGGCATCATCCGCCGTGCACTTGGCGCATTTGCGATTGCGGGATTTCCGGAACTACAGCCGGCTGGATGCCGACTTCGAACCCGGCTTTCACCTGCTGCTCGGTCGCAATGCTCAGGGCAAAACCAATATCCTGGAGGCACTGCATTTGCTCGGCACCCTGCGCTCCTTCCGCGGCGTAGGCAGTGCTACCATGGTGCGGCATGGCCAACCCGGCTGGTTCGTGGGTGGCCGCGCCGTCGGCACCAGCACGCATGATATCCGCATTTACTGGTCTTCCCGCGAACGCCGGCTCACGCTCGACCAGCAACCCATCAAGCGCCTCACCGATTACCTAGGCACCTTTCGGACCGTTGCCTTTTGCACTGAAGACCTCGCTCTCGTGAAAGGAGCCGGCCGTGGCCGACGGCGTTTTCTGGACTTTCTCCTCACCCAAACCGTCCCCAGCTATCTTCCTCTCCTCCAGCGTTACACCCGCGCCGTACGCGCTCGGAACGCGCTGCTAAAACGCAAGCCGATCGAGGAAGCCACTCTCGACAGTTTCACCGCTGAAGTCATCCAATTAGGCAACCAGCTTATAGCCCATCGGGACGACCTCATGCCCGCCCTAGCGCCCCGCATTCATGCCGCCCATCAGCGCATCGCTCCCGGTGGAGAAGAATTGAGCGTGGAATATGTGCCCAGTGTGAAAACTGATTTTGCCGCCGACCTCGAACGCATTCGCGAACGCGAACGCAAACAGGGCGCCACTCTTATTGGACCGCATCGCGATGAATTGGCCCTGCTCCTACACGATCGCCCCGCCGCCGAATATGCCAGCGAAGGCCAGAAACGCACCATCGCCATCGCGCTTAAGATTGCTCAAGCCGAACATCTCACCGAGATCCACGGCGTTCCGCCTGTCTTGTTGATTGATGATGTGATGGGCGAACTGGACGAGCAACGCCGTCAGGGATTCCTCCCGCTCCTTGAACAATGTGGCTCCGGCCGTGGACAAGTGTTCATGACCTGCACCGAGGAAAACTGGCCCCGCGAACTCAGCCGCACCCTCCAACGCTGGCAAGTCAGCGACGGCCTATTGACGCAGTAGAGGACTTAGTCCAGAGCCCCGAGCACTTCTTCGACCACGTCGGAAGCGTCGCCGAAGCACATGCGGGTGTTTTCTTTGAAGAAAAGCGGGTTGGCCACACCTGCGTAGCCGGTTGCCATGCCGCGTTTAAACACCACTACGGTCTTGGACTGCCAAACCTCCACCTGCG
>Ga0315320_10000432_pt1 | contig 34624 bp, 37 predicted proteins | sample M140m21515metaG_FD_203458 | JGI IMG/M metagenome (GOLD analysis project Ga0315320, IMG submission 203458) | Ammonia-oxidizing marine archaeal communities from Monterey Bay, California, United States - M1 40m 21515 | ecosystem: Environmental > Aquatic > Marine > Coastal | place: USA: California... | reverse complement strand
CCTGTTCAGGAGGACATGCAGTTTACTTAGAAGTCAAAGTCATCAGCGTACTCTGTATTGTCAGCCACATACTCAACAAGTTTAGTAAGCTTAATAGCTTCTAAGCAGATGTAAGAACGACCAGTCTTAGGGTGTTGTTTGTGTGAAACCTTGACATCACCACGAGAACCATTACCAATAATTCTACGTGTAGGCACTTCCATTGCTGCTCCATCATCATACACAATTGCTGGTGCTCCCAGGAATGCTGGGCGCTTTAAGGTGAAGCTAGTAATACCTTCTGCTACAACCTTAAGGTTAGGCATAATACCGTACCAGGCTTCTGCCTGTTCAGCATTATCAGTAGCAATCTGAAGCTCATACTGTGGTTTCCCGCCATTATAACCCGGTACTGGAGTTACAATCTTGACCCAGTTAAGCTGTACATCTGCTAATACCGAAGCTGTACCGTTACGTGTGTTGCGAGTGTCAACGAAGTTAGTCATGTTATATCCTTTCAAGATATATAAAGAGGATCTGCCTCATCAGTGCATGGAGATCTAAGTGTGCGTCTGTGACGCTCACCAACCATACAGACTCCCCTAAGGGAGTTTCGGCTATACTGTGTTGATAAGTGCTATTAGTAGGTAGAATGCGGTAAACATAGACAATGCACCCATCAGGCATATTAAGCCTATAGTGCAAATCATAATGAGATCGAAAGTGTCTTCGAAGCTACGGTCTTTCTTGCGATTACTTCTAGTCATTGTAATTTCCTTTCAAGAGGTTAGAGGCTGACCTTAACGGCAACCAAGAAGACGCACAACGGGGAGGACGCTGCACGCCTACTAAGTTTCCGTGTAAAAGAATCAAGGAAAAGCTAGAAAGAAAACTAAAAGTAAGGGGGGTACTACACTTAAAATATAGGGTACTAGATTATAATTTATTTTTTCCAACAGACAAACGAACCTAACCCAGGTACAACCTTACCCAAATTTAAAAAACAATACCCCTATCCCCCAGTACCCCTTAACCCCTCCAGAGGTTTTTGCCCCCCTAAATTAAATCCGGGTATAACCTAAAAAATTATTTACTTTTTTATAGGATTTGGGTACAATTCTTATAGTCCCTTATTAAAAGGATTTTTACTTTGTTATAGAGGAAGATATAGAAGATGAAAGATAAATGGGTAAATAATATAATTGTGAGATTTATGAGATACTGTGTTTTGTGGTCTGATCACCGTAAGGCAATCAAAATACTTAATACACTATCTGACAGAGAATTAAAGGATATTGGACTTAATCGAATAGATATTGATAGAATGGTCTGGTTAGAAGAAGATAAACAAGGTAGAGGTAAGGAAAACTAACTCCACCATATAAGGGATTATTATTATGTTTGGATTACCTCTAGAATTAATTACAATGTTAGGCTCCACCGTGTTAGGTGGAGTAATGTCTATTTGGGGACAGAGTATTAAATCCAAACAAGCACAACAACAAATGCTTATGGAACGGGCTAACTTTAATGCTAAACAAGTTAATACTGCCAGGAATGCTGGTAAGAATGATAAACACTTTGCGTGGACACGTAGGTTAATAGCCTTGTCTGCTGTGTTTGCTATCATAGTATTACCTAAGTTAGTTGCCGTATTTTATCCAGATATAAGTGTTATTGTAGGTTACACTGAAGTTGAAGGTGGTTTTGTTAACTGGCTCTTCGGTGGTGGTGATGTAGTTAAGTGGCAGGCTGCTCAAGGTTTTGTTATAACTCCCCTTGATACTCACATTGTATCTGCTATTGTAGGGTTGTATTTTGGTGCGGGGTTCACAAAGTAATGGAAAATAAAAGTATATCTATATCTTTCTTAATAGGCATACTGTTTCAAACAGGAGCTTTAGTGTGGTATGTGTCTAGCCTAGCTAGTGCTATAGAACTTAATTCCAGAGACCTTAGTAGGCATGAAGTAAGAATAAACAACTTAACAACTATAATGCAGTCTCAGGCAGTAACATTAGGTCGTATGGATGAAAATATAAAGTCTATCCGAGATATGATGGAGGACAGTCGAGCTGCCGACTAGAGGTTACTTAAATGATAGATCCATTTACTGCCATGGCTGCAGCTACCACAGCTTATAATGGTATCAAGAAGGCTGTATCAGTAGGGCGAGAAATTAGCGCCATGACTGGTGCAGTCTCGCAGTGGTCTAAAGCTGTAAGTGATTTAGATTTTTTAGAGGACAAAGCCAAGAATCCTCCTATGTACAAGATGTTTAGTGATAATCAGTCTAATGCACTGGAGATATGGTCACAGAAGCAAAAGCTCAAAGAAATGCGAGAAGAACTTAAATCACACATTTCTTGGACGTATGGCCCTAGTGCTTGGGAAGAGATAGTAAGAATAGAGGCACAACAACGTAAAGAACAACGTGAGTTAGTGTATAAGAAACAAGAGTTCATAGATAAGTGTATTAACTGGGCAGTGGGCATTGCAGTATTATTGGCAGGTTCGGGGGCTTTAATAGTACTTATGTATTTCTTGGGTGTAAAACAGGGGAAGTGGTAATGTGGTTTTTAGTTTGGTTCATGTTTACAAGTAATAATTTAGAGCATTATCAGCTTGGTCAGTTTCCTACCAAGGTAGGCTGTCAAAATGCACGGGAAGCATCTAAAGTTCTTGTAACAAACAGCACTACTGTGGTATACTGTTTTGAAGTTATACCTGAATGAGAAGAGACAATACTTAGTATTTGATAAAGAAGTTCTTGTGTTGATAACTAAAAATAAAAAGATAGCAAAAAATTATATTAAAATTTTTTCGAGGAAAGATAATGGATAATATTAAATTACCTATAGCTTTAGTGTTAGCCATGGCCGTACAGCTTGCTGGAGGTGTATGGTGGGTTTCTCAACAATCTGCAACAATTAATAGTTTAGAAGAGACAGTAAGTCAACTCGGTTCTAAAATGGCCATTGAAGAAAATGTTAATCTACGCAGAGATGTCGGAGATGCTCTGGATGAAATAGAATATATCTGGGGAGAACTAGAAGAGATCTGGGACGACAGTGCTAGTTTAGCTAGCTCTATATCTAGCATTACCAAGTTACAACAAAGAGTAGCTTTGTTAGAAACTGAAATTAGATTTATTAGTAGAGATCACAATAATGTAATGGCTAGATAAGGAGATAAAAGATGGCAGGAACACCTAATAAGGGTAAAGCAAAAGTTAAAGTTACTGCAAGTGGCAAAAGAGTTAGTTACGGTCAAGCAGGTAAAGCTAAAGATGGAAGTAAAAGAGTACAGCCTAGCAGCAAGAAGGGTGATGCTTATTGTGCTAGATCTGCTGGACAAAAGAAACGTTCACCTAAGGCAGCAAAAGATCCTAACAGCCCATTAAATCTTAGCAGGAAGCGTTGGAAATGTTCAGGTACTAAATCAAAGAGGTAATACAATGGCTACAACTAAAACAAAGAAAGATGCTTGTTATAAGAAAGTAGCTAAGTCTATGCCTAAAAACTCTGCTTACCGATCCGGACATATGGCCAAGTGCCGTAAAGTTGGAGCTAAAAATTACGGTAAAAGTAAGAGGAAATGATATGGCAGTACGTAAAACAGCAAAAGGTGCTTCACTTAAAAAATGGTTTAAAGAAGATTGGCGGGATGTTAAGACAGGTAAGCCTTGTGGTAGGTCTGGTAAGAATGATAAAAGAAAAAGCTATCCTGCTTGCAGACCTAAAGCGGTAGCCTCAAAGGCAACTAAATCAGATACAGCGAAGAAAACAAGTTCTAAGCCGATTAAATGGTCAGTGACTCCTTCGGGAAAGAAAAGGAAAAAATAATGGCATATGCAAAAAAACCTATGATGAAGAAGACAGCAGCAAAGAAAGCGTTTAAGCCTTGTGCGGGTTGTAGATCAAAAGCAGCATGTACTAAGATGGGCAAGTGTCTAGCTAAGAAATAGTCTGGCACTAACTAAAAGTGCTACGCCACTCTCGTTACGTTGTTTATGCAGATGGAATTTCGCTACCTTAAGCTTAACACCGGGCAGGCGTCAGGGCCTGGGGTATTATGTATAAACTATGCCCCGGGTTCTATTTAGGAAATATTATGGACAGCAAGAAGAAAGAAGACAGAGCACAGTTGGAGGCTTTGAGAGAATTAAAAAGAAGAAAGAATTTACAAGATTACTCTGATGACTTCGAAAAATTTTCTTCAGATCAAATTAGAATTATTACTAAAGATGCTACAAAAGGTTTTGTTCCTTTTAAATTTAACGAAGCTCAGGCTATTATTAATGATGCCTTAGAAAAACAAAGAAAAGAAACAGGTAAAGTTAGAGCTATTATTCTTAAGGCTCGTCAACAAGGTATCTCTACTTTTTGTGCAGGAAGAGTGTTTTGGAAGACTTACTTTCAGCAACATACTAGATCCGTAGTTATGGCGCATGATAGTGCTACTTCAGATTCTCTCTTCACAATGAGTAAGAACTTAATTAAGAATATGGAAAAGGGTTTACAACCTAAGCTAGAGAAGACTAACGCAAAAGAAATTGCTATTCAAACTCCTGCTTATCCAGATTCAGAAGCAGTAGGCTCTTATCGATTGTATACTGCTGGGTCTCCTGAAGCGGGAAGAGGAACTACACCTACTATCTTACATGCATCAGAAGTTGCATTCTGGCAACATGATGCTAAGATCCTTGCGGGTTTGTTTCAAGGTATTTCTCAGGCAGATGGAACAGAAGTAATTATTGAATCCACAGCTAATGGTGCTTCAGGCGAGTTTTATCGCTTGTATCAGGCGGCAGCAGCTGGAGAATCTGACTATATCGCTATATTTATTCCGTGGTTTAAAACTATAGAGTATCAAAGAGAATTACCTGAAGGCTTTGAGCTAACCTTTGAAGAGAAAGATTACAAAGAAAAGTACGAACTAACAGATGAACAAATATACTGGAGACGACTTAAGATCGTTGAAGGTGGTGTAGATAAATTTAGGCAAGAATATCCTGCTAACGCAGAGGAAGCTTTCTTAGTATCTGGTTCTTCTGTATTTGATCCAGAAAAGATTAACTCTTTCCTACCAGTACAGCCAATGGCTTTACGTCTTTATAATCAGGATCTAGGTTCTTTTGATGACAGCCCAAGAGGTAACCTTGAAATATGGATACCGCCGGATTGGAAAGACAATTATATTATCGGGGCAGATGTAGCACTGGGTGTAAAACAAGATTATAGTACAGCAATAGTTTTAAACACCCAAGGACATATATGTGCTATGTACCGAGATAACACAGTAGATCCTACTTTATACGGAGAACATTTGTTTTACTTAGGGCGTTATTTTAATAACTCCTTGTTAGCAGTAGAATCTAACAGTATGGGGGTTGCTACACTTCAACGCCTTAAACAAATGAATTATGTTAATATGTATTACGAAACGAAGGCTGCAAGATTAAGTTCTGAAGAAGGTCAAACACCAGGATTCCGAATGACTCATGGCAGTAAGCCTAGAGTTATAGGTCAGCTTAAAAATGCAGTTGAAGAAGAAGACATCTGGATTCCTTCTAAGACTATTTTATCTGAAATGAAGACTTATATATCTACAGCATCAGGTAAAACAGAGGCAATACAAGGACGCAACGATGATACTGTCATGGCTCTTGCAATTGCATGGGAAGCATATCGTACTAATATTGACAAGTTATCTAATAACAAAGTTGATTGGAGACAAAAGAACTTTGTTAACCGTAACAATGAGGAATGGATTTAATGCCTAAGACAAGTAAACAAATAGAAGAAATTAGACAAAGGATGATGAAAGATCCTCGTCAGGCTAACTTTGCTCAACATATGATTAACCCCGATACTCCTGAAGGTCAAGAAAAAATTAAAAATTTTCAGGCAGCGGGAGTTAAAGCTTCTGCAGAGGCACGTAGGTTAAAGAAAGAAAGAGATATTAGAATCAAAGAGAAAGCAGCAGAGATGGCTGAAACTTTAGAAGCAATCAATTCGGTTGCACAAGATCCCCTGGACATAATGAAGTTGCTTATGCATGAAGCAATGGAGGATGGTGATAGGGAAGAAGCCTTTAAAATTGCTAAAGAGCTAGGTGAATACAAGGCACCTAAGAAAACAAGAGTTGAATCTATTACCGCAGAAAAGTCTAGTGCAGATCTGAGTGTAGAAGAACTTGAAGAATTAGCTCAACTCAAAAAAGATTTAGGAGGATAAGAATGTCTATATACAGACCCTCAAAGGGTGTAAAACAAAAGAATGGTAAAGTATGGGATCCTACTCTTAAATCTAAAAATTCGATTACTACTGCTAGAGCCAATGAGGCTCCAGTAAAAGAACCAGAACTTGTCCGTGCTCACCGCGAAGAATGGCGGAAAGAGGGGAAAGACGGACTACACAGCTGAACCTCATGCTGTCCTTTAAGGTTTTCGAGGTACCTTTGGTTCAAAAACCTCGAACTAATTTTGTATACCCATAGGGGTGCTAGATAGATAGGAGGCCTTTATGGGCGATTATATGACAGGTTACCGTGAAAAAGTAACTGACGACCAACTAATAAGTCTTATCTCAACAGGGGTTTCTACTTCTGTTGGAGACTTTTTAAACTCTTCTGAGCTTGCTAACGATAGACTACAGTCTACTTACGAGTATGCAGGTTTACCTTCAGGGCATCTTACACCTAATGGTGTGTCTAAAATTGTATCTTCAGATACTACAGAAACAGTGGAGGCTTACCTTGCAATTATTTCAGAACTTATGTTTAACAATAACAGACTGGCTAAGTTTAAGCCCTGGTCCATCTCTCCTACAGCCATCGCTGCAGCTAACGATGCTTCTGAGCTGGTAAATTATACTATATTTAAAAAGAATAACGGCTGGGAACTAATGAATACTTGGGTTAAATCCGCTTTGTTGTGGAAGAACTCAGTAATCCGTTGGGACTTTGTTGAAGATGTTTCCACTAAGTTTGAAGAGTATGACTCTCTTACAGAAGAAGCTCTTGATCTTAAACTATCTGACAAGGATGTGGAAGTTGTTGGTGAATTAAACTTTAACCCTATGACTAATACCTACGAAGATGTACGTCTTAAAAGAACGTATGATATGTCTAAAGTTAAAATTGAAAATGTTCCACCAGAAAACTTTTTGATTTCAAGAGACGCAAGCAGTATTGAAACTGCCAGCTTTGTTGGTATTCAAATAGAAATGTCTCGATCAGACATACGTAAGATGTACCCTGATATTGCAGACGAAGTTGAGGACTGGTCAGTATTACCTACCTCTTCAGATGATCACTCGGCATATTCGCATGACGTAGCAGTACGTAAAAGAGTAACAGGACAAGCGCATTACGAAGGCATGGGTGATGCAGAAGATGTATCATTAGAGGCTAATCGTAACGTATCTGTTACAGAGTGTTGGATGGAAGTAGATCGTGATGGTGACGGTATTGCTGAATTAAAGCACTTTATTGTTGCAGGCTCAACTATCTTATACGAAGAAGATTGTAGTTATGTGCCACTCGCTTCTCTTAGCCCATTTGAAATTCCTTACGAGTTCTTTGGACTATCAGTAGCAGATATGACTCGTTCTACTACCTTAACCTCAACAGCTATTTTGCGTGGTTTCGTAGAAAATACTTATCTTACTAACTACTCCCCTAAGCTTGCGGATCCTAACGTTGTAGACTTCTCTGCTTTACAAAACTTAAGACCAAAACAAATTATTCCAACTAACGGAAATCCTCAAGGTGCGGTATCGGATTTACCTCCAAGCCCTATTAGTGCGGGAACAGTGCCCCTGCTTCAGCACCTGCAAGTTCATAAAGAACAAGCAACAGGTATGTCTAAGGCAGCGCAAGGGCTTAATGATGAGTTGTATGTGTCTGGTAACAGCGAAATAAAGCTAAGCCAAGTGATGAATGCAAGTCAAAAACGTATTCAACATATTGCACGTAAGTTTGCTGAAGGTGGGTTTAAACGTTTGTGTGAAGGTGTATTCAAATCTATTCGTGATAACATGGATGAAGTATCAATCATGTCAGATCGTAGAGGTGAAATACTTAATATAGATCTTAAGAATCTTCCAGAGCTTATTGAAATAGAAGTAGATGTAAACCTTGGAGAAAACTCTAACGCTAATAAGCGTGACAAGTTAATGTTGGTTGCATCTCAACTTGTACCTATGCTCAAGGAATCAGGAGCAGGAAGTATGATTAAGCCAGATGCAATAGCTAATATTGCCTTTGACATGCTAAATACTCTTGACCTCAAGCCGGAGAATTACCTTCAGGACCATACTACGGAAGAGTTCCTTAAACAAGCAGAGCAGTTACAAAAAACTGCAGCCGAACAAGAAGCTAAGATTAAGGAGATTAATAATCGTGTTGAAGAATCTAAAGCTAAACAAGCAGAAGCTAACTCTGTTTATACTAAAGTTCAAGCGGATAACTCGCTTCAAGATAACATTAGGCAGACAGCTATTGCACTTGATCGTCATAGCCAAGAATGGGCTAGACTCAAAACTGCTGCAATTAAAGCAGAAGTACCACCAGAGCATCTCCCGACTCCGGGGAACATGGATGAAATAATGATGAAGGCTGTAGAAATAGTTAAGTCTATTGAGGCGGCACCTTCAGGAGAAACTCAATCATTAGATGCAATGGTAAAACAAATGGGAATTGATCCTGCACAAGCAGCTCAATTACTACAACAAGCTATAGGAGGAGGTGGGCAGTAGCCCCCTCTTCTACCGCACCTCTACCCGTAAGGATGATGTGCTTATAAGGTAAATTATGGAAAAGTACAGAGAATCAGGCGAAAAGAGGATGACCAAGAAGGTGCATCCAGATCGTCTATCGCAGATCGCACTACAAGAAGCAGAGTTTGCTGCACACACTCGCAATAGCTTCTTTGACTCAGCATACGGGGATATCCTTGTAGATTTCTTTATTGAATGGCTGAGAACAGAACCTCATGAAAGCAAGAGTCGAGAACACTTATATGCTTGCTCTATGGCGCTTGGTAGCGTTAAAGAGAAGTTAATTAGTATGGAGACACGAGGCCGGAATATTCCTATCATGGAAGAATTAGGTGAGGTAAATAGTGATGCTTAGAAGCAGTAGAGAATCAATTGATAAAGTAATAGAGAATATTGAAAAGTCAATAGACTATTATATTAATCAACACATTGCAGATATTAATGGAGCTAACCGGATTAGGAATGATGCTAATACGGTAAGAGGTCTGGTCGAATATCGATCAGCATTAATAGAAATGCTTGAAGAGAATTACGCTCCTAAAAGAAAAAGAGGGAATCCGAACTTCGGAAAGAACAACCCTTATCTTAGCAAGGAGGTAACTGAATAATGGCTGAAGAAAATAATTCTACCCGAGAGGATGACCTATTAGACAACAGCGGTTCTGAAGATCAAATGCTTGCAGACATTCTTAATAAATCTGAAATACTCCAGGAAGCTGGGGTGGTTCCGATGCCCGAAGAATCTCAACCCGAGCTTGAGCTTGAGGACTCAGAAGAAACAGGAACAGAAGAAGACCTTGAAGAGCCTGTAGATTCTGCCGAATATGAAGATGATGTTGAACCAGATAATGAAGAAGAGGAAGATAGTGAAAAGGAAGACGGAGATGCTGAGGCTACCGAAGTTGAAACTTACGCACTAGATGACTTAGAAGACATTATGGTAACCCACAAAATTGACGGTGAAGAGGTTACTCTACCGCTATCAGATTGGATTGCTGGTTCTGCTACCAAACAACATCTCAGCAAACAAGGTCGTGAAATTGGGGAAGCTCGTAAATCGTTAGAGGAAGAGCGTACTCAAAAACTAGGTGAAATAGAAAACTTAGCAACAATTGTAGCAAACGAAGTTTACAGCGAAGAAATGAATCATCAGAAAAAGTATCATGATATTACCCAAAAGTTAGCAATAGCTCAGGGAGAAGGTGATACTTATGAAATTGGTGAACTTACGCAAGAACAGACTAAAGCTCAAAATGCTTATTGGACTGCAAGAAATAAACGAGAAGCTCTCGCTACACAAGTAGACCAACAACGACAGGCTTTGCAACAACAACAATTTCAAGAATCTGTTAAACACTTTAATGATACTATTACAGATATTATCCCGGATTGGGATGATAGCATCAAAGACTCTGTGCGTGAATTTGCGCTAGAGGAAGGTCTACCGGAGGCCCTTATTGATGTAGTATCAGATCCTAACTTAGTAAAATTTGTGGATGAGTTTAGACGATTGAAAAAGGGAGTACAAAGTGGCGCTAAAAAGCGTGCTAAGATACCCGCAAAGAAAGTACCTGCTAAGAAAGCTAGAACACCAACTAAACGTAAACAAGATAGGGAAGCAACTGTTAAGGCTCGTGCATTTAAACAAAATGCATCTAATGAAGATCAAATCGAGTTCTTAAAAAAGTTTGCTCCTACACGATAAGCCAGTATTCGGCTAATATATAGGTATAAATAAAATGGCAACAGGACGTTACGGCACCTCCGGTGCATCAACACAAGCGGCTAACGCAACAGGCAACCGCTTTCCTTCAGGCGCATCAAGCGCAGCAGTATCCGAAAAAGAGGATTTGGCAAACTTTATCTCGATGATTACTCGTGATGAAACTCCTTTCATGTCCTCTATCGGCAAAACAAAAGCTACTGGTATTTACCACGAATGGCAAACAGACGAATTGAAAGCTCCCGGCAACTCTCGTGTTGCACAAGGTGCTGACTTTGATGCTGTTACTCCAGATGGTCGTACAACAACTGGTGGTGACCACGGTGCAGGCGGTGGTGTAGTACTTGCAGACGCAGATCGTAATCGCTCTCGTCTTGGTAACTATACTCAAATTAACGCTAAAACAGTTGCAGTCTCCGGCACCAAACGTGCGGTAGACCAAGCAGGTGTTGCAGATGAGTATGCTTATCAACTCAAAAAGCGTGGCACAGAAATGCGCCGTGATGTTGAAGCTGATCTGATTCACTCACTTAACGTATCTACTCCAGGTTCCGCTTCAGCAGCAGGTACTATGGCTGGTGTATATTCTTGGGCTTCCAACGTTGTTAACGTTGCATCAACAGATTCCGGTAATACCGCTGCTCGTATTTCTAATGCAGGTGTTACTGCTGCAGAGTCAGGCATTGGTGCTAACAACTTCTCAACAGAATCTACAAGTGCAAACGTAGGTGAGCTTGAGTTGTCCCACATTGACGAAATCATGCAAACAATTTACGAAGCTGGCGGTAAAGCCACTCGTGTTATGCTTTCGCCAAAGAACCGCCGTACATTCTCTGCTAAAGCGAATGCTACAGGTTCAAATGTTCGTCGTAACATTGATGAGTCCGGTAAACTGCGTCAAGCAGTAGACATCTATATGTCTGATTTCGGTGACGTTATGGTTGAGCCTAACTACATCATGGGCCTTGCTGCAAACGCAACAGGAACAGGCGGTACTTCAGCTGATGAAGTATCTATCCAAGATGCCTTCGCATTGGTATACGATCCAATGTGGTTCAAAATGGCTACTCTCCGTCCTATGCAGGAAGTTGACGTAGGTCAAAACGGTGACTCCACTGTAGGTATGTTCGTTGAAGAGACTACGCTTGAATGTTCTAACCCTAACGCTTGGGGTGTAATCGCTAACATCGGCGCTTAAACTTACTACAAGGGGGCACCTTCGGGTGTCCTCTTTTTACTAATAGGAGTAGTAAATGTTAATTAAAATTACAGCAAACGCCAACGCACTAGTAGTTAGTGGTGAGACACTAATTGGAGCTTCACAAGAAGCTACTTTTGGTTTGAGTGGTGAGAATCACGTAGAAGTAGATCCCAGTACAGGTAAAATTACTAAAGTATATTTGTCTAGACCGGGTGCTACACATAACATAATTGCGATAGGTTCTACTGCAACTACTGTATATAGAATTCAGGTAGGCAATCTTACAAATAATGGTGATTTTAGTACTTATATAGACTCACTATAAATAAAAGGCACAGCATGGCAAAGTTTACACATAGTTCTTTAACCGGAGATCTTACGGGACAAATGGTTACTGATAATACAGGTGGTAGTGTATGGAGAGTTGAAGGAAACATTTCAGACACTATACAAGATATTAAAAAAGAAAGAGAAGCAGGAAGGAATAAAAAATCGCATTATCAGAAAATGTGTTCTATTCCAAACGTAATTGTATTAGAGCTTAATACTAAATATAACTTGGATATACTAGATCCAGAGTTTATGCACGATCCTGCTAAGAAAAAGAAATTAGTCTATCTGTTAAAGACAGAGTATCCGGACTTACTAGTAATGACATAGAGGTTTATTATGGCTACATACGCAGAATTTGTAGGATCCGGTGATTACACTGGAAACAATGCAGGAATGATTAGAGACTGGGCAAATAGAGAAGTCTCTGTTCTTCCTAACTCGGTGGTAACTAAATGTTCTGAGTACGCCGCAGACAAAGCTTACAGAACACTTCGTGTGCCGCCATTAGAAGTTACAAGAACTTACGTAGTAGAAGGTACACAGGAAGAGTTAGACTCAGCAGGAGTAGTAGGTACTTCTCCGGATATAGGGCCAAGTGCATTTCTTGGTGGTGGATCTGTACTCTCAATAAGAGTTCCTGTTGATATGATTGAGATAATATTTATAAGAAATGCCGATACTCTTAATAAAAACCCTGGTATTGTTTATAATGAGAAAGTAGACAACAGAACTTTTAACGACGGATTTGGTCAAACAAAAGAATTTTTCTTTTATACAAGAATAGGTAATGAACTAAAGTTACATGGCAACTTTAAAAGGTTGGATGAAATAGATATACATTACTACCGTAGACTACCTTCCCTCAACGCTAAATACGCAGGAACTTATACTAACTGGAAATCTGGATTAGGAACTATTGACATTGCAGGTACAGCTACCAGCTACTCTGCTGCAGTAGACAAAACTGAAGCTTCCTTTAATTCAAGACTAGCTGAGAATGCAGACTATTGGGTTGGCTCTGAGGCCGCTCATTGGCTTAGAGATGAAAATGAAAGAATCATATTATTTGGTGCCCTGTTAGAGGTATTTATTTATCTTAACGATGCTGAAGAAATTCAGAAGTATCAAATATTATTTGACAAAGAATTAGACGAAATTAATAAAGAAGAAACAAGTAGGAAGGCACGGGGTGGAAACTCTGCAATATCATTTACAGGCAATGGCTTGATCTAAGAGGGTAATATGGCTTTTAAAGAACTAAATAATAAAACTACCTCTGCGGATGATGGGGGCAGTTTTGATTCTGGTGATAATGAACAATCATTTATCTCAAGTGAATCCGCAACAAATGCTTTACAGTCATCTAATTCTGCCGCTATTGCATTGGCTGCTAAGGTGGCTGCGGAGGTTGCAGAGACAAACGCAGAAACTGCAGAAACAAATGCTGAAGCTGCACAAGCAGCAGCAGAGGTTGCACAATCCGCGACAGAAGCATTATATGACACCTTTGATGATCGTTATCTTGGGGCCAAATCTACTTCTGGAGGAGATCCTACTGTAGACAATGATGGCAATGCGTTAATTGATGGTGCATTGTTTTTTGATACAACAAATAATATTACAAAGGTTTACAACCTTGGCACCACTTCTTGGTTAAGAGTCGGTGTGTCTTCATCGGAGTTAAATAGCATCAACACAGTGTCTGGAATATCTTCAGATGTTACTACTCTTGCAAGTATTAGCTCAGACGTGACCACCGCTGCTAATAATGATGCTAATATAACTACGGTTGCTGGAATATCTGGCAATGTAACTACTGTTGCTGGTATCTCGGGTGATGTTACTTCGGTTGCTGGGATTTCTGCTAACATAACTAGCGTTGCTGGTGTTACTTCTGACGTTACAACGGTTGCAGGAATTTCTGGTAATGTTTCTACGGTAGCTGGGATTAGCTCAGACGTTGCAACTGTAGCAGCAGATGGTACAGACATTGGAATTGTTGCTGGCATAGCTTCTAATATAACTACAGTAGCGGGTGATAGTGCCGACATACAATCTTTAGGCGCTCTGAGTTCAGAAATTGGTCTTCTTGGTGTTGCAAGCGTTATAACCGACATGAGCACTTTAGGGGCTTCTGACGTAGTTAATGACATGAGTGCTTTAGGAGCATCATCAAACATAACTGCAATGGGTCTTTTGGGGACAAGCGCAGTTATAACGGATATGGGCATTTTAGGTACGGTTGATGTTGTGGCTGATATGAATGTTCTTGGCACAACGGCAAACGTAACAGCAATGAATGTTCTTGGCACCTCTGCCAATGTTACTGCAATGTCTACAGTATCTGGAAGTATTGCGGATGTTACGGCAGTTGCCGCTGATGCCACAGATATTGGGACAGTTGCCACTGATCTATCTGGCTCTGACAATATAGGCACAGTCGCAGGATCAATCAGCAACGTAAATAATGTTGGTGGGTCAATTGCTAGCGTTAACACAGTGGCAAACAATCTTGCCAGTGTAAATAGCTTTGGCGAAACGTATCGCATTGCGGCTAGTGATCCCACAACTAGCCTTGATGAAGGCGACTTGTACTTCGATACAACAAATAACGTGATGAAAGTTTATGACGGAAGCGCGTGGGTTGCTGCGTATGCTAGCTTATCAGGAGCTTTGGCTGTAGCTAATAATCTTTCTGATCTCTCTAATGTTTCTGCTGCCCGTACTAATTTAGGGCTTGGCTCTGCGGCTACTACAGCGGCAAGTGATTATGCTACGGCTGCACAGGGTATAAAAGCTGATTCTGCTCTTCAATCTTATACCGTAACTGAAGGTGACGTTACTGCACATCAATCCGCACTAAGCATTACAGAATCACAAATTAGTGATTTAGGTTCATATGAAGCAGCAGATTCAACTATTCTTAAAGATGCTGATATAGGTGTAAATGTACAAGCTTTTAACACTAACACCGTTGTTGATGCCAACTATGTATCTACTGAAAATGATTTTACAACTATTTTAAAAAATAAGTTAGATAATATTGAGGCTGCTGCTGACGTAACAGATGTAACTAATGTTACCGCCGCTGGTGCACTAATGGACAGCGAAGTTACGAACCTTGCTGAAGTCAAAGCATTTGCTAGTGCAGACTACGCTACAGCCGCACAGGGCACTACTGCCGATGCAGCACTACCTAAAGCTGGCGGAGCTATGACGGGGCCCATTACAACCAACTCTACTTTTGATGGCGTAGACATAGCTGCTAGAGACGCAGTTTTAACCTCAACCACAACAACAGCTAATGCAGCCTTACCCAAAGCTGGTGGCACAATGACGGGTGACATCACTCTTGGAGCAAACAAGGCTATCTTTGGAACAGGTGGCGAACTTCAAGTATACAATGATGGAACCTCAAGTCTTATAACAGCTTCTGGCGGTTCTGCAGAACCCCTGAAGTTCCAACGAACTCATACTGGTACTTATATTCCTAGCTTTGTATTTGAAGGTGTAGCCGATAGTTTTATAGGACCAAATATATCTTTAAAGCATGTTACTACCAGCCCTAGTAGTTCGGACACTGCGTATTTAACCCACGACAGTACGAATGATGCTGCTGAAAATGTCCTGTACTCACAAATTACGTTTCGCAGCTCGACTGTTACGGATGGCTCTGAAGAAGGAAGCATTACTTTTAAGGCGAAGAACAGTGGTGCAGACAAAACTCTACTTGTAATTAATCCGCTACACGCTGACGTAGAAATAGGCGATGACGGTGCTGTCTTGTTGTCAAACGGTACGACTGCACAAAGACCTAGCACAGGTCAGAACGGTATGCTCCGTTATAATACGGACGATGCACAGTTTGAAGGTTATGCTGATGGCGCTTGGGGAGCAATCGCTGGAGGAGGAGGAGGCGATACTCAAACCGCCACAACCACTAGCGTTACCGAAACTGCAATTGCAACTTATACGGCTTCTTCGTCCCTTGGTATAGAAATTACTGTTATAGCTACTGATACTGTAGCCACAGAAAGAACTATTACTAAGCTGCTTGTAACTCATGATGGTACAACTGCAGTGGCTACTGAGTACGGCGGAGTTAGCACAGCGACTGCTATTTCTTCTTACGATGTAGACATTAGTGGAAGCAATGTTCGATTACTTGCGACTGCGGCTTCTACTAACTCAACTAATTTCACTGTAAGCGCAGTAGTACTTGCATAACAAAATAAAGACAAGGGGAGAGTGAACCATGTCAAACAATAAAGATTTCAAAGTAAAGAACGGTATCCAGCCCACGTCCTATCAGGAGAGCTTGGGTAGTATTGCGACTGGTAGTGTGAATTTTGAGTATGCTCTGGAGTATGCGTCTTATGATAGTGTCAGCTTTAGTATAGCTACTCAAGCTACTATGCCCTCTGGCATAGCTTTCAACAATGATGGCACTAAGATGTATATGATTGATCAGGGCAGTGATTATGTATATCAATATACTTTATCTACAGCTTTTGATTTAAGTACAGCTTCCTATGATAGTGTCAGCTTTAGTGTAGCTGCTCAGGATATTTTTCCCCTTGGCATAGCTTTCAACAATGCTGGCACTAAGCTGTATATGGTTGGGAATAACGGTAACAGTGTATATCAATATACTTTGTCTACAGCTTTTGACGTAAGCACAGCTTCCTATGATAGTGTCAGCTTTAGTGTAGCTACTCAAGATTCTAGTCCCTCTGGCATAGCCTTCAACAATAATGGCACTAAGATGTATATGATTGGGTATAATAGTGACAGTGTATATCAATACACTTTGTCTACAGCTTTTGACTTAAGTACAGCTTCATATGATAGTGTTAGCCTTAATGTAACTAACCAGGAGAATACTCCCTTTGACGTAACCTTCAACAATGATGGCACTAAGATGTATATACTTGGGTATGCCAGTGACAGTTTACATCAATATACTTTATCTACAGCTTTTGACTTAAGTACTGCCTCATACGATAGTGTTAGTTTTAGTGTAAATGGCCAGGATACTCTTCCCTATGGCATAGCTTTCAACAATGATGGCACCAAGATGTATATACTTGGGTATGCCAATGGCAATGTATATCAATACTCCACAGGCTACGCTCTAACCACCAACACACTAGACCTATCTACTGGTTCAGTCTTTGAAATTAACTCAACGTCAAACATTCAAGTTGGCCTGAGCAACCCTGCTGCTAGTGGGACTGTTAGTCAGGCTACGTTGTTGTTAAAGCCAGACCCTTCACTTTGGGATCTGTCTGCCGCTACACTTAGTCAATCAGCTAGTGTATCCGCTAACACATCGCAGCCTAATGATCTTACCTTTAAGCCTGATGGCACTAAAATGTATATGGTTGATTATTCAGGTAGAGAAATAGTAGAGTATAACCTAAGTACAGCATGGGATATTTCTAGTGTCTCTTATGATGGAGTTTTTAGTGTTTCTACTACAGAAGCTAGTCCGACTGGAGTAGCGTTTAAGCCCGATGGCAATAAGATGTACGTTACTGGTTTTTCTGGGGATGAAATAAACGAGTACGACTTAAGTACAGCGTGGGATGTTACTACTGCCTCTCACAATCAAATTTTCAGTATTGCTTCAGAAGAGACTACGCCTCTTAGTTTATTTTTTAAACCTGATGGTACTAAAATGTATGTATCTGGCAATACGGGTGATGATATAAGCGAATATAGCCTAAGTACAGCATGGGATATCTCTACTGCCTCTTATAATCAAAGTTTTGATGTTTCTTCTCAAGGTAATCAACCCACTGGTTTGTTCTTTAAAACTGATGGTACAAAAATGTACGTTAGTGACAATAATGACGACGAAATAAACGAGTATAACTTAAGTACAGCGTGGGATATCTCTACTGCTTCTTATAATCAAAACCTTAGTGTTCTTTCGGAAGATACAAATGTAACTGGTGTGTCCTTTAAACCTGATGGAACCAAGATGTATATAGCTGGTAGTAATAATGGTGCAGTATATGAGTACGATCTTTTATCATCATCATCACCGAATACTATTACCTACGACAATTCTATTAAATTTGACGGTGGTACAGCCCCAGACAGCCCTCTAGTTGATGAAACAGACGTGCTGACGTTTAGTACCCGTGACGGTGGTACATCCTACCAAGCGATTCACGCAATAGATGGAGCTAAATAATGGCTAACAATAAAGACTTAATCCTAAAAAATGCTATTGAAGTTGGTGGCAGCACCAAGGTTACCATCGGTGATGCTCCTGCTAGTGGGAGTGCGACTATTGCTGCAGATGATGCCTCAACATGGTCTTACGATAGTGTAAGTTTTAATACAGCTTCACAAGATGCTACTCCTTGTAGTGCAATTTTTAACAATGACGGCACTAAAATGTATGTACTAGGAGAATCAAGCGACACTGTGTATCAATACTCGTTGTCTACAGCTTTTGATATTAGCACCGCAAGTTATGATAGTGTTAGCTTTAGTGTATCTAGCCAAGAAAATCAGCCTAGAGAAATAAGCTTCAACAATAATGGTACTAAAATGTATTTAATTGGGAATAGCAGTAATATTTATCAGTACTCCTTATCTACAGCTTATGACCTAAGTACAATTTCCTATGATAGTGTTAGCTTTAGTGTAAGTACTCAGGCTTCGGCTCCTACCTCTGTAACCTTCAAGCCAGATGGCACTAAGTTTTATGTGGTCGATTGGACCCTTGACTACATATTCCAGTACTCTCTATCTACAGCTTATGACATAAGTACAGCTTCTTATGACAATGCTAACTTAAACGCATCTAGTAATGACACTGCAGGTAGGAGTGTGGCCTTTAATGGTGATGGCACTAAGTTATATTACCTCGGAAGTAACACTTCAACTATTTATCAGTATTCTCTATCTACAGGTTATGACATAAGTACAGCTTCTTACGACAGCATTCTTCTTTCAGTATCTACCCAAGAGCTTATTCCCTTAAGCGTGGTCTTTAACAATGATAATACTAAAATGTATTTAGCGGGAGCCGCTGGTGACAGCATCTACCAATACTCCACAGGCTCCCCTATAAACACAGCCACCTTCGACACCTCCACAGGCAACTACTTCACGCACACGTCCAGCGCAGACGCAGAGTATGGCTTTAGCAATGCTGGTGATGTACAGACGTTTCAGCTTGAGGTGACGGGGGCTGTAAAAGGGTATGAATTAAGTGGTGCGGCGTATGATAGTGTTAGCTTTAGTGTTGCCTTACAGGAGGCCAGTCCATTAGGCCTTACATTTAAACCTGATGGAACCAAGATGTATATAGCTGGTAATGGCAATGACAGATTATATCAATACAGCTTATCTACAGCGTATGATTTAAGCACTGCATCATATGACAGTGTTATTTTTGATGTTAGCTCTCAAGAAGGCAGCCCCAGCGGCATAATTTTTAATAGTGATGGCACTAAATTTTATGTTTCTGGCTGGGCCAATGGTGGTAATATCTATCAATACTCATTATCTACCGCTTACACTTTAAGTACCGCATCCTACGATAACGTAAGTCTTAGTGTAGGGGCGCAAGACAGTGTTCCACTGGGGATGACCTTTAATAATAATGGCACTAAGATGTTTATGGTAGGCAATACAGGAGATAGGGTGTACCAATACTCTTTGTCTACAGCTTTTGATTTAAGCACAGCTTCATATGACAGTGTTGACTTTAGCGTACTTTCTCAGGAAGCAAACCCAAGGGAAGTAGTGTTTAACTCCACTGGTACTAAAATGTATACAATTGGCACCCAAAACAAGACGGTATATCAATACTCTTTATCCACGGCTTTTGATATAAGCACGGCCTCTTACGACAGTGTTGACTTTAGCGTAGTTTCTCAAGAAACCAGCCCCAGCGGCATGGCATTTAATACGGACGGTACTAAAATGTATGTCGTAGGTTATGGTAATGATTCAGTCCACCAATACTCCATAGGTTCTGCCTACACAATCACATGGGATGAGGACATAGAGTGGAGCGGCGGTACAGCACCTGATAGCCCTGCCGCTAATCAAAAAGACCTATACACAATAACAACAAACGATGGCGGCACAACATATTTTGGTGTCCTATCTGGTGCAAACCTTAGCTAGGAGGATAGTGAATCATGGCTAACAATAAGAACTTTAAAGTAAAAAACGGCTTGAGTGCCACTAGGTACTTGCAGAGTGGTACGGCAGTAGCAGCCAGCGATGTAGATATGTCGTCTGGTAGTTACTTCACCAAAACACTATCAGCTGCTAACACTACGTTTACTTTCAGTAACCCACCAACATCAGGCACTGCTGGCAGCTTTGCGTTAGAGGTGACGGGTGCTGATGTGCTTGTGGCTTATGACCTAAGTATCGCTGCTTATGATAATAAAACTCTTAGTGTAACATCGCAAGATTTGGATATAGCAGGCGTACTTTTTAAGACTGACGGAACTAAAATGTACGTTTTAGGATTGGTTAACAGGGCAGTATATCAATACTCTCTTACCACGGCCTTTGATTTAAGCACAGCTTCTTATGATAGTGTTAGTTTTGGTGTAAGTTCACAAGAAGCTAGCCCTCAAAGTTTTTCTTTTAAACCTGACGGTACAAAAATGTACGTTGTTGGAAGTTGGACTGACACAGTTTTTCAATATTCATTAAGTACAGCATGGGACATTTCTACTGCAAGCTATGACAGCGTTAGCTTTAGTGTTTCCTCTCAATCATTAGTACCCCACGGACTTTTCTTTAAGCCTGATGGAACTAATTTTTATATTTGCGATGCCTTTAATAACCAAGTTTTTCAATACACATTATCTACGGCTTGGGACTTAACGTCCAGTTCGTACACACGAACATTTGACGCCGCTACAGCAGGAACGGAAGCCTATCAGGAGCTTACATTTAAGCCTGACGGTACAAAAATGTACATCATGGACGCTTTTAACAAAGAGGTGGAAGAATACACACTATCAACAGCGTGGGATATTTCAACTGCAAGTTTTGTTCAAGTCTTCCTTGTTACGAGTCAAGATGCAAACGCAAAAGGTCTTACATTTAAACCTGACGGTACAAAAATGTACATAGCAGGAGAAGATACAGGCAGGATCTACCAATACACCACAGGTTCCACTGTAAACGCCACAATAACCTACCCTTATTCAGTCAAGTGGGCAGGGGCTACAACACCAGATGCACCTGCGGTGGGCGAAAAGGATGTCTACACATTCGTAACAACCGATGGCGGTACAACGTATTACGGCAAGCAAGCAGGAGATGCAGTAGCATGAGTAATCTAGCAATGATGATGGGGTTGACCGCCGTCAAAGTAGATTCGTTGGAATTTACATTTGTTGGCGTAAGTTACCCTGCTAGTAATTTAAATATTCTAGTACCTACAGGAACACAAGCAGGAGATATTGCGGTAGCATTATCTTCGACCGCTGTAACTTCTTTTGTACCTGCTGTCTACTCTGGATTTACGCAAATAACTACTTTAAATAGTACATTTGAAGATATGTTTCAGTATAAGCTATTAACAGAAGCCGACTTAACAACAACTTTTATGCGGAGTTCTGGTAATTATGACAGCGCTATAATGCTTACATTTAGGCCCTCAAGGCCTGTTACAAATGTAATCATCAGCAATGTAAATGATGGCGGAATGACTGCTGCAACTCCCTCGACCCAGACATTATCGCCTTCTTCCTCACCAAGTATATTAATTGCTAATTATGCAGGATATAATACGGCCACGGCCATCAACGGCGGGTTTTGGGGTGGAGATTATTTATTCACGGGTGAAAATAACGCAAGGATTAGAACATATTATGAAATACAAAACGATCAAGCTATTCCTAGAGATGTTGTTCCTTCCGGAGATTATGGGAGTTACAACAGGTTAACGAGTTGTGTTATAAATGCGGAATAACGGCCCTATAACAATAAAGCCAACTTGGCAGAATATTTACCTAACTAAGGAGAAAACACAATGTCTTACGTTAAGATAACAAACGGGGCAGTAGCTCGTTACCCCTACTCATCGGGTCAGCTACGCCGTGACAATCCAAACGTATCATTCCCACGCAATATCCCATTAGATATCATGCGTAGGTACGGTATGCGCCCTGTCACAACAGAAGCAATGCCAGACTATGACCCTCTGACACATAAGGTAGTCACAGCTACGACACCGACACGGGGTGTTGTGCGTCTGATGACTGAGGCTGATGCAACTGATCCTTTTACTGAAGAGGTGAACACTGATTTAGTAGGTACGCCTATTTATGGCAACGATTGGGTGCTGACACGCACGGTGGTTGAGCTAACTGCTGATGAGATTGCAGCTAATAGTGTACTTACTGCTACATCTAACCGTAACACGCGGGATAATCTATTAAGCGATACTGACTTCTACGCTCTGACAGATGTAATTATGAATGCCTCTATGACTAGCTATCGTCAGGCTTTGCGTGACATTACTACACACTCTAACTGGCCCAATTTGTCTGATAGCGACTGGCCTACTAAACCTAGTTAAATAGGTATAGTCCCCTATTAAAAGGAGAAACCCTCCTTCCCTATTATTATATTATATAAGTTATACTTAAGGAAACACAGGTATAACTTAGTTATCTAAGGAGAAACACAGATGACCACAGACTACCAAACATTTATTCACCTTTCTCGTTACTCTCGTTGGTTAGAAACAGAACAACGTAGAGAAACCTGGGATGAAACAGTTAATCGTTATATGTCTACTTGGAAAGGTATGATTAGTGATAAGCTATACAAGGAGTTAACTTCTTCTATTTCTTCTCTAAGCACCATGCCATCCATGAGAGCTATGTGGGCTAGTGGCCCTGCTCTTGAGCGTAATAACATTACAGGGTATAACTGTTCTTACCTTAAGGTGGATACTTCCCGTGCATTTGATGAGGCTATGTATATCCTTATGTGTGGTACGGGTGTTGGATTTTCTGTGGAAGCTATCGATGTTAATAAACTACCCATTGTTAATGATCACTTTGAACTATCTGGCCGAGTAATCTCTATTGAGGACTCTAAAGAGGGGTGGTCTAAAGCACTTCGTAAACATATTGCTGACCTCTATCTGGGAAGAGTACATTCTTTTGATTACTCTAAAGTTAGACCAGCAGGTGCTAAGTTAAAAACAATGGGAGGACGTGCGAGTGGTCCCGAGCCACTTAAAGAGCTACTTGAGTTTACTACGAATTTATTCAAGAAGGCAGCAGGGCGTAAACTAACTCCACTAGAGTGTCACGATCTTATGTGTAAGATTGGTGAGATTGTAGTGGTAGGTGGTGTACGCAGATCTGCCATGATATCTTTAAGTGATCTTGGTGACCACTCTATGCAGAACGCTAAGTCAGGGCAATGGTGGGAAGGAAGTTCTCATCGTGCTCTTGCTAACAATTCTGCTGTATACCTACAGAAACCTGACTCACTTACATTCATTAAAGAGTGGACAGCCTTGATTGAATCTAAGTCAGGTGAACGTGGAATCTACAGTCGTTATGGTGCACAAAAGAGTGCCCCTGAACGTAGGGACTCTGATAAAATTCATGGGACCAACCCGTGTGCAGAGATTGCCCTCAGATCAAATCAGTTCTGTAACCTAACAGAGGTAGTACTTCGATCAGAAGATACTCTTGATACAATTAAAAATAAAATTCGGGTGGCAACTATTCTTGGCACACTACAATCTACCCTGACTAACTTCCCTTACCTTCGTAGTATTTGGAAAACAAATACAGAGGAAGAACGTTTGTTGGGTGTATCCCTTACTGGGGTATGTGATTGCCCTGCTATTATTAATGCTACTGAAGATCAAATTAAAGAACTACGTGATTACGCTGTAGAGATTAACGAGGAGTGGGCACATAAACTTAACATTCCTGCTTCAACAGCTATTACTACAATTAAACCTTCGGGTACTGTAAGTCAACTGGTTAACAGTTCTTCTGGTATTCATGGTCGATTTGCTGAACATTACATTAGGACAGTACGTGGAGATAATAAAGATCCCCTTACTGACTTTATGAAAATGTCAGGGGTTCCTAGTGAACCTTGTTTTATGAAACCAGATAGCACTACAGTATTTTCTTTCCCGATTGCAAGCCCACAAGGCTCTATTATGGCAGATGATCTTAGTGCTATTCAACAATTGCAACTATGGTTGAAATTAAAACAGAACTGGGCAGAACACTCTGTATCTATTACTGTGTATGTGAAAGAAGATGAGTGGTTAGAAGTGGGAGCCTGGGTATATGATAATTTCGATCACCTAACAGGTGTATCGTTCTTGCCTTACTCCGAGCATTCGTATGAGCAAGCACCTTATCAGCCTGTTTCTGAAAAGGAATATAATGCAGCACTCTCAGAATTTCCATCGTCAATCAACTGGAATGAACTCTCAATATATGAGCAGGAAGACAATACAGAAGGTGCGCAGACCCTCGCTTGCACAGCGGGTGGTTGCGAGATCTAATGACTTGGAAACAACAAAGCCTAAGCCTTGGAAAAGAAAAAGAAAAGTTAATGCAAGGCTTAGAGCTTTTAGATTACGTTGTGCTCGCAGAAAGTATAAACAACTAGGAATCTATTTAGAGGAAGAATAATGCCAACAATCCCACTACAAAATTTAGGTATCAAAGGCCTAAATACAGATGTGCCACCACAGGCATTATCTCCTGAAAACTTTTCGGAGGGTCTCAACTTGAGGCCCTCTGATGGATCACTTCAAGGCGTTTATAAGTTTCCAAGCAGCTTTGATACAAACGTTACTGGATCCACTGCAAGAAATATATTAGCTATGACACAATGGACTCCTGTAGGTTCTGATAGTTTTAATCTAGCTTACTTATATGAGTCTTCTTCTAACGTAGTATCCTTTCAAGTATCTCAAGACATACTTAATCCTATTAGTAATTCTAGTACTGTTACTGCTACAACTAACTTAAGTCTTGCTGGCAGATTTGGCTTTGACTTTTTCACATTCAATGGTGTTATAATAGTTAACGATGGTATTAATCAACCAATACGGATATCTAATAACGGAACAGAAGCATCTCCTAATTACCAAGCTTTGTATTTTGCTAATTGGTATTCTGGAGCTTTAGATGGCAGTGCCCAAGAAAGTATCCCTGCAAACAGAGTTACTGCTCAACGTATTTCTCATTATAATAACAGACTCATTGCCTTGAATTTAAGCGGTGCTTACTTGTCTGATGAAAATTTAGGTAATTCTTCTTTAGCTTGGTCAACGCCTATTACAGATATAAACACTATTAATGGTATAACTTGGCGTTATGATTCAACTAACAGTGCTGGCGATGATATATTAACCGAAACACCTGGGCAACTTTTGGATGCTGCGCAGTTAGGTCCTTACTTAATTGTTTACAAAGATGATTCGGTGTACAGATATCAAGATAGTGGAGATCCTCTTTATTTAATAAGCGAACTTTTATTTGATGACGATGGATTGTATAATCCTAATTGTTTTGAAGATATTGGAGATGGTAGACACTTTGTATTAGGTAACTATGGTATTTACCTTCATGATGGCGGACCAAACAAACAAGATATTTCTAAAGGAAGAATACAAAAAGATATTTATGATACGGTTAATCCTTCCCACAAAAAACGTACTTTTACCTTTTTAAACTCTCGCGATAAAGAAGTGTGGGTATGTTATAGTGCTGTAGGGAATACAAACACAGGGACAAATTTTGCTTACGTATATAATTACAAAGAAGATTTGTGGTATAAAAGAACTTTACCTAACCTTAAGGGTATTACAGAAAGTGAACTTAACGGTGAAATTTATATTTACGGTTTCAGTGATCAAGGTGCATACTTACTAAGTAATGATTTTGAATCGAATGGCTATGCAAGATTTCTTAAACAAGATCTAGGTAACCCTCATTTAACTAAAAATATTACTGCAGTGTACCCTATGAGCACTAATGAATTTAACACAACCGCAATTACTTCTAACAGTCTTAATAACGCCAGTGTAGACGCTGAGCTAGCTAAAGATTATTCTGCAAGGGACGCAGTATACAAAAGAAATTTTGATCCCAACAGTAACTCAGGTTATAAAAGAGACTATAGACTTAATGGGCGATACTTTAATTTAGAAGTATCAATGAATGGGGCAATCAACCCTAAAATAACTGGACTTGATCTTGAAGTTAAACCTTCAGGTAAAAGGTAACTGCTACTCGCAGGATAGGAGTAAGATATGAGTAAAGTATTTGTACCCGCAAGTATTAAAGATAAAGCAATAAGAGATACGTTCTTATCAATTATAAAAAATGTAGGAGACGGAAGTAAACCTACGATTTCACAGTATGACCCTACCTCCAGTACTCCTGGTTCAGTTGGTCAATTGATTTACTCAGAAGCTACTAACAGCATATGGATGTTTGTAAATAGCGCTTGGGTACAGATACTAGGTGCCAATGGTCTTAATAACGCTACAGTATTTCTTTATAACAAAAGCACAGCTTCTTCTTTAGCTAAAACTTTTAGCGGAGAATTTACTTATACCTTTTCAACCGGAGTACTTACAGGGGGTACACTTAATGGGTGGTCAACTACCCCTCCTTCTTTGTCTACCGGGGAAAACTTATTTGTTTCTTTAGCCACCGCTAGTTCAAACGAAACTACAGATACTATACCTACATCGGAGTTTAGTGTTCCTGAAATATTTAGTATTGCGGGTTTAGATGGGGCAAATACTGCTTTAATAACTTTATACCAAGTAACAAGTAGCAACAGTGCCCCTTCTGATCCAACTGGAACTTTTACCTATACTTTTGACACTCAAACTTTGACAGGGGGAAACTTAAACGGTTGGTCAACCTCAGCCCCTACTGTAAGTCAAGGGCAGTATTCTTGGATAATTACTGCCAGTGCTTTTTCTTCAAGTAATACTGATACTATTGCTGCAAGTGAATTTACTCCTGCTTCAAGAGTAGGAGTTCCTGCAGCTGATGGTGCTGATGGTGCTAACGGGTCTAATGGCGCTCCTGGCTCTGATGGAGATACAGGGGATACTATAATTACAGGTAAAGTGTATTACGGTACCTTACAGTCTTCTTCTCCTAGCGCACCTAATGCTACTAGTTGGAATCTTAATACATCTACCTTTGTAGGGTTAACTTCTAATTGGAGTCAAAATCAACCACCAGTAAATGTTACTGATACTAGTTTAAGAGAGTGGTCTTCCTTTTTTACTGTAACTATTGATGGTGGCAATGGTTCTCAAAATATTTCCTTTACAACCCCTTCGGGAGCAATTCAGGTAACCGATGATATTGAGAGTGATAACTATGTGGCTGGGTCTTCAGGGTGGCAGATACAGCGCGACACTGGTAATGCTGAATTCGGTGCAGCATCCATCCGTGGAACTCTATCGGCAAGCCAAATTCAAATAGACAATGTTACGTTAGACACAAACGCATCCGACCAGCTTATTATTAAACAAGGTGGTGTTGATACGAACGAGATTACTGCGGAAGCAATAAGTCAAGTTTCTGAGAGCTATACCGCCAGCGGCAATGTTACATATGGGAGCATGCCAACCACCGTTTTAGCAACAACAAGTATGACTGGAATTTCTGGTGATAAGTTTTTAGGAGTGATTACTGTTGGTTGGTTTAGTAATCTGACTTCAACTGGGACGCCTTATATAAACAATTCAGCGTCTTTGGTTTCTCCTAATGGGGTTTCATTTGGCATAACTCAGTTATTTCATGGGCCTCTGGTATCGGGTAATAAAGTTGGTGGTATGAGTTTTGTGGGAGTATTTACATTAAATTCTAGTGGAACGGCTGTTTTTAACTATAGACCTTATCAGACTAATAGCAGTACAAGTTTGCCTATTGCCAACTTAATAAGGGTTTCACTCATAAGGTTAAAGCGATGAACAAATATATAGTAATAGATGCAGAAGGTAATATAGTTTCCTGCGGCAAATCTGAGAGTGGGTTGGATCAACGTGCGTGCGAGGATCACGCTCAAGTTTGGGTAGACTTTCCTGATGACATAGAAAACTATAGATTTATTAATGCAGAATTTGTAACAATTCCCGATTCTGAGATTAACGACAAAAGGCTAGAGGAGGCTAATAATTTATTTAGAGGGCTGCGGGATCAACTCTTGCAGAAAAGCGATTGGACTCAATCCAACGACAGCCCACTAACAGACGCTAAAAAGACAGAATGGGCCACCTACCGTCAAGCCCTCCGTGACTTGCCAGCAAACACAGTTGACCCACTTAATCCAGTTTGGCCAACTAAACCAACATAGGAGTAATTGTATGCAAGTGATTCATCTTGACCCTGCTAGTATTATATCTAACTGGAGGACAATTGAGCCAGCAATACAATCAGCTCTGGATCATTCTGTTAACGAATCAACTACTTATGATTATTTAACTTGGTTACAAAATCCAGAAAATTATCAGTGCTGGATAGTTTTAAATGAAGAAGAAGTTATTATAAATGTTAGTATAACTAAAATAAATTATTATGCTACTCATAAGTCTCTACATTTAATAACAACAACAGGAATTAATGGTGGCAGATGGGACACCTATAAAGAGGCCCATCATACTATAGAAGATTATGCTAGACGTAAAGGATGCAGACGCATTGAAATGTATGGTAGAAAAGGCTGGTCTAGAGTTCTTAACAAATTAGAAGGAGCTCAAAACGAAAAATACAAAGAGGTGTACGTGGTACACTCAATGGAGTTAAAAAATGAGTAATAGTTTATATAACCCTTTCTCGCCTATGCGTCACCTACACCCTAGATCTTCTGGACTTATGACATTTAAAGGTGGTGGCGGAGGTGAAACCGTAGAGTCTATTCCTGATTGGTATAAACCTTTTATTGAGAAAGCAGCAGGACAGGCGTCTGCGGCTTATACCGAAGGTGATCTTAGTAAAGTATCAGGGCTTAACCCAGCGCAACAATCAGGTATTGATGCCTTAACTCAAGCAGGTAACTTAGCAGCTAACCAATATGGTACTGGTGTTGCAGGTCAAAATGTATTTATGGAACAAGCACAAGGTACTGGCGCATTTAGTCCCACAAGCACAGAAGCTCTTCGTACTAAAGCTATCAGAGATGCGCAGGGTGCTTTTGCTCCTGTTGGTGCTCAGTTAGCTTCCTCTGGTCAAGTTGGTGGCGCTCGTGCAAACTTATTAGGACAAGAAAGAGATGCTAATTTAGCTAGTGCCCTTGCAGGTATTGACTATGAAGCACAACAAGCAGACAGAGCTTCTCGTGCTCAGGGTGCACAAAGTCTACTGGGTTCCTCAGGCCAACTAAGTAAACAAGCAGGAGATACTGCAGGTTATTTGGGCCAGGCAGGTAGTACTTTGCAAGAACAACAACAAAGAGAGCTGGATGCTGGTTATCAAGGATTGTCTCGTTTAGGTAGTCTCCTTAGTGGTGCTCCTGTGCCTCAACAGCAACAAAAAGCAGGAGGAAAGTAAATGGGAGGTATGCCACCAAATAGTAATCCTGAAGTGATGGAGCCTGGACAAAGTCAAACTATTAACCCTATGTTTATTAACCCTAATCAAAGAACATTTCAGTCTTTCAATCCTAATCTACCTTCTAGCATGTATGGCAATGTAACAACAGGTCGTTCTGATTATCAAGATAGCCCTTATTTTATTTCACCAGAGGGCACTGCTCCTGTTGTAACTCAAGTTCCTGTAAATAATACTAATAATAATTCAGTTCCAGCAGTTTATTCTGGCCCAAGTGCTACCTATTATAACAACGAAAGTACTGCTATGTCTAACTTAGGCGTGGGTGGCGATAATGCTTCCTTTGCAAACCCGTCAAGCACTGGTTCATACGGAGGATCCTTAATGACAGGTGGACCAAGCCAAGAAAGCAGTGATTTTTTTGCTTCAGCAACTAAAAATACCGCACCCCCGCCTACATCAGGTGGTGGAGCAGATGGGGTAGGTCAATTTGGAGCAGTAGGAGATTTCTTCGGAGGCATTGGCGATGCAATTGGCGTCACTAATTACGCAGAACAAGCAAAAACCCCCGAGGCTAAAGCAAGAGCTAAAAGCGAAAGCGATAGCGGCACTTCAGGAGGAAAGTAATATGTCATTTTTAGGAAGAGATCCTCTTGAGGCAGAAAAACAAAAACAAGGAATAGGGGCTAACTACGTACAAAGCAGCCCTATGGTTCAATCACAGCCTGGTCTTGGGAGTATGTTAGTTGATACTGCTAAAAACAAAGGTATGAACATGGTTATGGAAGGCCCGTTACAAGCAGCTTCTACCGCACTACTAGGTACTGCCCCTGCTGCTGCAACGGCAACTACTGCTGCAACAGCAGGCACTGGTATGTTAGGTACTCTTGGCGCATCAGGTGCTATGGGTGCAGCCGCTGCTCCTATGTTGGCAGCTATGGGGCCTTTTGCTATTGCCGCTTTACCTTTCTTACTTAAAGATGGTACATCTTCAGTACCTAATATTGACTACGGTCCAGACCCTCTTGCACAAGGGTATAAAGATGGTACATGTTCTGTTAAAAGATATAACTATGGTACAGCAGGGGTTACCCCTACAACTAACATGGCTTATGCTGATGGTGTAGATAGCGTACCTTCTATGCTTACTCCCGGCGAAGCAGTAATTCCTGCTCCTGCCGCACAGAACCCAGCCAATAAACCTGCAATTAACGCTATGATTAGCGAAGGTAGAGCTGCCAACGATATAGCAGAAGGTATGCCTGAAATAGATATGACTATTATGGCTGGTCCCTTGTCTGGTAAAGCTAAACGGGAACAAATGAAGTTGCTACAAGATATGTCTTTTAAAAAGAAAGCTTTTGAAGCAGAAGAACAAAGGAAGCAACAAGCTTTCGATCAGAAGATGTCGCAAAGTGAAATGAAATACATGTTAGCTATGCGTCAATCACAGGAGTAGTTACTATGGACTTTGAATCTACTGTTACAAGGCTAACCAAAGACTTAATGAAAGACTTTGGCTTAAAAGAATTTCAAGCTGCTGCCTTGGCAGGTAATTTAGCCTTTGAATCAGGCAATTTTAAACAATTGCAAGAAGTAAAACCTTTGATTCCTGGCAGTAAGGGAGGTTATGGCTTTGCTCAATGGACAGGCGAAAGAAGAAAACAGTTTGAAAACTATATAGACGGAGAAGCTCCTGGTTCTCAAAAACAACCAATTAACCCTGCATCTTATGCTGCTAATTATGGTTTTTTAAAGAAAGAATTTACTGACAAAAACAATAAGGAACTAAAGTCCATTGGAATTAACACCATAAAAAGGTTAAAGAAAACTAAAAATATAGAGGATGCTAATTATCTTGTTTACGACTACTTTTTGAGACCTGATTCAGAATATACACACGCAGATCAAAGACTAGATAGGTCTAAAGAAGTTTATAATATGTTATTTAGTGATACTGCTCCTAAAGAGAGTATTAGACCTCAAATGAGACCCCAAAAACAAGAAGTACCTGCAGTGGCAGCTGTACCCCAGCAAGTTGTACCTCAACAAGTTGACCCACTTGCAATAGAACAAGCAGTAATGGAAGCAAGTGCTACTCCAGTACCTCCACCATCGCAACCTGCAATTCAACAGGTGCCTCTTAGGCCTACTGGTGGTGTTATTCCTTTTAAGCTTGATGAGTTTAATCAAGGTACTTCGGAAGTAATGCCTCGTCGCTACGCAGATGGTACTGCAGAAGTTATACCTGAATGGCTTAAATCTTATAGTCAAGAAACTCAGGATGCTTATCTTCGCAGGCAAAATACTATACAGGAAAGAGACAGGAATATAGCAATATCAAGACAAAGAGAAAATGATCTTAACAGCTATCCTATAGTGGACCTTCAAGCTACGGGGCCAGTACCGGGAGACATGAGAGGTTCTCCTCAAGGATTTGCAGGGTTATCTGATCAACAAATATCTCAGGCATTTAATGAAATGAGTGCTGATAGATCTGCCTTTAATCCTGTTGTACCTCCTTACGTACCTCAACCAGGAGATATGTTAGGTTATCCTAAAGGTCAATTTAGAAACAGTTTTGGTCAAATGGTTCAGGCTGCACAAGAAAACAGAGCAGATATGTCTGCCTTTAATCCTGTTGTACCGCCTTTAGTTCCAGATTCTGCACTGCCTACAGTACCTGCAGGGTTCGCAGGTGACCAAGCACCTATGGGAGAAGGACTCGACCTTACTCAAATGTCTATGAATGACCTTCAAGTATTAAGTAAACGTAGCCCCTCGCTTGTCCCTATTATTAGACAAGAAATTACCCGTAGGAAAGGTCGTAAAATGGATGTAGCAAGGGGGGATGATGGACGTAATCGTGTTCCTTCTAACTATATTGCAGACCCCAGAGTAAAACCTTATTTACAACCTGGAATGACATATACTGTTGATGGAAATCAAGTGAGATATGATCCTACTGTCCCTCCTACTAACTTTTATGACGAAGCAGGTATAAATAGAGAAACGGTTCTTAATGACATGCCTGCTAACTCGTATAGAACTATGCAGGAAGCCCCTTTAATTGAGTTAATGAATAATGGAGATGAGCTTGCGGCACAAGAAGTAATTAGACGTAATGACCAAGCTAACTTAAATGATATTAAAGTAAAAGAGTTAAGAGATTCAGGGGATACTACAGTTGTTCCCCCAAATAGACCTCAAATAACTACGGAACTATCACCTGATATATATGAAGAACAAAAACAGTTAGATAATGTTCCAGACCCTGCTACGGATAACAGAGAAAAAGTTATTAATGACCTAGAATTAAGTAATAATTCAGGCCTTAATACATCTAACGATGGTCAAGTTACAAATCAAAATGGAGAGGTTGTTAAAGAGCTTACTCCAGCACAAGTGGAAGATGAAGCGAATAATGCTGGTTCTAGTATTGGCGACCTGCTAGGTAAGCTTGGCCCTATATTTAAAGCACTCTTTGGTTTAGAAACACAAGACATGACTCGTGCTCTTGGCTTTTATCTTATGTCACGTGCATCAGGTGCTTCACACGAAGGTTCTATGCGGTGGGCAGGAGGTACTGTTCTTAAGCAGGCAGAAGCTCGTAATATCAGAAACAGTAGTAGAGCAGATGCAGCTGCCAAGGCTTTTACAGATATAGCAGGCAACTATACTAAAGAAGCAGCCTCTAAAATACGTAATGCTTTAGCTAAAGGTAATATGGTAGAAGCACAAGCATTAATGGATGATGCTAAGAATAAAACAGTAAGAGGTAAACTAGGTATTGATCCTAATGCTACAGGTACTTTCTACATGATGCCCGGTTACACTAAGGCCGTTGAAGTATTTGAGGGAACAGGAGGTAATCGTTATACTAAAGTTACTGTTAATGAAAACGGCAAAACAGTAGAAAAGTATATTCCTATTTCTTCTCAAGACATGGGAAGTTTAAGAGAGCGAAACCAAGATGACGATATTACTTCTTACTTGGCTGCAGTTAGATCCCATGTTAATACTATGAATCCTGAATTATTTAAAGAAGAATATACGGATGATAAAGGTAACATAGTTAGACCTGATGGTATTTTCTCTGGAAGAAGTAAGGCAGGAGTAACTGAAGATATTATGAAGATTTCTAAACAACAGGGAGAAAAAGGTTTACCTGATGATCCTAGAGAAATTATGCTTATGGTTAGTAAGGCTGCTGAACTCGCAGAAAGCATGGGAGTTAAGAAAATTAATGCTGAAACATTGTTTGAAATGCAATTAATTGGTGGCGATATCTTGTTTGATCAAAGTAAAATTAGTAAGGACGGGGAATTAGTTCCTGCTTCTAAGATAAAATCTTTTACTACTGACTTCCAAGATATACTAGGTAATGACAGAAGTCTAATTGGTACAACTATGAATACTGCAGCAAAAAGTTTTAATCCTGAAATGACTATCGATAGTATTAAGTCTACTGATAATTATAATAAACTTTCTTCGGAACAAAAGTCAAAGATTGACTCTGCTCCCTCGGCATTTATGGCTTTAGCTCTGTTAACTGCATATGAAAATAAACCTAACAAATAAACCTTAAGGAGGCAACATGAATACACTTAACTTAACTAATCCAGAGCCAATGGATGTTGCCTCTTCTTCTAACGAATTGGACTTAAGGAATAAACCAGAAGACAACATGTCATTTGATTTAAATGGTACTCAGGTATCAGGAAGACTTATTGATGGTGATACTGTTGCTTACACTGATGCCTATGGAAATGATAACAGTGTAAGGTTTGGTTTCGGAGATGCAGGCGAAAAAGCAAAGATTACTCCTGATGGGGTTTTCTCTGCTGGTTCGTATGCAGGTTCTACTCAATTCGAAGAAATAAATAAGCTAGCGCAGTCTCAAGGGTTCAACAAGATCGTTATCACTGGAGAAAAAGATCCTTATGGTAGACAGATTGGAGACTTAGAGAACTCAGCTGGACAAAGGTTTTCTGAAAAGTTAATTACAGAAAACATAGTCAAACCTTCAATGTAC